>Ga0316204_10002341_pt1 | contig 43543 bp, 43 predicted proteins | sample 6monrhotite_MG_2_FD_205661 | JGI IMG/M metagenome (GOLD analysis project Ga0316204, IMG submission 205661) | Microbial mat bacterial communities from mineral coupon in-situ incubated in ocean water Damariscotta River, Maine, United States -... | ecosystem: Environmental > Aquatic > Marine >... | reverse complement strand
GTGCCCAGATTTCAACGCGTGAGTCGTTACCGCGAAAATGATGTCCTATTTTAGTAAGAGATGTGCCACCATAAGTAACGGAGCTAACAAAGTCATCAGATTGATCGCTGTTCCAGATGGAGACGCCAACCAACAATAGTCGATCAGTTCCGGCAATGGTATGGCTGGCACTCAGGGTTGTTGGGTTATTGTCATTGTCTGAAGATGAAGCGCTAACGGCAACGACAGCCATAGATTGTGATGAAAAAAGAGTAAGTAGTAAAACGCATATCAGACGTGTGATGGTGAAGCGTGTAGTAAGGACTAAAACACGTAGCATCTCAAGTAGATTATTTGTCGATAAATACAACATTAAAATTGAAACCTGAGTTGAAGCATTCTTTGTGAATATTCACGATCGGCGCTAACACCAAATTGACCAGTGGCAGTAATATTATAATAATTATTGCCTTCAATAATATTACGCTGAATGGTTGTGCTTACTGTTGTATTCGTCAGTCCAGAATTACTAAAGGTGATTGTGTTTGTACCGACCGCGGCACCACCTGCATAAACAGATTGGTACATACCCCATTGCGTAGCAGAGTGGCTGGCAAAATAGGCTTTGACAGAAGTAATTTCCTGACCGATAGATTGTTGGCTGGTCGTCATTAGCTGTAACAAGCCTGTTCCTAGTAATGCCATGATTACAATGATAAAAAGTGCACCAACGAGGGTAACGCCTTTTTGTGCTTGTACACTATTACAGAAACTAGCTTTCCCCCCTCTCACTGGGGGAGAGGGTGAGGGAGAGATATTTACTGAAACATATGATCCCCTTATCCTCACCTTCTCCCGGAGGGAGAAGGAACTAAAAATAGCTTGTTTACATTTAAGAGACATTATAAACATGCGCCTCCTGTGTAATGCGGATGGTTTCGCCCTGATCCGTTATGGTCAACTCGACGCGCAACAATCCGGCACGTTGTTGACTGCCCGGATCATAAGTAAAGCTGCAAGCGGTAACATTTTCCAGTAGTAAAGGTGGTTGTGCTTCAATAGGTATGTCTGGTGTCGCAAAATTACTGGTGGCTCGAAAAAGATTTCCACCCTGGCAATAGAACAACGTTGCCGTAGGTTCGACAATATGAAAACGGCGATTGGGTGAGTGTTGAGGAAAAGTCCCACTGGCAAACTGGAGCACATCAATATCAGCACCAGCAATACCATCAACATCTTTTGTAGCAATACCGGTAATTTGTCTGCGACGATTGGTGGTACTGTAAATGGAACTGTTATTTAAGTTGTACACAACAATCCAGTCATTTATAGCAGCATTGAGATTGATGCCAGAAACGACATCAAAACTGGTTGAAGCGCCTAGAGAAGGAATAGGCAGTGGTGCACGTGCGATAGTAGAAGGATAAACACCAGATTGATCCTGATAGCGGCCAGCATCCTTGACCTTCATAAAATAAAGTGTCGAGCCTGTGTTATTACAACTGCCTGCATTCAAGGTACAAATACTGTTTGGCAGTGCATGACGTACTTCACGCTGAATACGTTCGATCGCAAGTCGCGCGGTGGATTGCAGATGCTCACGACGTGCCTGATTGTTATAACCTTCCATGCTGCTGCTAATGATTGACGTTGTCATGGTGCCGACGATGCCAAGCAAGACAATAACCACAACGACTTCAATTAAAGTAAAACCACGGGCGCGCATTAGAAGTTCGTCCTGTAAGCAGAAAAGACCATACGTGAATCCAGGTGATCAGTAACAATCACATCAATACGCTTGGCGTCATTGGCGAGTACCGTCGTACCTGTTCCTGGTGCCACTGCATTCATCTCACCGCCAGCAAACGCAACACGAACACAGACGGAAAAGCCTGAGTATTCAGTCGCAATATTATTTCCAGCAGCATTTAAAATGGGCTGACAGGCAGAAGTACAGGCAGCGTCTGCACTGGCAACGTCGTTACCGCAATAAGCCAGATCGTGATAATCATCGACGTCATCATAGGTGGCGCGGTTCTCACCCGCTTCGGCCTGTAGACCGGTGTTGGCGGCTGTTGTTGATGCACAACGACTATTGGCGCCATAGGTAACACAGCCACCACCATTGGGTGTGTTGTCATCATAATTTTTTAATAAAATTTCTTCTAAAAAGGATTGCCCCAGCTGAATGCTGCGAATACGTATCATGGGATCGGCACTGTAGCGTGAGCTGGTGAGATAAATACTTAAAACACTGATTAATGCAATCGAAGTGATGGTAATGAATATCACTAATTCGATCAGAGTCACGCCGCGCTGCGACCTAAATACGGTGCGCATAACCCGTTTCCTCTTCTATACGTACCGTATAAGCACCACTTGTGCCTATTGTAATATTGGTTCTGACATTTGGGGTTGGTCGCCCCAACGTGTTGAATGTAATTGTTGTGTTGGTTGCCGTGATGCCACCAGGCAAGTTGACGTTGTAGTCACCACGACCATTGGGGTTGGTGACAATGGCAATGGGCGGTCCCACCGCCTGCACTCGATAGTTATTTCCTGCAACGACAACCTGTATATCACCACCACGCGACATGGCCAGTTGCTGTGCATAACGAAAAGCAGTCAAAATTTCTTCGGCCGCATTGCGTTCGGTAAAACCGGAGGTTTGAAAAAGGCGAGGCATCGCGACAAATGAAAGTATGCCAACCAGTAAAATAACGACGACAAGTTCTACCAGAGTAAACCCTGGTTGAAAAACCGGCAGGGGCCGGTATATTGTTTGCCGAATGGGCATAATTTTAAAAAGACTACGCTAGCCATTGCTAGCGCAGTTTATTTTTTAAATAATAGTTGAGTCGACTACAATATTGCCATTAGATGAGTCATAAGTAATCGTCATACCTGTAGCTCGGTTATATGTATAAGTACATGTTGTTCCTGCAAAGGAGGATGTGTAGTCATTTACTGCAGTATCTGCACCTATGCTCGGTGGATTTTGCATTAGATTATTCCACAATACGTCACAGCTAGCAGCGACAATTGTGTTTGTATCATCAATTGCTACGGGATAACCATCAGCATTAGTATCAATATTGTTTAAACCAAAGTTGTCTAAATTATCGGTTTCGCCAGTGTTACCAGCAGCCAACCAGCCAGCACGTGCTAGGGCGACGCCAGCACTAAAACCACCGCCTGCACCCGCTACAGCTGCTTCGTGTGCCTGGGCATTAACATTTAAAAATCTCGGTAGCGCAGTCGCGGCAAGTATGCCGAGGATCAGGATTACGACTACCAGTTCGATCAGGGTAAAACCGCGTGATTGTTGTATCATTTTGATTCTCCAAAGTTTGGCCTGTTACGGCAACCGCAGTCGCCTGTTTTGGGTACCGCCGCAGCGGTGATAACAGATTCGTTTCAGGGTTAATTCCTTTTGTTGCTTATCGACAGTAAAAAATAAAAACTTTAGTCATTTTAGGCTCTTAGGAAAACCAGTATCAGAAAACTGCTGATGGTGGCGATAATGAGCCCTATGAGCCTGGGGCTTTGTTGCAGCCAGCTATCCAATGGGGTGTATTCCTGGCTCAATTTTTGGGCTTTTTGCCGTGTAGAAACCCAGTGGTTGGCACTATTTTCGACAGATTTGAGCAGGCTGGGGCGAAAAACACAGGCTAAGCCTATGAAAATAATAGTAATTCCTGAAATCCATAAAAACCAGTAGAGGGATTCTGCCAACCAGACCCACAGCGACGGGCTTGAGGCTTGTACGTGGCCCGGTAGCTGCCAGTTCAGATACAACAAGCCAACAGCGCCTAGAGTCAGTACCAATCCAACGGGTCGAGCATTGCGATAAATATGGCGATCTACATCTAGCGGGATTTCGAGCGGGCGGGATATTTTTCGGCTGGAAAAGCGAATATTCAGTCGTTGTTGTAATGATAATGCAGCCACAGGAAACAGGATAAGTAATAGCCCATACAACCAGACGAGAACAACAGTGACCTGAATAAACAAGACGATGCTATCAAATAGCCAGGCAGTCATCTCCGCTGACATTATTTTGCCTCCGCCGGTTGCCAAGTGTAGTTTTCGACAGGAACCATGTCGAGACCGCCAATATCATCGACTCCCTGATCAAAGCGTCGGTTACGGTTATTATCGGTGTATATCAGTTTTATGCGGTAACGAATTCTCGGCACACCCTTAAGCTTGCTGGAAAACCCATCAATATATTTAAGTCGATAGACCAGGAATTTATTGCTGGTATCAAAATACCAGCTACCATCCTGCACAGGGTTTTTTTCATTTTCGACCTCGCCAATGTAACTATCAGGTGTCTGGGCTAATAATTTCATAGGATTCGTGCCAACCACTTTTGGCAGTCGGGATAGTTGCTGACGCAGGGCCAGGCGTGAGGTTTCAAGTCCCAAGGATGTGCGTATCGCACCGACAACCGTTTGCACACTGGCACGTTCAGCAACAACGCTCCATTGCCAGAAACGATTGACGGCAACAATGCCTATAATTGAAACAATAATAATAACGACAACCAGCTCTACCATGGTGAAACCGATTTGATTCGTGGGCGTTTTACTTGGCGGCATTAATCAGATCCCACATGGGCAGGAAGACACCGAGCGCGAGCACCAGGACCATACCACCAATGACAATAATCAATAGTGGCTCGATTTTGCTCGAAAGACTCTTTAAATCGTAATCCACTTCACGGTCATAAAAATCAGCAACCTGTTCCAGTAGATCATCAACCGCGCCACTCTCTTCTCCTACGGCAAGCATCTGCAAAACGAGAGGCGTAAACATTTCAGTAGAAGCAGCCGTATTTGTTAACGTATCACCGCGTTCGACACCGATGCGCATTTCATAAATATTTTTGCCGACGTATGCATTATCAACCGCTTTAGAGACAAGGTTCAGGCCTTGTATCAGAGGTACACCTGCTCGCAAGGCCATGGAAAATGAGCGACCAAAACGTGCCAATAAAGCGCGCAACAATATATTACCGACGACAGGCTGTTTGAGTTTTAAACGATCCCAGTTATAGCGCCCCTGTTCTGTTGCGATATATTTCTTTGTCACAAATATGCTGACAATGAATAAGGCAAGTAACACAGGCCACGCTGCAACAAAAAAATCTGAAATGCCAATAAGGATACGCGTTGGTAATGGAAGCTGTGCACCAAAACCGGCAAAGACTTTTGTAAAGGTTGGTATGACCCAGATATTTATAATGAGCATGGCAATAGATATAGCGCCAATAACAAATGTTGGGTAACGCATGGCAGATTTTACGGCTGCCTTGGTTTCACGTTCACGATCAAGGTAGTCAGACAATTGTAAAAAGGCATCGTCCATATTACCGGTGTTCTCACCCACTTGTACCATACTGACAAACAGGCTGGTGAATACTTCCGGGTGCTGGTTTAAGGCACGTGATAATTCGTAACCAGACTCAAGATCGGAGGCAATCTGTTTTAATGCGGTTTTAAATTTATGGTTTCGAGTGGTTTCTGATAAGCCATTGATGGCGCGAATAATAGGCACACCGGCACGCAGTAAGGTATACATTTGCCGACTAAACAGAATAATGTCTTCGAGTTTTGTCGGACGCGATTCGTTATAATATGTAGTTAATTGTGTTAATGGATTGATAGACTGTTTAAATTCATTAATATTGATAGGCGTGACGCCATTATTTTGTAGTTGTAAAGCTACGGCTTCAGGGCCGCTGGCTTCTATTTGACCTTGAATGGGTTGGCCTGAGCGATCCCGGCCTTTGTATAAAAATTGTGGCATATTATTGTGCTACTTCTTCAATAATACTTTCGGGTAATTCAAGCTCATCAATGGAGCTGGAAACACGCATGACTTCTTCCAGTGAGGTAATACCTTGTTTGGCGTAATCGAGCGCGTGGGTAGAAAAAGGTTGAAAGAATTTTGCACGTTTTGCCGTCTGGGTAAAGCCAGAAACATCTTCACGACGTAACGCATCTGCCAGTGCTTCATCAAATTCGAGTAATTCAAAGACACCAATACGGCCTGAGTAACCGGTGTTGTTACAATGCGGGCAGCCGGTGCCACGATGAAATTGAATATCGTTTTGTTTGTCATCAAGCAGGTTATATAGCCAGGCCATTTCATGGCGGTCAGGTTGGTAGTTTGTTTTACAACTTTCACAAATGCGTCGCACTAAGCGTTGTGCGATAACACAACGCAATGCACTAGCAAGTAAGTAGCCTTCCGTACCCATATCAAGCAGGCGATTAACGGTAGAAATGGCATCGTTGGTATGTAATGTGGACATGACCAGGTGCCCTGTCATTGAGGCGCGCAAACCGATTTCAGAGGTTTCATGATCACGCATTTCGCCAACGAGGACGATATCCGGATCCTGACGTAAGGCAGATCGCAAGACACTGGCAAAGGTCAAGCCAATTTGTGCATGTACCTGAACCTGGTTAATACGGGGTAGTCGATATTCGACAGGGTCTTCAACCGTGATAATTTTTTTACTGGGTTCGTTTAACTCTTTAAGTGCGGCGTATAAGGTTGTCGTTTTACCGCTACCGGTAGGTCCTGTGACGAGAATCATGCCATAGGGACGCGAGATATGGTTTCTAAACCGTTTGACGATGTCAGGTGGCATACCGAGTTGTTCGAGATTTAGATTGTCACCGGATTGATCCAGTAAACGCATTACAACAGACTCACCATTTTGTATTGGCATGGTTGAGACACGAACGTCGATGCTTCGGTCACGAACACGAATATTAAAACGACCGTCTTGTGGAACGCGTTTTTCAGAAATATTTAAACCGGACATGAGCTTCAGTCGTGATACCAGTGCCCCAGAGATACGTTTTTCTTTCATGACCTGTTCTTGCAGGACACCATCAATACGTTGGCGAATGCGCAAGACATTTTCATCGGGTTCGATATGAATATCTGAAGCACCAATCTGTACGGCATCTTCAAATAGTGTTTGGAGTAGTTTAACGACAGGGGCATTGGTAACATCATCGTCCTGGCCCAGTTGTGCTAAATCAAAATCTGTATCACCTAATTCCTCATGCAGTTCTTCAGCGAGAGAAGAAATAGCAGAGGTGTGCCGATAGCTTTGATCAATGGTCGTGAGGAGTTGAGACTCACGCACAACCGCTTGCTGGATATTACATTTCAGATGTTTGGCGAGTTCATCATAGGCGTAGATATCAGTGGGATCGGCCATGCCAACGAGTACCGATCCATCAGGATTTTCTTTTAAAACAACAACACGATAGCGCCGCGCCATGGTTTCAGGAATTTTTTGTACCGTAACAGGATCAAACTGATAGTGCTTGAGATCAATATAAGGTAACTGTAATTGCGTTGAGAGAATCTCAAGCAATTGTTCTTCTTTAACGAAATTTTGCTGAATCAGGGTACGGCCAAGTTTCTGGCCCGTTTTTTTTTGGGCAGCGAGCGCCGCCATGAGCTGATCATTGGTGATGGCGCCCTGCTCAACCAGCAAATCACCTAAGCGGATTTTTTTCTTTATTGCCATTATGCCTCGAAATGATAAATACAGTCAGATCAGCGGCTGTATCGACTAATTCGAGAAAAAGCTTTAACTAAGAGTACGTTGCCTAAGTATTGGGCGTTAGGGTGCCGACCAGTTGTGAGACATTATGCAGTCCGTGACGATCTAAATAATCGGTAATGCCAGAATTAATTTTTGGGCAAACAAGTGGATCATAAAACAAGGCAGTACCGATACCGACAGCAGAGGCACCGGCAATGATGAACTCAAGGGCATCTTCTGCAGTGGTAATGCCGCCCTGGCCAATAATCGGGATGCCATGTTCGCGGCAAACCTGATAAACCTGGTGCACTTTAAGAAGTGCAATGGGTTTGATAGCAGGACCAGATAAGCCACCCTGATTATTGCCGATGATTGGGGTGCGAGATTCTACATCAATAGCCATGCCCATGAGTGTGTTAATGACAGCAAATCCATCAGTGCCAGCCTCAATGCAACGTCTGGCATTTTCGGCGATATTGGTCTGATTTGGTGATAACTTGGTGATAAGTGGCTTATTTGTCTCTTTCCGACAGGCTTCGACCACCCTTGCGGACATATCCGGATCATTGCCAAAAGCCACCCCGCCTTCTTTGACATTGGGACAGGAGATATTTATTTCCATAGCGTCAATAGGGGAATCATCGAAGGCACGTGCTATTTCGGCATAATCTTCAACAGTAGAGCCAGATAGATTAGCAATAAAGCGGGTTTCCGAAAAATCCAGCGATGGCAGAATCGTTTCAATAACGTGACTGGCGCCGGGATTTTGCAGGCCAATGGCGTTAAGCATGCCATCGGGCGTTTCGTAGACGCGGTGTGGTGCGTTACCCAGACGGGGTTCTAATGTGGTGCCCTTTAGGCAAATACCACCCACATCCTGATTAGAAAAGCCTTTGACGCGAGTATATTCCTCACCAAAGCCAACACAGCCAGAAAGTAACACCAGCGGGGTGTTAAAGGCCATGCCACAGAAGTCAGTTTCCAGGCGTTTATCATTTAAAGCTGTCATTGAATAATTATAACATTTGACGAGATTTTAAAGACACAGAAGACGCCGTGAGATCGAGAATAATACTAAGGGTTTATACAAAAAGAACCGATAGATAGGTGCGTTCAGGCGTGAAAGTAGACGCATATTTAAGATGTATTTTATTTCAGCAACGAGGTTTATGTAATAGCAGTGAAGATAGGCATTAGACAGAAAATGGTCGCGGTACTTGTGACAGTGTTATTGCTGGCACTAGGCTCGACAGGTTGGTACACGATCCAGAAGCAGGAGGAAAATATTATTGTCGAGACCCAGCAACGTGCCCAGGATTTGTCCAGGTTCACGGCGAGATCTATTGCCTATAGTGTAGTGGGCTATGACTACCACAGCATCCAATTACTACTCGATGAAATTGTAAAGACTCAGGATATGACTTATGCAAAGGTAGTGAACATAAAGGGTAATACCATGGCGGAGTCGGGGACCATTCAAAGTGACATTGCACCATGGATGAAATTTAGACAGGCGATTTTATTCGATGACAAAGAGATAGGTTCATTAGAGATGGCCTTAAACAATAGAAGAATTGTTGAGCAGCAGAAAAAACAGAAAGATGAGCTTATACAACGTGAAGTAATACTGATTATTTTAATTGCGGTAGGTGAGTTCCTTGCCCTGTCCTATATTATTGTCCGGCCCGTGTCGATCATTTCTTTAGCAATGGATGAGAATGTTGATGAGAACGGCATTATAACGTCTGATATTAATTTTAAGTCGCGAGATGAGTTTGGACGTCTGGCAAATCAGTTTAATGAAATGCGAAGTAAGCTTAACGATGTCACAGGGCAATTGTACTCAAGAATCAGTTTTGCAGATGAAGAGCTGCAGGATAAAAACAAGTGTCTTTTACAACAGTCTGTAGAAATGCAGCGCATCAATGAAGAATTGCAACGGATTGCAATTACGGACCCATTAACAAATTTATATAATAGACGTCACTTTGACAGTTTGTTAGAGAAAGAATTTTTATTTTCCAAAAGACATAGTGATGACTTGAGCGTAGCGTTTTTTGACATTGATCATTTTAAAATAATTAATGATAAATATGGACATGCAGCAGGTGATATCGTCCTTATTGAGTTAGCCAATCTGATAAATAAAAATCTTCGTTCATTAGATGTTGTATGTCGAGTTGGCGGTGAGGAGTTTGCAATTATTTGTCGCAGGACAGACAGACAAGGCATACAAGATCTTGCAGAGAAAATCAGATCGCAGATAGAGATGAAGGACATTGATGTAGGTAATGATGTCTTGTCCGTGACGACAAGTTTTGGACTTATGACTTACCCGGATATGCATATGGATGTTAAGACGTACGAAGAATTGGTTAACTGTGCAGATATGGCTATGTATTACAGCAATGATCATGGAAGAAATCGAATTACTCATTACACTGAAATACTAAATAAAATTGAATCGATAGCGAACAATATTGACAATGATGAGGAAAGGCCAATATGAGCATGAAATTAATTAGCAATTTATTGTTAAGCATCTGTTTTATAATACCGAGCATAAGTATAGCCGTTGGGCAAACCACAGAACTGAAATTCGGATCCGTTGCGATGGATATCCCTGCTGTTATGCATCGTCGTCTTACGCCTTTGACGCAATACTTAAGCAAGAAAATAGGCCTTCAAGTAAACTTAAAGTTATCGCCTAACATGTCGGCAGCGATAAAAGATGTGGCGAAAGGTTCTGTTGATCTGGCATATTTAACGCCAGTTGCATACTTAAAGGCACATAAGAAAGGTAATGCAAGTATTCTTGTCAAGACAGTAACGAATAATAAGGCATCGTTTCAGTTAATGATTGTTGTCAGAGAGGGTAGTGAAATAAAAACGATTGCTGATTTAGAAGGTAAAAGTTTTGCATTTGGTGATAAAGCAGCTCTATTACAGCGAGCGGTGGTTGTAGGTGCAGGAGTCAATCTGAAAAAGTTAGGCAGTTATAAATTTATTGGACATTACGATAATATCGTTCGTGGTGTTATGAACAAAGACTTTGATGCAGGCATTTTAAAAGACACCAAGGCATTCGCATGGCAAAAGAAGGGTATACGCATTTTGCATAGTTCACCACATTTGCCACCATACAATATAGCAGTCAAGGGTAATTTAGATCATGTGATTGTGAAAAAATTAAAACAGGCTTTTCTGGATCTTGATATTAATAAGCCGGAAGATAAGCTTGTGATAAAGTCTTTAAGTAATAAATACAATGGTTTTGCAGCAACTAGTGATCAAGAATATGATGTTGTGCGCAAGTTAATCAAGCCGTTTGAGAAATAGTATAAAATCGCAGGCTTAATGAGACTGCTTGGCACCCAGACCAAGGTTAAGCATACGCTGGATTAATTGTTCATAGTTGAGACCGGCTTTTTCGGCGGAGTGCGCGATATCATCATTGTTGGCGACGGCAGCATTGGGATTGACTTCAAGTACATAAATTTCGCCCTCTGCGGTCAGACGCAAATCCAGGCGGGCATATCCGGACATATCCAATAAACGGTATATTCGCTTGGCCAGTTTAATGATCTTGTCTTCGATGCCATTCGGCAAGTGGCGAGCAAATTGATATTTAATACCCCAGCGCTTTCGATAATCATCATTCCATTTAACATTGTATGTCGCGATACGGTGCATTTTATTATCGATGTGATCAAATGTAATCTCACGAATTGGGAAAGTCTGCAGGCGCTGATTACCAATAACCGTAATATAAAGTTCACGCCCCTCTATATATTGCTCGGCGATTACATCCTGTGTGGTTAAGTCATGCATCTGGCCGACTCTGGAAATTAATTCTTCATTATTTTGCACGATCGATGCCTGTGAAATCCCAACCGAGCCTTGTTCATACATCGATTTGACGATCATCGGATAAGGCAGATTATTCAAATGGTTCTTGTTAATTTTCTGCCCGTAAGAAAAGGTTTTGAATTTCGGCACACGAATACGATGAAAGCAGAGAAGTTTCTTAGATAAGGCTTTATCACGCGCAAGGATGAGACCGCGAGGATTGCAGCCTGTGTAAGGTATACGCAACATATCCAGATAACTGACGATGTAGTAATCCAAAGCGCCGTTATAGGCAAAAGCCTCCATTAGATTAAAGACGATACCTGGTTGCCATTCTTCAATGGTTTTACGGAGTCGGGTAATATCATCTTCGATGCCAAGAAGTTTTACTTCATGACCCAGTTTTAATAACGCATCTCGGACATTAACTTCAGTACGACATTCTTTTAGGCGGGGATCAGATTTATCTTTGAGATCGTCTGGTGGCAGCATATCTTCATGAGTGAGGACTAAGACGCGTAACTTTGCTGTCATTCGCCGTTAAACCGCTGAGGACTGATACCATTGATATGCATTCTCATACAATATCTTATGATAATGTGATGGATCAAATAAGTCGTAAATAATCTGCACGTCAGAATTTTTAAAAGGTCGAGGCGCACGAGTAGAAGGTAAGTCTGTACCAAACATTAAGGCATCAGGGCTGATGTCGAAAATCTTTTGCATGGTGATAGCAACATCAAAATCAACGCGACCAAATCCGCTGGCTTTTACTCTCGCACCCTTCTCAACAAGTTTTAATAATGTTGAGCTTCCGTCGGAAGCAAGACCGAGATGGTCAATGCTTATTCTGGGTAAACGAACGAGTAATGAGTATAAATCATCAAGTTCGGAAGCGTCGACGTATAATTCTACATGCCAGTTAGCAAGATCATTGACACGATGCGCCATATCTTTTATATGACGAATATCCTCGGAACCGCCACGTTTGAGATTAAAACGAATGGCCCTGACGCCAGCGCGGTTTAGCGAAAGAATTTCCTCATCACTACAGGTTCCTGGTAGTTGCGTAACACCGACAAAGTTTTTGCCAAGGCGCTTAAGGGATGCGAGAAGATAAGTTTGATCAAATGCCTGAAATGACCCGGAAACAATAGCACCAGCAGTAATATTCAAGGTGTTCGCCTGTTGTAAATAATCATCTACCGTAAATTCTTCTGGTAAATAATTGTTATTCACAACAAGTGGAAAACATTTGTCGATGATATGAAAGTGACTATCGAATATTTTCAAATAACTCACACCATGTGGGTAACATAGAGAGGTTTAGTTGTGATCAAATACTAAGAACGAGTTATGATACTAACACTATTTATTATTGATGATCATTGTTGCATTTTAATTTCAGGACATAATTTTGTTTAATTTGGTTTTGTATCAACCCGAGATCCCGCCGAACACTGGAAATATTATCCGCTTATGTTCAAACAGTGGGACAAATTTACATTTAATACATCCTTTGGGTTTTGAGCTGGATGATGCACGACTTAAGCGTGCTGGCCTGGACTATCATGAATATGCCAATGTGCAGCAGCACGAGTCATTTGAAGATTTTATGGATAAGGTTTCACCCACCCGCATTTTTGCCCTGTCTACCAAAGGTCAGAAAGGTTTCTTTGATATGACTTTTCAGAAGGATGATACCTTTATCTTTGGTCCGGAAACGCGTGGTCTGCCAGAGAAGATTCGTCAGCAGCTTGGCCAGGAAGCTGTTTTACGTTTGCCAATGAAGGCAGATAATCGGAGTATGAATCTTTCGAATAGCGTAGCGGTTGTTATTTACGAAGCCTGGCGTCAAATGGGATTTAGTGGGGCGGATAAATAAAATTTAGCACAAGTAAAGACATAGTATTATATTTGAATTCCCGCACAAATTTCACAATTGTTGACAATATCTGACTGGAATTATCAGACAAGAGCGTTACACTTTATCGTAATGCTGTTGTTCACACCCTCCCTAGTGAATGATGGCGATTCAGCTTCCCCAAGTTGAATCAATACTTGAAGCCCCGGTCATCCCCCCAATCCCACAAGACCGGGGCTCTTTTTTTGTAGCTACGTAAGAAATTAAATTGTCCAGGTCTTAGGCGCTATCCCACTGAAGCCATTCATCCAGTTTTTGTTGTGCCTCCTCTACCCCGTCGCGTTTCAAAGAGGAAAAGAGCTGTATGGAAATCCCATCAAATTCGATTAAGTCCTGGTTCAGCTTGAGTAAGGCACTCTTGGCTGCACCACGTTTGAGTTTGTCGGCCTTACTCAGCAGGATATGAACAGGGAGCTTATGATGCACACACCAGTCAAGCAGAACTTGATCAAACTCAGTCATTGGATGGCGTATGTCCATGATTAATACCAGGCCTTTTAATGCATTTCGGTCTGTGAGGTAGGTTTGCATCGCCTGTTGCCATTTTACCTTCATGGCCTCAGGCACTTTGGCATAGCCATAGCCGGGTAAATCGACTAAACGACGATGGTCATCCAGGCGGAAAAAGACCAGGTGCTGGGTACGTCCAGGGGTTTTACTGGTACGGGCCAGGGCTTTCCGTCCGGTGATGGTGTTGAGTGCGCTGGATTTGCCCGCATTGGAGCGGCCAGCAAAGGCGACCTCATAACCCTCATCTGGTGGGGCCTTTTTTGGGTGAGGTACACTAAGCAAAAATTCGGCTTGTGCGTAGCGAGCGGGGTTTCTGACTGAACTCATAGGTCTTTGATCTCTTGACCACAACGGGTCTACTTGGTATACAAGAGCCGCAAAATTACTAGCCTGCTCCGGCCATGAGGGGACATTATGAACCAGTTGGCGATTTGGGGCATCATTCGGGACAACATTTAAGGAGTATCCCAACATGAAGAAGACTATTACTATGGTTTCTGCCATTGCCCTTTTTGGAGCAATGAGTTCAGTTCAGGCAAATGACACATACAATAAGTCATGTGCGGCTTGTCATACCGCAGGTATTGCCAACTCTCCAAAGACTGGTGACAAGGCTGAATGGAAGGCACGCATTGCTCAGGGCAATTCTACGTTGTATAAGCATGCAATTAAGGGCTATAAAGGCTCTAAAGGTTTCATGCCAGCTAAGGGTGGTAATGCCAGCTTGAGCGATGATGCAGTTAAGGCTGCTGTTGACTATATGGTGGCTCAATCAAAATGAAATTAACAAAGCTAGTACTTGCCAGCGCCATGTTGGCGCTGGCTGGTTCTGCTTTTGCAGCAGGTGATGCAAAAGCAGGCAAGGCAAAAGCACAGTCATGTTTCGGTTGTCATGGGGTTAATGGTGTTAGTACCAACCCTTCCTGGCCAAAATTAGCAGGCCAGAATGCAAACTATACCGCTAAACAGTTATCTGACTTTAAAACGAGCAAGCGTAAAGACCCGGTTATGGGTGCGCAGGCTTCAGGTTTAAGTGATCAGGATATGGCAGATTTAGCCGTATTTTTTGCCAAGCAAAAAGTGAGCCTTGGTGGTGCAGATGAAAAATTGGTTGCACAGGGTAAAAAGATCTATCACGGCGGTATTAAGGACAAAAAAGTCGCTGCCTGTATGGGCTGTCATGGTCCAGGTGGTAGTGGAAATCCATCGGCCAAGTTTCCTGGTCTGGGTGGCCAGCATGCTGCTTATGTCACCAAGACGATGCAGGATTTTCGAGCCGGCACCCGTAGTAATGATCCAAATAAAATGATGCGTGACATTGCAGCGCGTATGTCAGATGCCGATATAAAAGCTGTTGCTGCTTATATTCAGGGCTTGCATTAAGCGATGTAACGATAACAATAATGGCAATACAAAGAGGGTGGTCTTTATTAAAAGACCGCCCTTTAATTTATATGTAAGGTAAACTTATTAGCTGTGAGTTCTCAAGACAAGTAAAGTTGGCGATGTGGTAGAAAATACAAATAAGCAAAAAAGTGAAAATGTCTGGTTAGCCTTTATAGGGTCGATGAATTTGGCGATCACAATGCTGGTTGTTTTGGCTATTGCCTCTGTTATTGGCACTGTTTTACAGCAAAACCAGCCCTATGCTGATTATTTAATAAAATTTGGCCCCTTCTGGCACGAAGTATTTTTAACCCTGGGCCTATACGATGTTTATGGCGCTGTCTGGTTTTTATTATTATTGGGGTTTTTACTGCTTAGTACCTCTATCTGTGTCTACCGAAATACCTCGATTATCCTGCGTGATGTTTCACACTTCAGATTAAAGACGCAGGAAAAATCATTACGGACCATGGCCAATAGCCATGAGTGGTTCATTGAAGAAAATGCCGATAGAGTAATGAACACGGCGAGACAATTTTTTCAGAGGGCAGGTTATCGCTTAAGAAGTAAAGATCATGGCGATCATCAGCTGTTTGCCATGCTTAAGGGTGGCATGAATCGATTTGGTTATGTCTTCACTCATGTTGGTATTGTTGTTATTTGTATTGGTGGCTTGATGGACGGTAATTTGCCGCTAAAAATAAAAGAATGGCGTGGTGCTATTGAGCTTGAAACCCGCGACATCATGGCGAATGAGGTGGATGATAAAAGCCGGCTCAAGCCTCAGGATAATTTTTCATTTCGTGGTTCAATTACCTTGCCTGAAGGTAGTGTAAGTAATCTGGTATTTTTGAATGTTCGCGATGGGTATTTGGTACAGGAGTTACCTTTTTCGGTAGAGTTAAAAGATTTTCGTATCGAACATTATCCTTCCGGACAACCTAAGTCATTTGAAAGTGATTTGGTTATTCGTGATGATCAGCTGGATAAGCCACTTGAAAAAACCATCGCGGTTAATTATCCGTTAATTTATCGAGGTTACTCTATATATCAGGCCAGTTTTGGTGATGGTGGCTCTGAGTTGAAACTTAAATTATGGCCGTTCTTTGATCCTCAATTGAAAACATTGAATCTTGATGCGAAAGTATTTGCAAGTCGAGATTTAAAGATCGTTGATGATGTGATGAGCCTGGAGATTCAAGAGTTTAAAGCCTTTAATGTATTCCCTGCGGAAGAAGGCAGTGGTAAGAAATTTACTAACTATGGCCCCAGTTTTGTTTTTAAAGTGCGTGATGCAAGTGGCGTAGCGATTGAGTATCTAAATTATATGTCTCCTGTAAAGCAGGATGGTCGCCTCTTTTTTATTAGCGGCGTACGCAAATCAGTGGCGGACCCTTATCGTTATTTACATATACCGATGGACCCCCAGGGTAAAGTCGATCGCTTTATGAAATTTCACGCGTTGTTGAGTGACGCAAATCGTATTGAGAAAATTGCCCGTAAAAATGCCAGCAATGCTTTGAAAAATGCCAAAATGAATAACGAACAAATGCAGGAGCGTATCGTAGGCTCGATGCGTCAATTGGTAGGCTTATATGTTGGTGGTGGTTTTGCCGCTATTGACAGTGATATTCGCGAGCGAGTGCCAAAAGAAAATCAGGCAAATGTTGCCGAGGCATACATTAAAATTTTGCGTAATGTGATGCAGGCGGCTTATGTCGATTTACTCCGAGAAGAAGGTGTTGATACCAGTAAAAAATTGTCTCTCGCCGATCAGCAGTTTTTTGAAGATTCTATGACAAATCTGGCGGGTATTAGTAAATACGGTTCACCATTTTATGTACAGTTAGTATCTTTTAACCACCGAGAGTCTTCGGGCCTACAGATTACTCGCTCACCGGGGCAGAATATTGTTTATCTTGGTTGTGTTATGTTGATTGCTGGCCTATTTATGATGTTCTATATTATGCCGCAACGGATATGGCTTATGGCAAAACCGACTGATGGTAAGTTACAACTGATTCTGGCGGGTAGCGGTTTACGCAATAAGGAAGATTTCAGTAATCATTTTTCAGATTTAGTAAAAGCTTTTGAACTTAAAGTGATAGACAGTGCCAAAAGCAATCAGGCGACTGGAATACAAGGGGAAACGAAATGAGCAAGAATCAAGATGATGCCCTGGCATCATTCGAACGCGGCGCCTGGATAAAGCGATTAAGCTGGTGGGATTATTTATGGGCACTTACCGTTATTCTCGGAAGTGTCTACGCCTATAATCGCTACTCTGCATTAATGGATAATTATGAGGTTGGTATTCTATTCGGTACTGCAATAGCCATCATTGCACAGGGCTGGTTCTGGAAATCGTTTCGCACACTCAGTGTTGCCGTGACAGTGTTAAGTTTATGGGCCATCTTCTTGTATGGCACAGACATAGGTGTCGCTGAGCAAAAATTCTTATTGAAGTATCTCATCTCAAGTCAGTCAGCCACCATGTGGATGAGTGCCCTGTTTGTGATGGCGACGTTCACGTATTTTTTTGCGACCTTTCGTGATAATGATTTTGCAGGCAAAGTAGCAACACACATGACATGGATAGCGTCGGCGATGGGTTCCATTGGTTTAATGGTGCGCTGGCGTGAATCATACTTAGTCAGTCACGAGGGTATTGGTCATATTCCTGTCAGTAATCTTTACGAAGTCTTTATTTTGTTTGCCGTAATGACGGCACTTATCTATTTGTATTACGAGCAAAAATATAAAACCCGAAACATGGGTGGTTTTGTTCTTCTTATCATAAGCGCCTCGGTTGGTTTTTTACTTTGGTATCATTTTGAAAAAGGTGCGCATGAAATCAAACCGCTGGTGCCAGCGCTACAAAGTTACTGGATGAAAATTCATGTCCCGGCTAATTTTGTTGGTTATGGAACCTTTTCGATTGCCGCCATGCTAGGTATCGCCTATCTAATGAAACAAAGGGCCCTTAGAATAAATCCACAGGGTTATATGGCAAAACGTTTGCCTGATTTAGACATGCTTGATGATGTTATGCATAAATCTATTGCCCTGGGTTTTGCCTTTTTTACGATTGCCACTGTGCTCGGCGCCATGTGGGCTGCTGAGGCCTGGGGCGGTTACTGGTCTTGGGATCCGAAAGAGACCTGGGCGTTAATCGTTTGGTTGAATTATGCGGCGTGGTTACATATGCGACTTACCAAAGGCTGGCGTGGTGCACCACTGGCATGGTGGGCAATAATAGGCTTATTTATTACGACGTTTGCCTTCCTGGGTGTGAATATGTTTTTGTCCGGATTGCATTCTTATGGTGAGCTGTAATGCTCTGGCTATTGATATTGGAAATGGTTTTATTTAATCGAGGGAGACAACAATGTTAGTTCGTACAAATGCCTGGTTCTTTAGCATATTATTTTTACTTGCGACTCCAGTATGGGCTGGTTTTGATGAAGGCATTGAATATAAAACGGTATCCCCGAGAGTCGCTAACCACATTGATGAAAAAAAGAGCGAGGTCGTGGAATTATTCTGGTACGGCTGTTCGCACTGTTTTGATTTTGAGCCTAATCTACATAAGTGGTTAAAGGCCAAGCCAAAAAATGTAAATTTTGTTCGCATACCGGCAGTTTTTAACAAGCGCTGGGAATTGCACGCACGTGCGTATTACACCGCTGAAGTCCTGGGTGTGCTGGATAAAATTCATCAACCTTTATTTGATGCCATGCATTTAAAGAAACAAAAAATGGCGACCTCGGGAGAGCTGGCAGCTTTTTTTGTTAAGCATGGTGTGAGTAAAGAGACGTTTATGGAAACCTTTAATTCGTTTAGTGTTGATTCAAAAGTAAGGCGCGCAACTGACCTGACAAAGCGCTATGGTATCGATGGTGTACCGACGCTGGTTGTGAATGGTAAATATCGTTCCACTGGTTCACTGGCCGGCGGACGCGAAAATATGCTGAAAGTTGTCGACCATCTTATAAAGCAGGAAGCAAAAAAATAACCAATTAATGCCCCTTAGTCTCTTAGGGTAAAGAGGATTCGTAATCTGCCGATACCTCTCTAAATGGTCACACAATAAGACAAGGAGAGCCACATGCGGGCAGCCGAGCTGTTTGTAAAATGCCTCGAAAATGAGGGTGTTGAGTATATTTTTGGTATTCCGGGCGAGGAGAATCTTGATGTCATGGATGCCTTGCTGGATTCGCATATCAAGTTTATTACTGTGCGCCATGAACAGGGCGCAGCCTTTATGGCAGATGTCTATGGCCGTTTAACCGGTAAGGCAGGCGTCTGTCTGGCGACACTGGGTCCTGGCGCAACCAATCTTATTACGGGTGTGGCCGATGCCAATATGGACCATGCCCCCGTGGTGGCAATAGGGGGTCAGGCCAGCACTCACCGTTTGCACAAAGAGTCACATCAGGTGCTCGACCTGGAAGAAATTTTCCGCTCCATCACCAAATATTCCTCTCGTCTGTTGACGCCGGACATTATCCCTGAGGTAGTGCGCAAGGCGTTTAAGGTCGCACAGTCAGAAAAGACGGGCGCAACATTCATCGAGTTTCCGGAAAATATCGCCGAGATGGACGTGGATGCAGAGCCTCTTTATGTTAAACACCCACATGCCTCGGAACCTCCTGGTGAGCGTGTGGACCGTGCCGCAGAGCTTATATCAAATGCCAAGAACCCAATTATTTTGGCAGGTAATGGGGTTATCCGTGGTAAGGCGTGGAAGCAACTGGCAGATTTTGCTGAAGAGCTGCGTATTCCGGTTGCCAATACTTTTATGGCTAAGGGTGTTATTCCCTTTAAGCATTCAATGGCCTTAGGTAGTGCCGGCTTACAGTCAAAAGACTATGTTAGCTGTGGCTTCGATCGAGCTGATGTGATTATTTGCATTGGTTATGACCTGGTTGAATATCACCCTTATCTTTGGCACCCGACCAAAGATCGTGTGATTATTCATATCGATCAATCTGCGGCTGAGGTTGATGCTTATTATCCCGTACATGTTGGTGTCATTGGAGACATAAAACATTCTTTATTACGGATCATGAAACTCGCTAGTCCTAACACCGGTGCTGCTATGCGTGGCTTACGGGATGCGCTGATTGAAGATATGAATCAGTGCAAGGATGACAGCAGTGTACCGGTGAAACCGCAGAAAATTATTTGGGATTTACGCACGGCCATGCATCTCGAAGATATTGCGATATCGGATGTTGGTGCGCATAAAATGTGGATGTCACGCATGTTTCGCTGCGAGTATCCAAACACTTGTATTATTTCGAATGGTTTTGCCAGTATGGGTATTGCTGTCCCTGGGGCGATTGCCGCGAAGCTTGCTTACCCCGATCGTAAAGTTGTTGCCGTAACAGGTGATGCCGGCTTTTTAATGAACTCGCAAGAGATCGAAACCGCCATGAGAATACATACGCCGATTGTTATTTTAATCTGGAATGATAGTGCCTATGGTCTGATCGAGTGGAAGCAAATGAATCAGTTTGGCAGACCTTCAAATATTAAATTTAATAATCCTGATTTTGTGATGTATGCAGAGTCTTTTGGTGCCAAGGGATACAGAATTGAGAAAGGTGAAGATCTGTTACCAACTTTAGAAAAGGCACTTGCCGATGATACGGTTAGTATTATCGATTGCCCGGTTGATTATGCAGAGAATCTGAAATTAACAGGCAAGCTTGGTGAGATGGTTTGTCCTATATAAAAAGTTAAATGATAGTGGGCGGACAACGACTTAAAATTATGAGTTACAACGTTCAGGTGGGTATTACCACCCGGCGACCACACCATTATTTTACGCATAGTTGGAAGCATGTCTTACCGCATACACAGCGCCTTGAAAATCTGGATCGTGCAGCCAATCTGTTAAGCGATGTTGATATCGTCGGTCTACAGGAAGTTGATGCCGGAAGTATGCGCAGCAATTATATCAATCTGGCTGAATATCTTGCCTTTCGGGCAGGCTTTCCTTTTTGGTACCACCAGGTAAACCGTAGCATTGGTAAGATTGCCAAACATAGCAATGGTCTGCTGAGTCGTTTTACACCGGCGGAGGTGCAGGACATATCATTGCCAGGATTAATCCCGGGACGAAATGCAATACTGGCGCGTTATGGCACACATGAAAATCCTTTAGTGCTCATCATGTTGCATCTCGCGTTGAGCAGGCGAGCAAGGCTAAGGCAGCTTGCCTATATCAGTGAAATTGTTAATCAGTACCCTCATGTGATTCTTATGGGTGATATGAATTGTCGTCCTGGAAGTCCGGAAATGCAGTTGCTCTTTAATCATACGGATCTGTTCGAGCCGGACGAAGAAACACTGACCTTTCCCAGCTGGCGGCCACGCTATCATATTGATCACATCCTGGTGACCCCGGGACTCAAAGTTCACCGTGTACATGCGCTTAACCACGCCTACTCCGACCATTTGCCAATAGTGATGGAGTTGGATCTGCCCACGGACATCAAATTGGCCACTTTGGCGGCCTGATTTTCTGAATTTGTAAGCTGGGCTTGCGAATAAATTTCGAAAATAAATTATATGTCTGACTTTTGCAGTCGGATACTTTTCTTTAGGCGTAGCAAGGACAATTGGTGAATATCCCAGAATTATTTTGAGGTAAATAACGTTCCAGATTCGTGCATTTTTTGTCTCAATGCAGGTGTACCGAGTTCAGACAAAAATCACAAAAATACGCTACAGGACTCAAGTTGAAGGGAAGAAAGTACGATAATAATGTATAGCTATAGTGGCTCACGTAACTAGCACCATAACCACAAAGAGTAATGGCAACCGATAGATGATGGACAATTATCTGGTACGAGAGAGGAAGTAATGGAGAAAAAGCATTATTGAAGTCATTTGATGGTGATGAAGCACAAGCAAGTAAATAATTTGATAAAAAATAAAAAACGTATATCGAAAAACCCTAATGGCGAGACAAGTAGCGGCGATGAAAATTAAAGTAAATAATAGGGATTGTAAACAGGTATGAGTCGGGCAACAAAAGACTGGAAGCTTAAATATCTGGATAGTTTAGATGAGCTTGAACGAAAAGAACAATCATGGAAACAGGTTGAGGGTGTTTTACGAAAGGCAATTTCACGCCTAACACTAATTGCCACAGATTCACAGCATGATAATCTTAATAACAAGTTAGCAGAATTGCGTATAGCAATACGTGATGAACTGGATACAGACTCGTTGCAATATATTATTGATGAAGTATCAGAACTCATACAGCGTATAGATGATCAAGGGCCAAGTGATAAGACCACCAGTATAAAATCAAATGACATTCTCATTGAGCTGTTAGAGATGTTTGAATTTCCACAAGGTGCTGCCAGCAAGGGTCTGAGTTTAAAAAATAAAATAAAGGCTGTGAAAGATGAGCAGGAGCTTAGGCCAATCATGTCTGAATTTGCGAGTCTATTTGAAGAGACAGTTAACATTCTGTTGCAGGAAGAGTTTAGAAAAAAAGAACCCGATAAAGTGCTGCCTGAAAAGAGGCCCTTTTTAAAACGTCTTTTGGAAAAACGTAGCTCCAGTAATGACAAGTCAATGCAGGAAGCAGACAAGCAACGTCTGATCGCCCCGGCAGCGGGTGAATTGGTATTGCAATTGATGCTGCGACTACCTGTGCAGGTGCAATCAAAGTTACAAATTAAAATGTTAAAAAGTAAAGTCACACAGGCAAGGTCCCGTGGCGACTTATTGCCGATAGTTGATGACCTTGCGAAACAACTTACTGCGGTGCTCCCAGCCACACCTTCAGAATCAGAAATGAATGAAGAGGTGCAAATGATTGGTGATGCATTGCTGGGCCTGGTCAACAAACTTGATTTATCGAGTGATCTAAAAAATCAGGTTGATGTAGTGCGATCAATGTTGTCTCAGGAAGCCGCGAATGAAAATCATTATTTGGTAATTCGTGGTATTGAAAACATCGCTGATTTAGTTAAACAACAGCACGAACGGGTAGCAAAGGAAAAAGCTGAGTTAGAGAAATTTCTTTATGAAACCGCTAGTCGTTTAAAAAATATAGATACTGAGTTAGAGCTGACTGGGCAGTGGCGAGAATTGTCAACTAGTGAAGGTCGGAAGTTTGACGACAATGTTCGTTCTGCCATGAGTCAAATTGATAGATCATTAGACTCTTCTGACACATTAGTGAATGTGAGGGCTAATATTCGTTCACGGCTGGATGACATTGATAAACATATGTCAGGCTTTAGAGAGACAGAAGAGCAGCGTAGTGATAATTCACTAAAAGTGATCAAGCAATTACGTAAACAGTTACATGCGATGGAACAGGAAGCAGATCTGTTACGTAACCAACTCCAGCAGAAGCATACAGAGGCGATGCGTGATGTTCTAACAGGTATTCCTAACCGGCTTGCCTATGAAGAAAGACTGAGCAATGAGTTAGCCCGATCCAAGCGTTATGGCCAGTCATTTGTATTTTTAGTTGTGGATGTAGATCATTTTAAAAATGTAAATGATACCTTTGGTCACTCAGCTGGCGACCGTGTATTGAAAATAATTGCCGAAGTAATGCAGTCTAATGTGCGTGAAGCAGATTTTTTAGCCCGTTTTGGCGGTGAAGAGTTTGTTGTTTTAATGCCAGAAACGGATATTAAATCGGGTAAGAAGGTAGCTGAAAAACTACGTCGTAAGATTGAAAAGTGTGATTTTTACTATCGTGATAATCCCGTTAAGATCAGTATCTCGGGCGGTATTACTGCATCATTAGCAGAAGATAACGCCGATTCAATATTTGAACGTGCTGATAAAGCATTATATGAAGCAAAGAAGTCTGGAAGAAATACGATAATTACAGGTTAATGTTCTGTAGAGTGAACTAATAATGAATACATTATCTTGTTTAATGATAAGTTTAAGCTTGTGCTAATAGCTTATTTTCGAATTTTAAATTGTTGTGTGGTGAATTAAGAAGAGCCTCCAGGGCCTGAACGGAGTAGATATGAATTCGATGGTTGATGAGTTCAAGATATCCATCCCGCTTTAAATCTCCCATCAAACTGGTTACTGTTTGTCGGCAGGATCCAATCATATCTGCTATTTCTTTATGTGTGAGTGTAATGTCGATAAGGCTACCATTATTATATTGCTTGCCAAAACGCATATTAAGCCGAATTAATAATTTAATAATCCGCGATCTTGTATTATCTGTCGCGAAGTTGAGCAGTGTATCTCCAACAATCTTTAGGCGCAGCGAGAGTTGCATCACTATTTGATATGCAATTTCGGGTGAGTTGGCGAGCAGTGATTTAAAGTGTGCTAACGGAATAGTAGTGACTTCACACTCTTCACAGCACTGAGCATATATTCTTCTTTGTTTACTAGAAGATAATTCAGCTAAGCCAAAGATTTCGCCAGGGAAGCAGAACCATTGGATAATTTCTTTTCCGGACGAAGATAGCCGATAAAGTTTGATTCGGCCTGTATTCAGTAAATAGATATTGTTACAGGCAGTTCCCGCCTGAAAAATATATTCATCTTTGTCGAATGCAGAACTGTTAAACAGAAAATTTATCTGAGAAATATCGTCTTTAGACAGGAGAGTGGGTTCTTTCAGTTCCATTTAATTGTCCACTCCAAATATAAGAGAATTATTGTATTTTAAAATATATGTTCTGATATGTAAGTCACTACTATTGTCGTCTATACGACATCCTTCATTCTGCAGTCAATGCATACTCAAGTGCAAGCTGTACTTACGTATTTATTAGCGTAATTAAATAATATATAGAATAACAAGAGCTTGGGGAATAAAAGTAGCTGTAATTGAAAACGTTGTGATTAAGAAATGGCTTTATTCTTATGGTGAGAGTTTGGCAATTTAAAAAAAGATCTGAAATTTAATGTGAAATCAGACGATTATTTTGGGCGACAAATATGCCGACCCATGTTCGTTAGTATTATATATAGTGTTTTAATCGCCGTTCCTTAAGTTTCAGGATCGGATAACAAAAATAATCTGACAACAAGGAGAAGTGAAGATGAGAAATATTTTTAAACTTGTACTCGGCATTATCATGGCCGGGCTGTTTAGCGGAGTCACTGCAGCTGATTATCCGAGTCGCCCCATCACATTCATGACCATGACACAGCCAGGGGCACAGATTGACCGTTTGGCGCGTGGCCTGGGTCAGCGCATGAGCAAGATTCTTGGGCAACCCATAAACGTGAAGAACGTAACAGGTTCCCATGGGACAGTAATGGCGACGGAACTTAGTAAGTCTAAAGCTGACGGTTACTCTCTCGGTGTTACCTCATTGACTGCGTATACTTATGCGCCCCACCATGCCAAATTGATCTACAAGCCTGAAGACTTCGATTACCTGACTCTGGTAGCACTGAATTCAAGTGGCTTTATCTCCAAGAGTGATAAGCCCTGGAAAACCTTGAAGGAAGCTTTTGCCTGGCACAAGAAGAACAAAAAGGCCATGGTTGCCATGTTCCACGGTGCGGATGATCGCGACGCGCTTACGCGCATCGCCAAAAAGGAAGGCGTGAAGTTGTCATTGATTCCATCCAAAGGTGGTCCTTCCGTGATCAAGGCTGTGACCGGTGGCCACGCATCTGTTGGTTATGTAGGTGCCATCCTTTATAAACATGTCGAAGCCGGATCGATCAAATTGATCGCCGCGGCCCTTGGCGATCGTTTGCCACCGATTCCTGATGTACCGACCTTGCGTGAACAGGGCTATGACGAACAGGTGGAAATGATTGTTGCCCTGGTTGCTCCGAAAGGCCTGGACAAGAAAGCGAAGGCGAAACTTCTCGCCGCTGCTAATAAGTTGGCGAATGATAAGGAAACTCAGGAATTCATCACGGGCAATCTGTTGATGCGACCTGTTAAATGGGGTGAAGCCCATGCTGATAAAACAGTCAAGGATTTATACGCAACTTTCGGTAAGCAAGCCATGATGAAGTAGACCTTATCGCAGGATCAGAACAGGACTAAATTCTGTTTCTGGTTTGGCGACCCTCTTCCCTGTTTGCTTCCAGCATAAGGCTGGAAGAGAGGAAAGCACGTGACAAGAATAAAAAGAGACTCGATTGCTTATCTGCTAATCATCGGATTTTGCCTATTGCTGCTTGCCTGGGCAATTCCTACGTACACACCAGCTTATCCCGGTTACGGTGCCTCAGCAGCACTGGTACCAAATGTGTCTGTTAGCGTCATGTTGTTCATGGCAATTTTATCCCTGATACGTGTTGGTATTGCTGTTTATACCAATAAGCCTGTCTGTTCGGAAGAACGGGAATTTCCGGAAGAAATGGATCAGGATGGCGGCTTCACTCAGGTTGGACGGGTAAACCTGAAACATCTCATCTATACCATGACACCAAGCGTGTTGCTGGTGATAGTTATTGAATACATTGGGTACGAACTGACGTCTTTCTTGTTTTTGATGATTTTTCAGTACGCCATAGGCTGTCGTAAATGGTTTCAGATGACGGTGCTGTCAATCGTCATGACGGCAGTACTCTTTATTATCATGCGCTACGGATTCGGTGTACCGGTACCGGGTCCGCAGATTTTCCCCCAGATTTTCTAAGAATAATAACAAGCGGAATACTTAAAACTATGGAAATGATTATTGCGGGATTGCTGGACGCTATTTCACCTGCCAGCGTGATGTTCCTATTTTTCGGCGTTGCTGTCGGAGTACTGATCGGGGCGATTCCAGGTATCAATGGCCCCATGGCCATCGCATTATTTATTCCGATTACTTATTACATGACGCCACTCACTGCCATCGGTTTCCTGGTAGGGCTGAACAAGGGAGCGTTCTTTGGTGGTGCTGTATCGGCAGTGCTATTGCGAACACCGGGTACACCGGAGGCAGCAGCCACTTCCTGGGACGGTTATGCACTTACCAAGCGGGGAAAGGGTGAGAAGGCACTACGTATGGCCTTGTACAGTTCGGTGGCCGGCGACTTTATTTCAACGGTAGTGTTGATCGCGATCGCCGCCCCGCTCGCTGCAGTCGCCCTGTTCATGGGGCCTGCAGAAATTTTTGCACTGATATCTTTGGCACTGACGGTCATCGCCGGTATCGGTACAACCTCCATCTGCCGTGGCCTGATGGCGGCCGGATTCGGAATTCTGCTGGGCCTTATTGGTACTGAGCCTGTGACCGCTTTGCCGAGACTCACTTTCGATGTTTATCAACTCGGTAGTGGCTTGTCGCTGATTCCGGTGGCGATTGGTTTGCTGGCATTTTCAGAAATTTTACTGCAATTGGAAAAGTATACGGCCAAGGGTGGTGGCGTGCATATTGTCCATGTTTTTTCAAAGAAGCTAGAAGACCGAATGATATCGTTCAAGGAATTCTTCGCAAACACCAAGACCTTGCTGCGAGGCAGCCTTATCGGTATTGGTGTTGGTGCCATGCCGGGACTTGGGGCGCCAGTGGCATCCTTCATGTCCTATGACCAGGCGATGAAACGGTCGAAGAACAAGGAAGAATTTGGTAAGGGTAGTCTCGAAGGTATCGGCGCGTCCGAGTCCGCTAATAGCTCAGTGGTTGCTGCCAGCTTGATACCACTGTTTGTTTTGGGTATCCCCGGTAACCTCGCTGCTGCTATGTTGATGGGGGCGTTCATGATCCACGGTATGCAACCCGGCCCTTTACTGTTTAAAGAAAACGCCCAGCTTATGTACGGTATATACGGTAGTTTGATGCTGGCCAGTCTGTTCCTGTTGTTAATTGGTCGCTTCGGACTTCGTTTTTTCTGCAAGGCGGTCAATATACCAGCAATGATTCTGTATCCGATTGTGGTCTTCACTTGCATTATGGGAGCCTACCTGGGTAAGTCGTCCATGTTCGATGTAGGCATTATGCTCGCCTTCGGTTTCATCGGTTACTTTATGCGTAAGTTTGACTATTCCTACGTGGCTTTCCTGATCGGCTTCATCCTGGCGCCAGAGTGGGAGCGCGCCTTGCAGCAGGTGGTGATTATTTCCGAGTTTGATACGTTTATGTTCTTTCAACGCCCCGTTGCTATGACGCTGATGGCACTTACTTTTTTCGTGGTTTTGCGTACCTTTTGGGTCAGCATCAATGCCGAACGCAAGAAACGTTCAGTAGCCGCTTCTGAACAGATAAAAAGCGACTGAGGAAAAGTGAGAAGTGTGTTTTCACGCAGTGACAATAATTATCGTTATATTTTTAAGTTAAATCGAAAGAGGTTCTATCCATGAAAAAAATGACTGATGCTGAGTTAAAAGCAAAACTAGGTGATTCTTATACTGCCCCCGTTGGTTTATATCAAAAGACCAAGGACATGCCGTTTCTTGGATCGGTCAGTTGTAACATTGAAGAAATGGTTGCCGGTTCATGGCAGGAAGTCATCATTGTTTACACGTTAGGGCAATCAGGAATGGCAGATGGTTCCTGGTTTAAAGCGACTTTCCGTTTTTACTCAGATTGGGAGTTGTTTCAAACAACGGATCCAAAGGCGGCGAACTATGTTTCAGCGGAATATCATGCATCGCCAACTTTAGAAGGACAAAGCCCGGCATCAGTACAAAAACTTTCTGTTCGTTTTGATCAAAAGGGTCATGAGCGTCCTTTTCAGAAAGCGGTCATCGTCGATACGTATGATGGTTATTTAAAGGCAGGTGATCAGATTGTTATTCGCATGGGTGATCGGCGTTTTGGTGGACCAGGTACACGGGTACAAACATTTACAGAAGAATTTTTTAAATTTCGCTGTTATGCCGATCCGTTAGGGACGTCGCGCTTTGCGGCAGTTGAACCTGATTTAACGATCAACATAAAACCTGGGCATCCTGCATTATTGCAATGGGCAGGGTCACGTTTGGTTAAACAGGGCGAAAAGATTCCATTACGCGTTCGTGCAGAAGATGAATGGGGCAATACTTGTTGGTCTCGAGCAGATAAAGTACATGTATCAGCAACCCTGAATGGTAAGGAATGCTACAAAAAAGACATTGTCCTGCCGAAGGAAGGCTGGTCAGTACAATTACTGGAAGACATGCCCACTGATAAACCGGGTGAGTTAGTGGTTACCGCCGTTATGCCGGAACATCTTGCGGTTAAACACCATGTCTTCTATGTGACGATCGATAAAGAATTAGATTTTCCACGAATTTTTTATACCGACTTGCACGTCCACTCAGAAGATACCGTCGGTACTAACTCTACAAGCTATAACTTAAACTATGGTCGCGACGTCACGGGTCTGGATGTGCTTGCCTTTGCACACAATGATTTCAACATCACAACCGAACGTTGGAAAAAAACAGTAGAGTTAATTCGTGAGATTAGTAAAGACGGCGAGTTCGTCGCTTACCCCGGAACAGAATGGTGTGGCAGCTCCTGTGCTGGTGGTGACCATAACGTCATCTTCCTACATGATCGCGAACCAGAATTTCCATTCTTAAAAGATGGTACCCACGTTCGTTCGGTAGATTGGAACGAAGATTCAGGTACAACCGTTGCCAATCCAGGTGCCTGGCCTTTAGAAGAATTATGGGCAGCCTATATTGATGATCCTGAAGGACACCTGCTAACCCCTCACGTCGGTGGCCGTCGTTGTATTATGGACTGGCATCATCCTGAGTTAGAAAAATTAATTGAGATAGGTTCCGCCTGGGGTCACTTTGGCTGGTTATATCAAGATGCAATGCATCGCGGTTATAAAATTGGCGCAAGCATGGCCGGTGACGAACATCGAGGTCGTTGTGGTGGTGGCGTGCCAGGTACGGCAGTATTCGGCACCAAAGGTGGCATCTCTGGTGTGATTTCACCAGCGTTATCGCGCAAAGCTGTTGGTATCGCCTTACGTGAACGTCATACCTTTGCCTCAACAGGCGAACGTACATTTGGATTAACCAGCTGTGGTAAGTACATTATGGGCGACGAGTTCGAACATAAAGGTGCTGCACAAGTGAATTACCGTTTCCTTGGTGATGCAGGTTGGGATGAAATCATTGCCTACGATCAAGACGGAGAGATCTGGAAACGCGACCTGCAAAAAGAGCTAGGCTATTCCGATCGCAAGGTTCGTTTTCGTTGGGGTGGTGCACGTATCAAGGATCGTTATCGCTGGGCTGTATGGAAAGGCAAGATTACAATCATCAATGCAGTGATCAATGAGTTTGAAGGTCTTGGTTTTGAGCACAAAGAAGAAACCTGCTGGCGTGAAAATCCAACAACCATTGGTTTCAAGAGCGATACCTATGGCGATGTCGATGCCATCGAAATGGATGTTTCGCATCTGGCAACAGCAAAAATTAAAGTTGAAGGCACTATCGACGGTTATGTCAAAGTGGGTGATCCATTAAAAGGTAATCCGTTTGTACACTGCCCAACCTTTGAATGGGAGTTCACAGGTGCAGAGTTACTGGAGGCAGCACGCTTGAAAAAAGACCTGCCGGGTGTGGATATGTTTCTTGCGATGGAACGTATGAGTGATTCAGATGCGCCGCGCGAGGTGACAGGCAACTTTGAGGTTTCACCGAATAATGGACCACATGGACATCGTCCTGTCTATATTGTTGCTCGTCAGGTTGATGATGCAAAAATCTGGACATCATCTTTGTTTATTAAATTTAAATAAAATTATAACTATATAAAGGTATTTATAATTAGCCGCCTTCGGGCGGCGTTTTTTTGTAATGCGATAAACCATGTTCTTGATAGAGCGTAGCGGCCTGAGCAGAGAACATGAACTGATGAAATGACTGGCCCCATTTACCACCATCGTTAATAAGACCTATATAATAGTCCGTACAGACATTTGCAGATGAGTTCAACTCGATAATTGCAAAGTCATCAGGAAAAATGCGCGTGTAACGTAAAGCAAGATGTGAATAAATAATCGCCGCATCTGCATGATCGGAGAAAATAATCTGTGGTATTTCACGATGATGAATCGATTTACCAAAAACAACGCGTGTAGAATCGTTATCAATTAATTGAGTAAAGGCAGCAACATCAAGACCTTGTTCAGCGGCTATAGTCAGCAAAGTTTCTTTATAGACTGAATAACTGGCAGCTTCTGTAATAGGGTTTGACATTGCTAAACGAACATCATCTCGTAATAAATCAGCGATGTTATGAATATTTTTAGGGTTGCCCTTTTTGATTAGCAGCACGTTACCACGGCTTTTTGCAAACGCTTGATGAGACTTCATTAAACCAGCATCAACGAGTTTATTAAGAATGTTCTCTGGACTGATAAACACCTGAGGCTGGATATTAAGATGTAAATTACCCAGCACTAAACCACCCTGAAGTGTCGATTGTAAAATGACATTAGGTGGCGTCGTGGCATAGAAAATATCTTCTACTTCCGGGTTATTCTCACGGAAAGCCTGACAGCAAGCCTCAAGTGCCATGTGATGATTGCCATCAGAAAATACGATTAATTTAGCAGTAAGTGGATTGCCATGAAGATCCAGGCATATATTGGAGCCGGGCTGTTGCCACCGAAAGCCATTAAGAGCATTACCATGACTTGATTCGACAGGCCATTTTAAAGATTTATCCATGAGTCTGAATATAGATAAGTTGATCTAAAATAACAAACGTGAATATGGGGAATAGAATTACAGCAGGCAGAAAAGCGAAGGGTAAAATGGCGCGCTCGACAGGATTCGAACCTGTGACCTTCGGTGTCGGAGACCGATATTCTATCCAGCTGAACTACGAGCGCGGATTTTGAAGAACTTCTCTATTCTATACGCTCTTGCCCAGCTGGACAGCTGCACCCGAGGACTATTTAAGTCCTCGAGCATAAAAACTACGAGCGCAGATATAGTGTGAGTATCTCATTTTATACGCTCTTGTTCAGCTGCCAGCTGCACCCGATAGTGATTTTCACCATCGAGCATAAAAACTACGAGCGCAGATTTTGAAGAACTTCTCTATTCTATACGCTCTTGCCCAGCTGGACAGCTGCACCCGAGGACTATTTAAGTCCTCGAGCATAAAACTACGAGCGCATATAAGGTGGCCAAGCTTACCTGTCAGGGCGTTAAGCGTCTATATTAAAGCGGTTACCCAGGCTGGAATAAGACCCTGGAGTTTCTCTGAGAGGCTGATCCGGCTATACTCAACGCCAAATTCAATGGGAGCTCTGCTGCAAGCAGTAAAAAGATGTAAGTTCCTGATTTTATAATATTTATTTGAGGACAATGAAGTGAGCGATCAAGATTCAAACGTGATGCGTACCCTACTCATCGTTATTGGCGCTTTGGTGGTGTTTATGGTGATAAGCATGACTATTGCAAATATTATGAGTAGCTCCAGCGAGTCAGCCGATCCGTCACAGGACCCACGTGTCCAAGCCAAGGTTGAAGCCAACATCAAACCGGTGGGACAGGTTACGGTTGGTGATGCCGCTCCTGTGGTTGCCGTCTCTGCAGATCCAAAATCAACCTATCAGTCTGCATGTTTCGCATGTCATGGCACTGGCGCTGCAGGTGCGCCTAAAATGGGCGATAAGGCTGCCTGGAAGAGCCGTATTGCGCAAGGTATGTCGAAATTAAATGACCACGCCATCAATGGTTTTAAAGGTATGCCGCCAAAAGGTGGTCGTGGTGATCTGAGTGATGAAACCGTGCAAGCGATTGTGGATTTTATGGTATTGCAAAGTAAGTAATTCTTTTACGTAATACGAGAAAGGGAGCTTTTAGCTCCCTTTTTTATTATAAAAAAAAATTTCTGTGCGTTATTTTGATACAGGCTTAAAATTTTTGCACCAGTTAGGTGCTATTTAAAGTTTAAAATTTCCCTCCTTCATTAATTCAGTTAACACCATTTCATATTTTGATTTTTTTGTCATGAATAACTTGTTGTTAGAATTACATAAAAATTAACAGAATAAAAAGTCGTATGTAAAATTGAGGTGTAAAGATAAATGGCACAGAGATTGCTCTCCTATGGTGCATTATAAAAGAGAATGTATTGAGAGAAGCTTATGGAGCAATCTTACTGGTTCATATTATTAATGGCGTTTGCATTGGGTATGTTACATGCACTCGATGCAGACCATATTATGGCAGTTACCAGTATGGTGAGCACAAAAGATGGCCAGGATCAAAGTCGTCGTTATTCATTGCGTTGGAGTTTTGGCCACAGCATTGTGCTTTTGATAGGTGGCATTATTGTTTTATTTATGGGTATGGCAATACCAGATGAGTTAAGCCACATTGCAGAACTATTGGTGGGTGTAGTGCTCATATTAATCGGGCTGGGAGTGATCAGGGAGATTTTTCTAAAACGGAAACACTTACATTTCCACCAACATGATAATTTGATGCCTCATGCTCACTGGCATGAGCACGACAAGAATTTACCTGGGCAACCACAATTGCATAAACATGATCATAAAGCCGTTATGATCGGTATGTTACATGGTTTCGCTGGTACAGCTCCAGTGCTTGCCTTGCTGCCAGTTGTTCACCTGGAAAATCCGTTATTAGGGATGATTTATTTGCTGCTTTTTAGTTTTGGAATAATGATTAGCATGTTGATCTTTGGTGGTTTGTTACATAAGTCAATACTAAAAATTCAGTGTTACGGGGAAAAAATGCTGCAGACAATTCGTTTAATTATAGGTTGCTCTGCCCTGATATTTGGCGTTGTGTGGATTCAGGTTAGTTGGTGATGAATGCCGTAGTAGAAAGAACAAGTGATGGCTGGCGTGCACAGCTATCACTGGGTTTTATTCATGATGGTCGACGTACTATTCTTTCGCATCGTAAACATTATGGCCCCCTGGTGATACAGAAACCCTTTTATCCTGAGGGTGAGCCATGTCATATCTATTTATTGCACCCGCCTGGCGGGGTTGTTGGTGGTGACCAGTTAAAATTGGACGTAGAAGTTAAGAAGAAGGCACACGCTCTACTAACAACACCAGCGGCCGGAAAATTTTATCGTAGTAACGAAACCACTGCTGTATTAGAGCAATCATTCAGTGTCGCAGATGGTGCATTTTTAGAATGGTTGCCACAAGAAACGATTTTATTTGCAGACAGTCACGTACAGATGCAGACACGTATTGATCTTGAGAAGCAGGCGAAATTTATTGGATGGGAACTGTTGTGTCTGGGTAGACCCGCTAGTGGTGAGAAATATACATTAGGAAATTGCCAACAAAAATTTTCTATCTATCGTGATGAGATACCTTTAGTCATTGAAACCACACGTTTGCATGGATCTGCAAACGTGTTGAATACACACTGGGGTTTAAAAGGTTGTAATGTGATGGGTACTTGTATAGCTGTTGGTGCGAGTAAGTCGGTATTACAGGCAGTACGTGATGCGGAGATTCTTCTTGAAGAAGGTGAGTTCACAGTAACATTGATTAATGATGTATTAATTTGTCGTGTACTGGCTATGCAGGCTGAACCGGCACGAAATGCATTTATAAAAGCCTGGGAGATTATCCGCCCATGTATAATAAAGCGTGAGGCATCTGCACCACGTATCTGGTTCACTTAATGATGAGGATAAAGGGATGGAACTGACTCCCCGTGAAAAAGATAAGTTATTACTATATACCGCCGCGATAGTGGCAAGAGATCGCAAGGCGCGTGGGGTCAAGCTGAACTATCCTGAGGCGATAGCACTGATTTCATCTGAAATTGTTGAAGGTGCACGTGATGGTAGAAGTGTTGCCGAGTTGATGAGTTACGGTACAACCTTGTTAAATCGAGATGACGTAATGGATGGCATTGCCGAAATGATTCATGAGGTACAGGTCGAAGCCACATTTCCTGACGGCACTAAACTTGTGACTGTCCATAGTCCGATTCAGTAAAAGGAGATAGCAGTGATAGCTGGAGAATATTTTATTGATGCAGGTGAGATCGAATTAAATCAGGGCAGAGAAACCATAAAGATGAAGGTAGCCAACCGTGGTGACCGTCCGATACAAGTCGGATCACACTATCACTTTTATGAAACCAACTCCGAACTGGTGTTTGATCGTGAGGCCGCCAGAGGTTTTCGCCTGAATATCGCTGCGGGTACAGCAGTACGTTTTGAGCCAGGGCAGGAGCGTGAGGTGGAACTGGTGGCGTATGCCGGTGATCGCATTGTGTATGGTTTTAACGCCAAAGTCTCCGGCAGTTTATAAAGGGTTAGTGATATGGCAAAAATCAGTCGGCAGGCATATGCAGAGATGTATGGACCCACTACCGGTGATCGGGTGCGACTGGGTGATACGGAAATTATTATTGAAGTAGAAAAAGATTATACTATTTATGGTGACGAGGTTAAGTTTGGTGGTGGTAAGGTTATCCGTGATGGCATGGGACAGAGTCAACGTACCTCGAAAGACGTGGTCGACACGGTAATCACCAATGCCCTGATTCTGGATCACTGGGGTATTGTTAAGGCCGATATTGGCATCAAAAACGGACGTATCGCGGCGATTGGTAAAGCAGGCAATCCTGATGTGCAGCCCGGTGTAAATATTGTTATTGGTCCCGGTACCGAGGCCATCGCCGGAGAAGGCCAGATTGTCACCGCTGGTGGTATTGATTCACATATCCATTTCATTTGTCCGCAGCAGGTGGAAGAGGCTCTGATGTCTGGAGTCACTACCATGATCGGCGGTGGTACCGGCCCCGCAACAGGTACCAATGCGACGACCTGTACACCGGGGCCATGGAATATCCAGCGTATGTATCAGGCAGCGGATAAATTACCGATGAACTTTGGTTTTCTTGGTAAGGGCAATGCCAGTTTGCCCGCCGCACTGGAAGAGCAGATCGCCGCAGGCGTTATGGGGCTAAAGCTGCATGAAGACTGGGGTACGACACCGGCGGCAATTGATAACTGTTTAAGTGTTGCGGATGAATTTGATGTGCAGGTTGCTATTCATACCGACACACTGAATGAGTCAGGATTTGTCGAAGATACGTTGGCAGCATTCAAGGGCCGCGCGATTCATACCTATCATACCGAGGGTGCCGGTGGTGGCCATGCGCCGGATATTATTCGTGCCTGTGGTGAATCCAACGTCCTGCCGTCGTCAACGAATCCGACCCGGCCCTATACGGTCAACACCATTGATGAACACCTCGATATGCTCATGGTCTGTCATCACCTGGATCCGAATATCCCCGAAGATGTGGCTTTTGCCGAATCGCGTATTCGTCGCGAGACCATTGCGGCGGAAGACATCCTGCATGACCTCGGTGCCTTTTCTATGATCGCCTCAGATTCGCAGGCGATGGGTCGTGTCGGTGAGGTAGTGACTCGTACCTGGCAGACTGCACATAAAATGAAAGTACAGAGAGGGCCATTAAAAGAAGACACAGATCGAAATGACAATCTGCGTGCCAGGCGTTATATCGCTAAATACACTATCAATCCAGCGATAACCCATGGCATCGCTCATGAGGTGGGCTCGATTGAAAATGGCAAGCTTGCAGATCTGGTCTTATGGCGCCCCGCATTTTTCGGAGCAAAGCCATCGTTAATCATAAAGGGTGGTTTTATTGTGGCCGCACCCATGGGTGATCCTAATGCCTCTATACCGACACCACAGCCAGTCCATTACCGACCTATGTTTGGTGCGTTAGGTAAGGCGCGCGATGCCACCTGTATTAGTTTTATTTCACAGGCAGCCTATGAAAATGGTGCAGCAGAAAAAATGGGCCTTAATAAAATGGTTTCCGCAGTATCAAATACACGCGCAATACGTAAACAAGATATGATTTTAAATAGCTATCAGCCAAATATTGAAGTGAACTCACAAACGTATGAAGTGCGAGCAGATGGACAACTGCTAACGTGTGAGCCAGCAAGTGTTTTACCGCTAGCGCAACGATATTTTTTATTTTAAAAGGTACGACATGTTAAAAATTTTTGAGCGAACAAGTCATAGTGAAGAAGCACATGCAACACTGTGCCTACCATTTGAACTTCGACAGAAAAGTCGTTTAAAAACGAAATTAGAGAATGGGCGCGAAGTGGGCTTAATTCTTAATCGTGGTGAGTTATTACGCAGCGGTGATTGCTTACGTGCAGAAGATGGTTCCATTATCGTTGTTAAGGCTGCACCAGAAACCGTTAGCACCGTAAGTCACAAAGACATGGTGGTACTTGCCAAAGCATGCTATCACCTGGGTAATAGACATGTGCCATTAGAAATAGGTGATGGCTGGGTGCGTTATTTACATGACCATGTGTTAGACGAGATGGTAAAAGGCCTTGGTTTAATAATTGTTGTAGAAGAGGCGCCTTTTGAACCTGAAGGTGGAGCTTATGGTGGACATGGTATCGAATCATCCCATTCTCACGGTCATCATCATTAGAATTGATTGGCCTTATGGATAATCATGATATAAAACTGTGGCAGTTGATTAATCCTACTTTACCAATAGGAGCCTTCGCCTATTCACAGTCACTGGAATATGCCATTGATGCCGGTTGGATAAATGATGAAGCCAGTGCCGAAAAATGGACAAGTGGTTTATTGCAGGAGATGCTTAGCGTAACAGAGGTGCCAGTTTTTTTGCGATGTTATAAAGCAGTTAAAGAAAACAATTGGCAGTGTTTTAATTATTGTAATCAATTAATTCTGGCTATGCGTGAATCATCAGAACTTTATGAGGAAGACGTTCATATAGGTGCTGCGATGTTACGAGTTTTGCCATGTCTGGATATACAGGTAAATGAGAATATAAATACGAAGTCAGTAAGCTATGTGGCTGTATTTTCTTATGCGTGTGCTGTTTGGGACATTGAAATGAAACAGGCGGCGCAGGGTTTCTTATGGGCCTGGTGTGAAAATCAGGTCGCAGCAGCAATTAAATTGGTGCCGCTTGGCCAGAGTTCGGGTCAAAGAATTCTTTCATCATTAAGAGAATCGATTGTTGCTGGTGTTGAGCAAGGCATGAGTTGTAGTGATGAAGACATTGGTATGTTGGCCCCTGGTTTTGCTATGGCCAGTGCTCAACATGAATTACAGTATTCAAGATTGTTTAGATCATGAGTCAAGAGGTGAATATGAATAAACAGGTATTGCGTGTTGGTGTCGGTGGACCGGTTGGCTCGGGAAAAACAGCTTTAGTAGATGCCTTATGTAAAAAAATGCGTGATCAATATGAGATTGCAGTCGTCACTAATGATATATACACACAAGAGGACGCTCAATTTTTGACGCGTAGTGAGGCCTTGGCAGAGGATCGGATTATTGGTGTCGAAACCGGTGGTTGTCCACATACGGCGATTCGAGAAGATGCTTCAATGAATCTAGCGGCAGTTGATGAACTTCAAAAACGTCATATGAATCTTGATATGGTTTTTGTTGAGAGTGGTGGTGACAACTTATCAGCAACCTTTAGTCCTGAATTATCAGACTTAACACTATATGTAATTGATGTTTCGGCAGGTGATAAAATACCACGTAAAGGTGGTCCTGGTATTACACGCTCTGATTTACTGGTCATTAATAAAATTGATCTGGCACCTTACGTTGGTGCATCACTGGAAGTGATGCAACGGGATGCGAAAAAAATGCGAGGGGAAAGACCATTTGTATTTACGAATATCAAGAGTGGTGCAGGTGTTGAAAATGTTATGCAGTTTATCGCTAAACAAGGAATGCTGGCTGAGACAGCATAAGCAAAGCTTAAATATTTCAAGAGAATTAAGAGCCCTCCATCTCGGAGGGTTTTTTATGTAAGGTAATAAAGCTTTTCATGCACTTAAATATTTCAATTTTTTGACAAGTGAAAAATCGACGCACCGTTGGAGTGCAAAATAAAGTTACAAATTACCGTATTAGATATATTTTTTGATTAACTAATTGTATTTTATGGATTTTTTTAAAGTGGCACAGTGTGTGCAATTGATAAGGGCAAGTATTCGGGTGGCATTACATTTTTACAATTATTTATGTATGCGCATACACGAAGCCTATTTTATTTACATAGTGGGAGATATACACATGAGAGCTTTAAAAAAATTAACTCCAGCAGCAATGGCGGTAACAATGGCGATTGGTGGTCTTACAGCAGCACCTCTAGCTGCACAGGCTGGTGTAACAGGTACTATTCAGGCTGCGAATATGTATTTATGGCGTGGTGAAAATTTAACACCAAATGGTGCACAAGTATCTGGTGATTTGAACTATTCAAATGATAGTGGTGTTTACGCTGGTGTTTGGACAACGACAGAAACTGGTGGGCAAGAGACGGACTTATACTTCGGGTATGGTGGTGAAGCTGGTGGCGTAAGCTATGACGTTTCATATTGGAAGTATTTGTATCCAGAAAATTGTACTACTGCACCAGTCTCTTGTGATTCAGGTGACAATGATGCTTCTGAAGTGGTCCTGTCTGTTGGTTATGGTCCAGTAACAGTTGCGGGTTATATTGCTGTTGAGAGTGGAAGTGACGATGACAAGTATTTCACTGTTGGTCTTGATTTTGCTGAAAAATTCAACCTGACTTATGGCTTTTGGGATCTGGAAAATGCAGGCAATGAACGTAGCCATATAACACTGATGTATGCATTCACTGACAATTTAACCTTTGGTGTAAGTGCTGCAAATAATGATACAGGATTTACTGAAGCAACAGGTATTGCAGAAGATCCATTGTTTTATGCTTCATATAGCAAATCATTCGATCTTAAATAAGCATCATAGTTAATATATACAAAGGCTGCCTGTTGTTTACAGGCAGCCTTTTTTTTGAAAAAAAATTTGCTGGTATGTTCACAGTATTATTATGGTGCATAACAGGTTAACAATGCACAGAACACGTGCTGTTAATAGTTATAGCAAAACAATTAAAGAATTAAGTTATTGATATTATCAGAAATTTGTTTATGGCATGAGGCTTGCAAATGCATAAATTAATAATTGTTAACAAAACATTAAAACTTTTTTTTAATTTATGCTGAGGTGAACAATATGGAAACGGTAATTAAGATTGATGTTAGTAAGCCAGCTGATGAACAGGATGGTGTAATACACAACCGTTGGCATCCTGATATTCCAATGGTCACCATGGCAAAGCCAGGGGATGAGTTTCGTGTTGAATGCCTGGACTGGACAGGTGGTCAAATTAAAAATGATGATAGCGCAAATGACATCCGTGATGTCGATTTGACACAAGTTCATTACCTGAGTGGGCCTATCGGTGTGGAAGGTGCCGAGCCTGGTGATTTGATGGTCGTCGATATTCTTGATGTTGGTGTTCTTAAAGAATTTGAGTGGGGTTTTACCGGTCTGTTTGCTAAAGAAAATGGTGGTGGCTTTTTAACAGAACACTATCCAGAAGCTCGAAAGGCTTGTTGGGATTTTCACGGTATATATACTTCATCACGTCATATTCCGGGTGTTGAATTTGCGGGAATTATGCATCCGGGCCTGATTGGTTGTCTGCCATCAAAAGCGTTATTAGACGAATGGAATAAACGAGAAGGTGAACTGGTTGCAACAGATCCGGATCGAGTTCCACCGTTGGCAGCATTGCCCTATGCAGATACAGCTGTAATGGGTCGAATGTCACCTGAAGCAGGGGCAGAGGCGGCGAAAGAGGGTGCCCGCACCGTACCGCCAAGAGAGCATGGCGGAAACTGTGATATTAAGAATTTATCGCGTGGTTCACGAGTATTTTTCCCTGTTTATGTGAAGGACGGTGGGTTATCGATGGGTGATATTCACTTCTCGCAAGGTGATGGTGAAATTACATTCTGTGGTGCGATAGAAATGGCAGGCTATCTTGACATTCGTGTTGGTCTTGTGAAAGGCGGAATGAAAAAATACAACGTCAAGAACCCGATATTTCAGCCAAGTCCGTTAGAGCCAAGATATAGTAATTATCTTATCTTTGAGGGTATCTCTGTCGATGAAGATGGAGAACAACACTATCTGGATGCACATGTTGCTTATCGTCAGGCTTGTTTGAATGCTATTGAGCATATGAAATTACATGGTTATACCGGTGAGCAGGCCTATGCAATTTTAGGTACAGCACCTGTTGAAGGGCATATTAGTGGTATCGTTGATATTCCAAATGCCTGTGCAACACTGTGGCTTCCGACAGAGATTTTTGATGGTGATATCAATATTAAAGCTGAAGGACCTAAACCTATTATCGAGCCTGGAACAGATATGGCAAAAACTAGTTAATGGCCGCTAATAGTAAAGGAGAAATATTGTGCCGATATATGAATATAGATGCCCAAATTGTGAACATGAATTTAGTGAATTAATGTCACTGAAAGAGTATTCGCCTTTGCGGGTATGTCCCGAGTGTAATATGCCATCGCCAAGAAAAATATCGGCTGCACAATTGCAGAAGATTAAATCAAGTGAAAGAATAGCAAGAGAGCGCAATGAAAGATCAATTTACGAACCTATTAGAGTAACGCGTACACACGAGTGCACACATGATTCCTGTAATCATGACAAGGAGCATAAAAAGAAGGGATCCCTTCAACAGATAAGAGAAGGGACGCGACCCTGGATGTTGGGTTAACCACTAGCATTGCACTTATAAAGAAACGCCAGTCATTTAACGACTGGCGTTTTTTTTTGCTGAAAAGATAAGGCGCACTATTTAAAAGCGCAGAATTATTAACTGCACTATTGGTGAGCGTTAATAGTAAATGAAATTTTTAACAAGTTTGGCATGATGATATTATGTGCTTGATTTGGAACGCATTATAAATAAAGTTGTTTGCAAAATAGATTCGAATTTATGTTTGGCACATTGGTTGCAATTAGAATTTTAGGAGCTTGATGTGCTTATTCAAGTGTATACATGAATCGAGTTAGGGGATTTAAAAATGAAATCTAAGTTTATATTATCAAAATGGCGGTTGTTAATCGCTGCCGCAGTTGGGGTAACGCTAGCAACGAATATGAATATTGTATCTGCAGCAAGTGTAAACACAACGGGTCTAGCTGTTACAGATAAAACTGTAAAGGTGGGTATCTTGCATTCGTTGACAGGCACTATGGCAATAAGCGAAACAGGTGCTCAAGAGGCAGAGAAGCTAGCCATTAAGCAAATCAATGATATGGGCGGTATTCTGGGTCGTAAGATTGAAATCATCCAGGAAGATGGTGCTAGTGACTGGCCAACATTTGCGGAGAAATCACGTAAATTATTGGTAAAAGATAAGGTGGCAGCAGTATTTGGTTGTTGGACATCCGCATCACGTAAAGCAGCACTGCCAGTTTTTGAGAAAGAAAATGGCTTGTTGTATTACCCGACGTTTTATGAAGGTCTGGAACAGTCACACAATGTAATTTATACCGGCCAGGAAGCAACACAACAGATTCTTGCTGGGCTAGATTGGGTGAAAAGAGAAAAGAAAGCAAAAACATTTTACCTGATAGGTTCAGATTACATATGGCCACGTACTTCTATGAAAATTGCGCGGAAGCATATTGAAAATGTGCTAGGTGGTAAAGTTGTTGGTGAAGATTACAAACCATTAGGTAACACCCAATTTGGTTCAACCATTAATAAGATTCGCTTGAAAAAACCTGATGTTATTTATGCTGCAGTTGTTGGTGGTAGTAACGTTGCCTGGTTTAAGCAATTAAAAGCTGCTGGTATTACGGGTAAAAAACAAACTTTGTTAACTCTGTCAGTAACAGAAGATGAGGTGTTAGGTATAGGCGGGCAAAATTTGGAAGGATTCTACTCAGTTATGAAATATTTCCAAAGTCAGGATAATCCTAATAACAAAGCATTTGTAAAAGCATTTAAAGAAATGCACGGTGAAGACAGTGTTATTGGCGATGTAACTCAAGCTGCTTATCTTGGTCCTTGGTTATGGAAAGCTGCAGTAGAAAGAGCAGGTTCCTTTGATGTTGATAAAGTTGTTGCAGAATCTGAAAAAGGTGATATTGAACTAAAAAATGCGCCAGAAGGTTATGTGAAGTTACATAAAAACCATCACCTATGGAGTAAAACGCGTGTCGCGAAATGGAAAAAAGACGGTCAAGCAGAAGTTGTATTCACTTCTGAACTGATTGAACCAAATCCATTCCCTAAAGGTTATCAATAAGAAATAAGTTTTAATTACTTTTTGATTAGGTAAGGGCTGGCCGGCAAGGTCAGCCCGTCTAAAGCCTAACAGATTAGAATTTAGGTTAATAATTTTGTAGTTAATATAAAGAATTACTGTGGAGTAAGAGACATGGGTGAGTATACAACACAAGAATTACTCTCAATTTTTGCAATGCAAGGCTTTGCTGGTTTTAGTTTGTTTAGTGTTCTTTTA
>Ga0316204_10002339_pt1 | contig 43554 bp, 44 predicted proteins | sample 6monrhotite_MG_2_FD_205661 | JGI IMG/M metagenome (GOLD analysis project Ga0316204, IMG submission 205661) | Microbial mat bacterial communities from mineral coupon in-situ incubated in ocean water Damariscotta River, Maine, United States -... | ecosystem: Environmental > Aquatic > Marine >... | reverse complement strand
AAGTATTTAAGGTTGATCACAATGTTGGAGCAGAAGTCTTTGGTCTCACAAGGGATAACTATCGCAAAAAACTTTCCAGAACACGAAAAGACTTTCATTCCTTTATGAATAAGCAGTGTGGACTAGTAAATCTAGACAATCCGTGTAGATGTTCTAAAAAAGGGAAAGCAATGGAAGCTGCAGGAAGAATGCAAACGAATTCCAAACTATTCGACCCCAAGTACTATTCTACCATTGCAGAATATGCAGAAAAACATGGAAATGAAGTAGCAGATATAGTGGACAAAAAATACCTCGAATTCTTCCGTAAGCATCCGTCTAAAAAAGATTTTAGTGTCGATACGGTAGTGAAAGAAATTCTTAATGATCCCGATCTTCATCGTTACTATCAATAATATTTAGAAAATATTTAACCTCAACATCCCTTGCTGATCAAGGGTTTTGGTTTTTTTTGTTGCTTTTTTTTTCAGAGAAGTTGTCACACCTATTGGGCTTCTGTATCCAAGCTGTAAACAATAAAAATTTACAGCAATGGAAATCAAAGTTCAAGTAACAATTAAGAAAACAATTGCGGAAGTATGGGAGGTGATGGGAAATCAATTTGGACATGCTCATTTGTGGTCGAGCAATTTTCAAACTTCTAAGCCAGGAGGTGAAGCAAAGTTTGAAGGAATCGATTATTCGCTCCGAGACACCACAACACCAAATGGTAATACTATACAGGAGTTAACCGAATTTGATGCAACGAACTCCTCATTAAGTTATGAGATTACGGCAGGGAAACCTGAGATAGCCAAGTTCGTCTCCTCACACTGGTATTTAAAAGAAACGGCTGAAGGCACTGTTGCACATATGGACTCAGTGATGGAGCCTAAAACGGCTCTTCCTGCGGAGATGGCAACAAAGATCCAAATGGGACTAACAGCCTCATTCAATCAATTAGCTAACGAGTTGAAATATTACTTAGAAAATGGGGAAGCTCAACCGGAAATAAAGAAATAAACACACGTTAAAACTAGAAATCATGAGTAATAAAAACATATCTGCTGACTTTCCATTTGAGTCAAAATATTTGGATGTACTTGCAAGCAAAATGCATTACATAGAAGAAGGAGAGGGTGACCCAATTCTATTTCTTCATGGCAATCCAACTTCAAGTTACCTTTGGAGAAACATCATCCCGCACCTCACTAGTCAAGGAAGATGCATCGCTCCGGATCTTATTGGAATGGGCAAATCTGATAAACCTGAGCTAAATTATGGGTTCACAGACACGTACCGCTATTTGGAAGCCTTTATTGAAAAAATGAAACTTAAAAATGTCACTTTGGTTTTACACGACTGGGGATCTGGACTAGGATTCAATTACGCCAACCTTCATAGAAAAAACATCAAGGCCATTGCATTCATGGAAGCAATGTATGATGCTCCAACGCTTTATGATATGCCATTTTCGATCAAGACCGCGGTTAAAATGATGCGGAATCCAATTTTTGGGAAATTGATGGCAATGAATATGAACATGTTCATCAAAAAAATGCTCCCAGATATGATCCTAAGAGATTTAACGAAAGAGGAAAAAGAGTATTATGGAGCTCCATATAAAACCAAAAAAAGTAGGTTCCCTTTATGGGTGTGGCCTCAAGATGTTCCGTTTGCCGATGGAAAACCAACTTCTGCAACAGATGCAGTTAAATCCTGGGCTCCTTGGTTAGCAAGTGCGGACATTCCTAAACTTGGTTTTTATGTCACCCCAGGTGTTGCTATAAAAGAAAAAGATGTAAAAGTGATAAAAGACACATTCAAAAACACGGAGATGATCCATTTGGGTGAAGGACTCCATTTTATTCAGGAGGACTATCCTCACGAAATAGGAGAAGCCATCTCAAAATGGCATAATGAAAAAGTTGGATAAAGAGCTGATTTCTAGTGAAGGCTCCGTGGCATAATAGCGCGGGGCCTTCTTATTTATAGCAGAATAAACTTACGTGCTACAACAATGTATAAAGCATAATGCCAAAGGCACTATCTTTATACGGAAACGTTGGCAAACATATGCATCAGTGATGAAAAAAATATTTGTTGCATTATTCCTGACAGTAATCATTGTTAACGCATATGCGCAAGTGGATAGTGTTTACACATCTCTTCCAAATGCATTAAAAAACAAAAATCAGGTATACTCTTTAAATTTATCTAAGTCCTCCTTATCGGAATTACCTGAATCTATAGGAGAACTGACTAATTTAAGGTTCCTCGATCTGGGTATAAATCAACTTAAAAGTTTGCCAGAATCAATTGGTAAATTGATTAACCTGGAGGTATTAGATCTATATTTTAACCCGATCTCATCATTGCCAAAATCGATTTGCAATCTAACACGGTTACGAAAAATTGTAGCCATAGACAATCGGCTTAATAGTTTACCAAAGGATTTTGGGAACCTGGTTAATATGGAAGAGCTATTGCTAAACAACAATAAAATCACAGAATTACCTGAATCATTTACTAACCTAACTAAATTAAAATATCTTGGATTAACTGCAAACTACATTACTAGATTGCCTGATTCAATTGGAAACCTTATAAATTTAGAAGAACTATGGTTGAGTCTGAACGAATTAACAACGTTACCCATTTCTCTTGGCAAACTAACACTTTTAAAGAAAATGTCCATATCAGAAAATCATATTTCTGAATTACCAGAATCCGTTGTGAATTTAACTGAGCTAGAATTGCTCACTATGTCTGGAAATAAACTTAGTTGGTTGCCTCAATTGATCGGAAAACTTAGCCAACTAAAAAGACTAGACCTGTCAAGAAACTTACTGTCTGAAACCGAGAAGGATAGGCTAAATAAATTATTTCCAAATTGCTCGATTTATTACTAATTACGATTTGCCAACAAAAAATAAAGCTAATGCCCTTCGTAAACTCAGGAGGCACTATCTTTATTCCAAACGTTAGCAAACATAAATGGCAAGGCTATTACTATTTATATTAATCACACTCTCAATCGTATCATGTTCAGAAGCAATTTCTGAAAAGAGCCCACAAGAACCAACAGTGGAAAAGGAAAATGAGAAGGAAATTCCAATTGAACCTATTGAGTTAATTGCAGTTTTAGATAGTGAATTAGAATGGGCTGAAGATTCGATAAATAATTTCAAATTCATAGGAAAAGATCTTTGTGGACACGACAGAGCGGAAGGCCCAAATAGGTTCCTTTCCATTGACACACTTAGAAAATATGGACGGCACAAACCTTATTATTATCAGAAAAATGAAATAAATGATTCAATTATCCTTTCATTCAGAATAATTGAAGATTGTTGCTATTTACCGGAAAAGCGGATTAGAATAAATAATGATTCTCTTTGGATCATTCCAAGACTCGCAGGAGATGGACCCTGTGACTGCACATGTGATTATAGCTTTGAATATCGTTTTCCCAAATCTATATATGGCGACTACTGGATAGGAATGTGAAAACGTTTGCTAACAAAACCTAAAATACATAACCCAAGCCTACCCAACCGTTTTACGAATTTTAGCTCAAACGTTATGGGCAATGGATAAGGACAGTACAAAATATCAAGTCGAAAACAGTCCAGCGATTAAATCGTCAACCGCATCCTATTCTGAAAATTATATACTCACTACCTCGGGAGTATTGAACATTTATCAAGACTTGACAGAATTTGATTGTAACCAAATATTGAATAGTAGCCGCTTAATTCAAGTTCAATTTGCAAGGAACTTTGTAGTATCACAGCACACATTTGATTTGATTAATAATGAGATTTTGCTTTCTAACTTTGTTCCGACTATGGATTTCAGATTGAATGGTTTTGGTGCAATAAAAAACTTGGACTGCCTTCAACACCTTAAGAATTTGAAATCTCTAACGGTTGATATGTTCCAGCAAAATGAAATTGACAAAATAAATAGACATTTGAACTTGAAAAAGCTTGGAATTGGAGGAGATAAAATTTCAATCAATGAAATAACTAAGCAAACAGAACTGGAGGAATTATTCCTTTTTGAAAAGCTTAAAGATGTTGAAGTGATAGGGGAAATGAAAAACCTCAAAAAGCTTACTCTTTCAAAAATGACCTTAAAGAAACTTGAGTTTTTAAAAGGACTGGAAAATCTAAAAGAACTCAGTTTTATGTTTGGGAGTTCTACAGATTACTCCTGTCTTCCTGAGGTTGGACTAATTGAAAAATTGTCTTTTACTATGGTTAGAAAATTAAGCCAAGAAGATCTTAAACCTATAAACGACATGAGTTTCTTGAAACAATTAATACTCAAAGCACAGCCAAATATCCATGATTTAACCTGGCTTACTAAAAAGGGTGTAAAAGTTGAAACCTTGAATTGTATCAACTTTAAAGAATAAAGCGCATAACAAGAAATAAAGCTAATACCTCTCGCTTCGCTCAAGAGCACTATCTTTATTCCAAACGTTACCAGTAATATGGAAAGTGAGGCTCAAGACTATATCAAAGAACAAAAAAGCACCTGCGAAAGGGCAAATTTGAATTTTGTTGAAACAGATATGGAACTTATTGCTGGAGTTTCTAAGACTCTTTTTACCGATCAGCAGCCCATTCATGGATTAAGACATCCAATCGAAAATGGAACATGTGGCTGGTATTTATGGTCTGGTGAGTATTCCGAAGCCGCTGACTTTTTTGAACCGCATCATGCTAAGCACTTATTTGATAAGAAACCTGAAGTCATTAAATATCTCGGACTAGAACCAGGATCTAGATTCTTGATTGATAACAAAGGATATGAGGATCTTTGGTTTGATAAGAGTCTTCTTGATCTCAATAAATAAAACTACTGGTAACAAAACCTAAAGTACAGAACCCAAGCCTACCCAACCGTTTTCCGTACTTTAGCTCAAACGTTAGCAGTAAGTTCACAATGAAAAAAATTTATCTTTTAGTGTTATATTTTTCATTAACCGCTTGTAATATCAATGTCTCGAAAGCCGATATAATTGGAACTTGGGAAGTTGATGAGGTTTATAATCTAAAAACAGAATCTTTAGAAATTGATCAGGATGTTTGGCTAACATTTGAGCCGGATTTCACATTTACAAGTCATGAAAGGATTTCTCCAGATATAGCTGGAAAATGGGAATTGAAAGGTTCAAAATTGATTATAACTCAATTAGAAAAGATTTTGGAACCTGAAATACAAAAGTTTACGGATAGCACCATTATCTGGAATGTCAGGATTGACACTAATCAATTGCGCATGACCCTGATTAAGGTACAGCCAACTGCTAACAAGAAATAAAGCTAATACCCTTCGTTACCTCAGGAGGTACTATCTTTATTCCAAACGTTGTAGTCAATACAAAACAGTCAAAAATGTCGTTGTATGGAAAATACCAACGACCAGCACCTTTTAACTATGAAAAGGCTTCTTTTAATAATGATAATTCTGCTATCTGTATTTCTTGCTGTCGGACAAGAACTCAAAGAAAAGGAGATCAAATTCCATAAGTCTAAACAAGTGAAGGAAACATTTGAAGTTCTTAAATCCGATAAAAAAATTAAACATGGCATTTACATTTCTTACTTCAAGGGAAGCGACAATTCTGAATCTATAAAGCACATTCATCAGAAAGGGAATTATAATAACGGGCAAAAAGATGGCCTGTGGACTATTTTCAAACGTCCAAGAATGGAAAAGAAAAAGTTTATTTATGGTGAATTAGACTCTGTCGGAAATTACAAAAAAGGCATTAAATCGGGAATTTGGATCACATCAACGAAAGAAGATGGACAGGTGAAGATAAGATATGATTTTGATGAAAATAAAAAGGTCGATCCATTAATTAATGTAAATCTAGAATATCCAGAAATTGCCGCTGAACTTGGTGTTCAGGGTATAGTTAAATTGAGTTTTAAAACAAATTTAGATTGTTCAGTCAGTGACGTCAAAGTAGTTTCAGGTCTTGGTCATGGTTGCGATAAATCCGCAATTAAGTCCGTAAAAAAAATGGCTAATCTATCGTTGAAATACAGACCAAATGATTCTTGTGATGTTTCAACTAAAACCATTGACTTCACATTTACATTGAAATAAAATAACTGTCTACAACAAGAAATAAAGCTAATACCCTTCGTTACCTCAGGAGGTACTATCTTTATTCCAAACGCCAGCGTACATAATCAAATCCTTTAAACAATGAAAACAACTCGAATTTATCTCATACTTATCTTATTCTCATTTACAGTTCTTTCTTGCGCTGATGCTGACACAGAAGTAGCTGAAATCTTTGATAATGAATCTTCAGTCGACCCTGAACTATGTAACTGTGTTGAACTCATTGCTTCTATCAATAAAGAATGGGTAGATAACTTTGGTGATACTGAAAAAACAGCCGAAATTAATGAAAGGCGAAAAGATGACTTTAAGAAACTTGCGACATGTGAAGAAATAATGATCAATGCATCTGTTTCTGAGGAAGCTAAAATTCAAGGAAAGACAGCGAGTTATTCTACCTGTGAGTCTTGTGAAGAATTTGAAAAATATTCTTTAGAACTTATGAGGCTTTCTGCTGAAGCCTCCAAGTAACATTTCCAAAACGCACGCTAACAAAACCTAAAGTAAAGAACCCAAGCCTACCCAACCGTTTTCCGTACTTTAGCTCAAACGTTGGGAACCATAGATGAAGTCAGTCAAATTTATCGTGCTAGTATTAATATTAGGTTCTTGTGCCAGTGAATCCCATATTGAAATTGACCCTGGACCAATCTTTAAAATTCCTCAAATTATAGATGTTAAATTTGAAAACAGGTTACATCCTTCAGTAGACTCCATGGAACACAGTTATGTTCAAATATCCGGTATTTTCAACTTTGAACTCGATTCGATTTCATTAATGGATCCTGAAAATATAACTTGTAAATCCAAAAACTCTACTGTGTTTGATAGTTTAAATAATTCCCAATGGGAATCTAAATTTGAAATATTTGTTCACGATAATTTAATACTAGATTCTGTTGCTGGTTCTAACGCAAGAAGTCATTCAAGAATCCCTGCTTTTATAGTCAATAATTCAACTGAAATGCAAAGTTTTGGCATAAACTACGAATCTTGCGATGCAATACTAGAAGCAAAGGATTCTTCGGGTACTTGGAAACCAATTGAACATTCTCCTTGGACCTTAGTAGGCTGTTATAGTGGCCCACCCGCGATTAGAATTCAGCCACAAGAATATCTGGTTATATCATTCCCCGCGTATGAAGGGGAATACAGCACAAAATTGAGACTCAAGTGTCTTATTAATGATAAGAACGTCTATTCAAATGAGTTTTCAGGGACTATTAACTATGGGCAGTTTCACTTACCTCTGTCTTCTCCAGAGTATATCAATTTGCAGAAGGACAGTAGCTATTCCGAGTTATTATTTTTGGAACCTTCAAAATTTTAAATAAAAACGGTTCCCAACAAAACCTAAAGTACAAAGCCTCACCTACCAGACCGTTTTCCGTACTTTAGCTCAAACGTTGGTAAACAAATTCTGGATATTAACTAACTTGGTTTACATCCTTTTAGGAAAGGTGGATTTTAATTTTTTCATTATTGTTTATGAGATGCTATGTACTCTGTTTGCTTTCGGTATTATTACTTTCTTTTGCTGTTACGCCAAAAAAAGTTTCTTTTAGTGATTTAGGAATTAAAAAATTCAAAGACGTCTGGCTCGAAGAGTATAAAGCTTACTTCTCCGCTCCAAAATTTAGTAAAAGCCAAAAGGATCTTGACGGTGTTTTAATTGAAATTGAAGGAGTTCTAAGTCCAATAGAATATAATGACACTATCGTATCACATATGGTATTAAGTGGTAAAAATATAGATTGGCATAGTAATAGCCCTCGGCAAGACGAACTTGTTGACCTTCCTGATTTTTCATTAACTATTGGCGAGTATAAAGAGCTAGCAGGGCAAAGGGTCAAGTTCATCGGTGTTTTGAAATTGAATTTTGAAAACGATGTATTCACTCAGAGTTATCGACTAGATAATTCTAACATACAAAGTCAAAAACCTTAAGCATATTCAATGGATGATGATGATCATGTTGGACATAAGTACGTTACTTATCAAGTGGTGATGGGAGTTGTCAGCGTGTTCATATTGCTAATAGTTGGATTAGTCATGTATTTGAAGAAGCAAATGCATCCTGATGAAGAAATCATTAATCTAGTTCAAGCTGAGAAAACGGTCGAAGATAAAGTATGGGTAACTCAGTTCACATATTGTGATACAGCAAATGACGCAATATCTGGAGCAACACCCATGGGGGAATTAACCACCAGCTATCGATCAGATTCTAAACTTGAAAAACTGGCCCGAGAAATTATCAATGTTCATGGTTATTCTGATCACCAAGTTCATTGTGTTTTTTGCTCAGACACGTTGGGGTTATTCGTGCGTATGGAGTTTGACTCGGGTACATCAGTTAACGCTAGGCTTGATACAACCGAGATGAACTACGAATTTTATAGTCCGTAGAGAGTCTACCCGATTTCGTATACTAACTTTAAACAGGAACCTCACCTAACCCGCGCAAATGAAAATTTTCTCACTCTTACTGGTCACATTCATAATAGCACTTGTTATCACTTTAATCAGGAAAAACAAGTCTAGGAACGAAACAAAATTGGCAGGGAAAATGGAAGATTTCAAAATTGAAAAGCCCACTGAATGGTGGCAAAAGGAATTAAATAAAGGAAGTGACTTCTATACCCAAGAAGCTATTGACGAAAGCAACCAATTGATTCAAGCGTTCCTGGTTCATTTAGATATAGCACAGAATGACACCATGATTTGGCTCGCTATTGAGAACGTGGTTATTGGGTTTAATAATGCAAATACAAAGTACGACTACTTTATTGAAACGATGGAAAGAGAAGACCTAGCCGAATACATACAGCGGTCCGCTTTGTATGCTGGTTTAGTATATAAAGGCGATGTGACAGAGGAGTGGCGAACAGAATGGTAATGTTTGACTGATATGTTTTATTTCATTCCACTACGTTCACTAACTTTATGCTGAAACGTTAGAGTGTATGGGCAATACATGGAAAATATTATTTATCGTCTTCTTCTCTTCATGTAAAGGAGAAAAGGCAAGCGAAGCGGAAATTGCTCCAATTGCTAGCGCCTTTGTAGTTGAAACGGTTGATTATATAGATTCCCTTTATGGTATAACAGGTGATGAGTATTTTGACTTGAAACCCAGTGTTAATTGGGATCGTTACTCTGATCTATTTGAAGTCTATGATACCGAACCGATTTCCGTTTTCACCTATGGAAAATTCGGATTCATGAAATTCAAAGATTCACTAAGTGCAACGAATAATTTTGAAAATCTATTTAATTACGCTAGGGATCAAACTGGTCCGATGACCGATGATGAAATATTTAAATATGAATCCATCATTTCTAAAGGAGGAATAACGTATTGGCTCACTAATGATTATATAGTGTGGAAATATGGACAATGCATGACCACTCATGAAATCGCTATAACGAAATCAGATGAGATGAAAAATCATTTCTTGAAAGGCCAAGAAATTGAGTCACCGCACTTCATCCGCTATTGTTGTGGTTGTAAAAGTGCGTACAGATCTACGTATGAATAAAACGCACTCTAACAGGAAATAAAGCTAATGCCCTTTGTAAACTCAGTAGGCACTAACTTCATACCAAACGTTTTAGATTGAAGTTTTAATTCCGTTTTTTGATAATGCGGTTCTAATTAAATCGGGTAGTCTATAGTTCAGTTAAATCTTTGAGTTTGGAAATTGTCTCTATCTCGTAGAAACTCCAGTTGTTGCCGTTTTCGATCAGGATACTTATCTCTCTTTTGAGTTTCAAAAGACATTCTTCGGCCTTTTCTTTTTCGATTTTAGTTTGCTGTTGATTTTTATTTAAAACTTCGAATTCCTTCAGTAATTGAGTTGTGTTAGCCTTTAATTCTAAGCAAGCTTTTTGGAGTTCAATATTTTTGCATTCTAAAGAATTTCGTGATTTATCAGAATATTTAGTTAAAACTTCGTGTTGATCAATTTTAATTTGTAATTCTTTATTTAGTCTCAGCAGTTCTATTTCTTTTTCAGTTGGTTCGCCTATTCTTCCGTAAGAATATTTGTTCATTTCAAGTATTGATCTAACCCATTCTCCTGTTGTAAGATTATGACTACTTGCTATTTTGTCGAATTCGGCTTTTTGTGATGCTATGGTTTTAAAGCTTATTGGTGAGGTTAAATGTTCTCGTTGTTCTTTCATGTTAAGTGTTTTTAAATATTTATTTCTAAAGAATACCTGGGAATACCTGGGAATACCTGGGAATACCTGGGAATACCTGGGGATACCGGGAGTTACTTGAGGATTCCTGAGAAGATTCTCAAATTTTAATCAGTATCAGGAATGCCTTTTAATTCTTTGTAACACTACAAAGATATATTTTCTTTGTAGTGTTACAAAGAAAATAGTATTATTGCATAAAGGAATACAAATGGACTTAACTAAATACGTAAATAATCTATCGCTTAGCGGAGAATTACTTGAAAAATTGAATCAACGGGTATTCCTGAAAACTGAACTTGATATAGTCTATTCTGATTTTACTAATTGGGAAAGGGCGGACTTGATATCAATTGGAGAAAAAGTGGAAAAGGGAAAATGGAAGCACCTTAGCTATTCAGAATACGTTTGGGTGAAAATAGTCGAACAGTTGAGAACTTACGGGTTTTCCTATTCTGAAATACTCAGTTTGAAAAATCAACTTCAAGCTTATATTCCAGGAGCGATATTAATTAAGAAGGCGTTAAAATCGAAGAAAGAGTTAGATGAGATTGATCCAGAAATTAGTATTGCTCTAGAAGCAAACAAAGACAACTTGGAATTTATCAAGTTGTTCGACAATCATTCTACCTATTTAGATGATTTTATTGTTAATGCTATTTCGTACCAACACCAGACTTCAATTCTTTTCTTTAAAGATTCTCCAGGGGAATATTCTCATTTATCAAAGAAGATGTTGGAGGTATCAGAGGAAAAAAAATTTCTTGATGAGTTGATTAAGTATAATTCAAGAACTCACTTAAGTGTTTCTATTAATATGATTATTTCGAAGTTTATAAGAACGGACGAAGCCAATTTCCTAATGGATAAACCTGCGCTTTTAAGTAGGGAAGAGTATGCGCTATTGAAGATTATAAGAAATAAACCGGATGATGTCAAAAAGATAAGCGTTCGTTTTAATGATAAGGAAATTGACCTCATTGAAATTGAGAGCATTAAAAAGAAAGTCGAATTAGAGAGTAGGTTAATGGATCACATTAAAAAGGGAGATTATACTACGATGGAAATCACAAGCCAAAACGGTCATGTTTCGCACGTAAAGAACATTAAAAAAGTAAAACTTTGAGAAGGAAAAAACTTGGTCTTTTTCAAAGTTAATATTAGTAAGTAAAAATTAAAACAGGTACTGAATAAATCAGACCATTATAGATACAAGCGAAGCTATTGGATCAGCCAAAGTGCAGCATAGTATTTGAATTGTGCTAAGTATAAAAGAATGTAAAAAACTACTAAAAGAAAAAGACGCTAATTATACAGATGAGGAGATCATTGAAATACGAGATATACTCTATTTGTGGGCAAACATAACAGTTGAAGCAACTAACAATAAGAAAAATGGAAAAGGCAATACTAATGGCTAGAGTGTCCAGTGAAGAACAGGCCAAAGGATATTCGTTAGACGTTCAAAAGAATGCATTGTTGAAATACAGTGAACGGAACGGAATAGAATGTGCCCGTTTTTTTAGAGAAGACCATTCCGCCAAAAACTTTGATAGACCTGAGTGGAAAAAGTTGATGGTTTATGCTAAAGCTAATAAAGGTGAGATCAAGTATCTCATATTTACGTCATGGGATCGCTTCTCCCGTAATATAACGGACGCACTTATCCAGTTAAGAAAGCTCGATCAACTAGGGATATCTCCAATAGCGATAGAACAACCTTTGGACTTATCCGTTCCTGAAAACAAAGCAATCCTCGCCAATTACCTTGCGATGCCAGAAATAGATAATGACCGAAGGTCTATTAAGATCAGAGGGGGCATTCGAGGATCTTTAAAAGCTGGGAGATGGGGCAGAGGTGCACCAAGGGGTTACAGTAACGTAAGAGACGAAAATAACAAGCCTATCATTGTTCCAAATAAAGACGCTAAACATGTGCAATATTTATTTAAGGAAATTGCTGCCGGCAAAACGCAAACAGAAGTCAGACTCAAATTAAAAAGTAAAGGTTTTATAATGGGTAAGAACGGGATTTCAAAAATGTTAAGAAATATCGTTTACCTCGGGAAAATAATTGTTCCTGCATTTGAAGACGAACAACTTGAAATTGTTGAAGGTGTGCATGAAGGGATAATAGATTCGCAGACGTTTAATAAAGTACAGGAAGTACTTGATGAAAATCGAATTAAACGGAAGCGTCCGAAGAGTTCAACTAGAAGAGAAGAGCTTCCGTTAAGAGGTAATTTGATTTGTTCCAATTGTAATTCTAAAATGACGGGAAGTGCTTCGCGAAGTGCTACTGGGAGGAGATACTTTTATTATCACTGCGGAGACTGTAAACAAGAAAGGTACAGAGCTGAAAAAGCAAATGAATCAGTGGAAGCGGTGCTTGCAGAGATGAAATTTAAAAAAGGTGCAAAGAAACTTTATGCAGAAATAGTGAAGCAGCTATTAAATGGTGACGAAAAGGAACGGGTAAAAACAGTTCAATCATTGCAGAAGATTATCCACCAAAATGAGGAGCGTGTAAATAGTCTGCAAGATTTGTTAGTTGATGGTAAAATAGAACCAAGCGAATTCGGCAACATGAAGAAACGGTACATGCAAAATGTACAAGAAGCAAAGCAGGAACTCGATAATTTAAATGGAGAAAAATCATCTTGGAATGATTGGATGAAAAATGGAATTAACGGGATGTCTAATTTATCGAAACTGTATGAAAGCTCCACTCTGATTGGGAAGCATCAAATAGTAAGTTCGATCTTCCCTGAAAATCTAAATTTTGACGGAAAAAAATGTCGAACTTTTCGGATGAATGAGGCAATGCGCCTGATTCTCTTTGTTGATAGGGGTTTAGAGAAAAATAAAAAGGGACAAATCTTTAAAAATCTTGATTTGTCCCCTCAGGTGGAGTCGGGGAGAATCGAACTCCCGTCCAAACAAAGAACTAATAAGCCTTCTACATGTTTATTCTACAATTAATTTTCGAAAATTACCTGACCATAGACAGCCCAATAATAGCTTAGCTCATTAATTTCGCAAAAAGTACCTGAGCTTTACTTCCGCTATCCCTGTTTTATGATACCCGTTGTAATAAAGGCAAGAAAATCTCTATTACCAGGCACTTGCTCCGGCTACTATCTTCACCTGGATAAGCATAATAGAACTTGGTTCTAATTACGCGGCAAGAGCATAATTGTTATTACCGTTTATAGGTATGAGAATCGTTTTTTACGAGACAGATTCACAGCGCTCGACATGCTTACTTAATAATTTCAGTTGCAGTCAAAACCAGTCGACCCCATATAATTATTAATGCAAAACTACGGATTTTCTCCCGTTCCACGTAGTTTTCCGTTAACTTGCTGGAGAGAATGAAACAATTCGTAATCATATCGATTTTATTACTCTCAGCGCCATTTGCCTTTTCCCATAATCAAGAAACAGTAGATAGCCTGAAAGTATTGCTGCATCGGTCAGACACTGACGCAGAACGCTATGACTTTCAAATGCTTTTAGGTTCTGAGTTCTTTTATAGTAAACCAGACAGCTCAATCAGCTATTTCAACGAGGCCAGGGGAAGCGCAGTAAAACTTACAGATCGAATTAAAATTAGCACTGCTCTTCACGAATTAGCCAGAGTGAACAAGACAGTTGGGAGCTATCAAATTGCAAAAGAGTATGCTTTATCGGCACTGAGATGGGCTGAAGAAGAGAACAGTCCTAGACACCAGATGCAAAGTGCTTTAACCTTGGCAGGGATCTATGCATTGCTTGGAAAATATGAGGATGCCAAATCATATTATGCGTATACCATTCAAAAAGCCAAGGTTATTGATGATGCAAAAGGATTGGCATATGCGCACATTGGGATTGGAAATATTGACTATTATTCCGACAGCTTAAGTCAAGCCAAAACCCATTTTACTTTTGCCCTTTTGTCTTTAGAGAAATTAAAAGATAAAATTGGCTTGGCGGGTGTTTATGTGAGTCTTGAAATGTACAATGACTTAGATCGCCCAGGATTAATGGCGCTGGTTCATTATAATTTAGGTGATATCTATACCATCATTAAAAAATATGGACAAGCTCATAAGAATTACTTAGAAAGTTTAAAACTAGGTCAGCAAATTGGAAGTACCGAGGATATAAAATATGCGTATCAGGGTTTAATGGATTTAGCTGAAACATCTGGCAATTATAAAGATGCACTTAAGTTTTCAAATCTATTTCATGATCTGAAAGACAGCCTTTCCAGTGCATCGATGGAAGCTAGAGTAAATGAGCTTCAAGTGCAATATGAGTCAAGTAAGAAAGAAGATGAATTAGAGGAAACCAAGCAACAGTTAACTGATGCAGGAGAACTTCACCGAACAGATACGATCGCATTTTGGGTCTCTATAATCCTCGGACTCATCGTTTTAATTGCAGCAGTTTTATTTTACAATAACCTGAGAAAATCGAAATTTAAAAACTTGAAACTAAGGCTTCAATCAAAACACATTCAAGAAAAAAATCGAATTATCGATTCTCAGCTAAAAGATAAGGATGTGCTGTTGAAAGAAGTTCATCATCGGGTAAAGAACAACTTACAAATGATCTCAAGTTTACTGAATCTTCAATCTCAACGTTTGAGAAGTGCGAGTGCTATTGCAGCGTTACAAGAGAGTAAAGATCGGGTGCAGGCAATTGCTTTGATACATAAAGGGCTCTATACCAATGACCGGTTTGCTCGTGTGAATATTAGAGTTTATATCGAAGATTTGATGTCTTACCATCAAAATCTTCAAGCCGGAATTGCCAAGGAGATTGCCTTCGATTCAGAAATAGCGGATATTGAAATTAACTTAGATACTGCGGTTCCTTTAGGGCTTATAATTAGTGAAATGATTTCTAATAGTATTAAACATGCCTTCCCAGGTGATTTTAAAGAGCCACGTATAAAAGTGGAAATAGCCGCGAAAGAAGGATTGGAAATTGAGATGATTTATTCCGATAATGGAATTGGAATGCCTTCAGACCTTGATGCAGCTAGTATTGATTCTTTAGGGCTAGAAATAATTGATTCTTTAGTTGAGCAATTGGATGGTAAAATTGTAAATAGTCAGGAAAACGGAACGCAATTCCGTGTTGATTTTTTCCAGCAAAAAGTTTGATTCTGCTATATTTACGTCCCAATACCCTCAGTTTAAATAAGTCGACAAGAAATTAGATGAAGATAGGAGTCATTAGAGAAGGAAAAGTACCACCAGATAAGCGGGTACCGTTGTCACCGGAGCAATGTAAGATTATTGACGATCAACCAGGGGTAGAAGTCTTAGTTCAGCGAAGTGAAATCAGAAAATTCACGGATGAACAGTACGAAGCACAAGGGCTAAAAGTGGTGAAGTCAGTTGAAGATTGTGATGTACTAATTGGTGTAAAAGAAGTTCCAATTAATGAATTGATTTCTGGAAAAAAATATTTGTTCTTTTCTCATACTTATAAAGAACAACCTTACAATCGAAATTTACTGAAAGCCGTAATTGAGAAGAACGTTCAATTAATCGACTGGGAAGTAATTACTGACTCAAATGGTAGAAGACTAATTGCATTTGGAAGATATGCCGGTATCGTAGGGTGTTATAATACGCTTTTAGGGTACGGACTAAAATCTGGAAGATATAAACTGAAGCGAGCTTGTAATTGTGATGACCGTGTAGAAATGGAAAGACAATTGGAAAAAGTGAATTTACCGAAGAACTTCAAAATAGTAATTACCGGTAGAGGAAGAGTAGGTGGAGGAGCTGAAGAGATTTTTCAGAAAATGAACCTGACTAAAGTTTCGCCTGAAGATTTTTTAGCAAAAGAATTCGACAAACCTGTTTATACGCAGCTAGGAGTTGAGGAGTATAATAAAATGGGCGATGATTCGGATTTTGATAAAGCGCTTTTTTACGAAGACCCATCTTCGTTTAAATCTGATTTCTTGAAATATGCAAGGGTAGCAGATGTCTATGTAGCATGTCATTATTGGGATAGCAGAGCACCTTTTATTTTTTCAAGAGAGGAAGCTAAGGATCCAGAATGGAATATTTCAATCGTTGGAGACATCAGCTGTGACATTGATTGTGCAGTAGCTAGCACATTGAGGCCATCAACTGTGTTTGAACCATTTTATGGATATGATCCTGTATCAGAATCTGAAGTTGCTTTTGATCAAGAAGGAGCAATAAGTGTGATGGCGGTTGATAATTTACCATGTGAATTGCCAAAAGATGCGTCCATTGATTTTGGAGCAATGTTCATCAACCATGTTCTTGAACCATTAAAAGGAAATGACCCAGAAGATATCATATGGCGAGCAAGCCAAACGAAAGATGGTAAATTAACTCCACATTTCGAGTATCTTCAAGACTATGTTTCGAAGAACTAACTGGCTTCTTTTATTCTTTATTTTATTCCTTACTTCATTCGCTAATGGACAAAATTGGTCGCGTCCAGGTGATACGATAACCATCGATTCATTGTTGTTTCATGCCGGAGAAATTCAGCGTTCTCATGCTGATTCCGCCTACCAGATCATACAGAACTGCGAAAAAATTGCATTAGAAACAGGAGATAGTATTGCATTGATTAAAGTGAAATCGTTAACCGGTATTTACTTCAATATGAAATCCGATCATGATCAAGCCACCATTTGGTTTTTTGATGCATTGCAGATGGCAGAACGGTTCCATCAACATCTTCAAATTGGAATGATCTGTAATAATCTAGGTGCTGTTTACTTCGATCTAAGTCAATTCGAACAATCTGAGCTCTATTATGAAAAGGCTTATGGGATAATGGAGAAACTGAATAATGTAAAGTGGTTATCAAATATTTCTTCCAACCTAGCCGGTGTGTTCTTTATGAAGCATGACTTCGATAGAGCAATAGAATTACTTAATGAAGCAATCGACTATGGGGTTCAAGCTGGTAATTTCGAATCCGTAAGTGGTTCCTATGCTAATTTGGCAATGGTGATGGAGCAATTAGGGAGACAAAATGAGGCATTATTAACGTTCGAAAAAGGAGTCAGCATGTTGGACAGCGTTGGTGATAAACGAGGCGTATGCATTGTACTTAATAAGTTAGGAGAGCTTCAATTTAACATGGGTGATAGTCCTTCTGCTATTGAAACAATTGGTCGTTGTTTGGTGCTGGCAACGAAAGTAGATCACAAGGAAAGTATCATGAAGGCATATAAAATTATGTCTACGATCTATAATGAAGTGGATGCTGATAAAGCCTTGATTTATTTGAATTTGCACCTTGATTGGAAAGACAGCGTGTTTTCAGAGAAACAATTTGCGACAATAGCAGAGCTAGAAAAGAAATATCAAATCGCGAAAAAGCAAGAGGAAATCGAACGGTATAAGATAAAATCTGAAAGGGACGAGGCAGTCAATAGTAACCAGAAACTAATGATATCTCTGTTAGTAGGAGCTGTACTTTTCGTAATCATATTGTCAATTTTAATTGGGAGGCAATTGGCAGTTAAGAAAAGGTCCAATACTATTCTGCAAAGCAAAAATGAGTTGATCAACGAATCGTTAGCAGAAAAGGAAATGCTCATGAGAGAAATACACCACCGGGTAAAGAACAATTTCCAGATGGTTTCCAGTATTCTGATGATTCAGGCTAATTCAAGTGAAGTAGAGAGCGTTAAAAGTGCATTGTTGGATTCTAGAAATCGGATTCAGTCGATGGCTACAACGCATAAGAGATTATATCAAGAGGACGACATTCGAGCCGTGGAATTAAAGTCTTTTATTAATGATCTGGTAGAGGAGGTTGAAGTTACCAACCCACTGGATCACGTGGAGATTAAGGTAGAAACGATTCAGTTAGATGTTGATATTGACATTGCGGTGGCTTTAGGTCTGATTCTCACTGAGGCTTTAACGAATTCATTGAAATATGCTTTTAAAGAATCTGAAACCGGGTCTATATCTATAACTATTCAGAAATTAAATGACGCATTAAATTGTACACTCGCTGATACAGGTTCAGGATTTAACCGTGATGAGGTAAGGGCCGGAGCCTTTGGTTTGAAACTGATTGATTCCCTCGCAGGTAAATTAGCGGGCACAGTTTCGTGGGAGAATAGAAATGGTACCTTTATGGAGTTGATAATCCCATTGTCTTGAGTAAAAAAATTCTAATAGTTGAAGATGACCCATTAATTTCTGAGGAACTTTCCTTGATTATAGGATCGTTGGGTTATGAAGTGGTTGGAATTGTGAATAACGAAACAGATGCTTTGACTGCAGTGCAAAAGGAAAGCCCAGATTTAGTCTGTTTGGATATTGACTTAAAGGCAGGTGGAAGTGGATTTAATGTTGCTTCCAAACTGGAAGTTCCATTTCTTTTTATCACTTCATTTTTTGACGAGATGACGTTGGCGAAAGCTAAAGACTATGATCCGTACAGTTATATCGTAAAGCCTTTTAGAGACATTGATATCAAATCTAATTTGTCTTTGGCATTCTTTAAAATTGAAAGTCAGCAGGGTGAAAAACCAGCTGCAGTAGGAAAACCGGAAGAACTTTTTATTAGAAAAGACGGTGAAGCATTCCGAATCGATTCGGATGAAATTCTGTATCTAAAAGGAGAGGACAATTACTCGGTATTGCATATGGCCAATGGAAGCAAACACATGACTTCGACTACCTTGAAAAAGATGACGGAGAAACTAGAACCTTATGGATTTATTAGAGTGCATAAATCTTATTCGGTCAGTATCGCTAAAGTAACTGGGTTTCAGGGGAGCACAATTTATTTAACCGAAAAGGCCATTCCAATTGGAAAGGCCTTTCGATCTAATTTACGTGCTAGGTTCACTGTATTGTGACGGGAGTCTTCGCAAGAAATCCTCCTCGCCACAATAAAAACTATCTAAGTCTATCTTACATTTCTAATCTCTTCGATTCTAGCGCATGCTGCATCGCTCCATGTGGATCCGAATTGAGGAACAAAATTGCTAAATGCATTTGTTATTTGTTGTTCCCAAACTGCAACGTTAGTATGCTGACAGGTGCCATCTGCGTCTTTCCTTGTAACGTATAGATCGTAGTTGATTCTTCCGTCATCGCCAACTCCAGAACTCATTATTTTCATATGAACGATGTCAGCTTTAGGCCATTTGTTTTGGGCATATTTCAGCATTCTTTTAAACTCAGGTGAGTCTGTGTTTCCTTCATAGTACCTGCCTGATTTAAAGGCCGTCATGGTTGATTCTAGATCACCTTTGGCCCATTTTCCATTCGGTCCATCGCAATTAATGGTGAACTCACTAGTCGCAAATTGCACCCAGCCTTGAGATGAGTTACTACGGAAATCAACTTTCACCTTCATTTCTTGATCTAAATGATTTCCACTTTTGGCAATTAAATGTCTTTTAATATCGGTTTCATTGATTTCAAACTCCATTTCTCCATTGTCCTTCAGATAAGTTTTCCATGAGTCCACTTTTCCGTCATCATCAAAGATTACTTCTTCAAATTCTTCCTCTGCAGCGGAATTTGATGTTGCAGTCACAATTAGTTTCCAATAAAATTGCTTTTGCATTGCCATTTTCTTTAAATCTTCAGCTCCTGCAGGTATTGGGCATCGAAGTGTGATTTTGGAAGTTCCATCTGGAACTACTGAAACTGATTTGGAAGTGTTTTCATCTACAAATTGGGAGGCGGATTCACTCATGGATTCATCTAAACTGTTTGCCTTTTTTTCCATGTTCTTCATCATTTTCTTCTGAAGAAGTGCAGCGCCAATTTGGCCATTGGATACATTCGCTATGCAAATTCCAACTGTTAGTAATACTATTATTTTTGGGATCTTCATTTTAATTGTTTTTTATTGTTCAGCTAATTAACGAAGGCCTTGATTAATAGGGTCTTGAGACTTATGTAACACCGATTTTGGTTAGGGAACGTCACTTTTGTTGAGGGAAAAGAAGGCGCCCGATTCATTGGGTTTGTCAATTGGCATATATCTTGCTATTTTTAATTAAATAATTGTCATGAAGAAATTTATTTTATCCACGGTAATACTATTAGTCGCAATAGCTTCGATGTCATGTGTGACGAAAAAAGAAGTGCCAGAAAAAGAAGATTTGATGGAGGTTGTACCAATGATGAACAGTACGAACTATATTCTAGGAACAATTACTGATGAGTATGCGAAGGACGGATGTAAATTTCTGATTAAAGTAATGGGTAAAGGTGGTGAACAATTAATCAATCCAGTAAACTTACCAGATAAGTACAAGAAGAATGGAGCGAAAATTTCATTTATGTGGACAGCTTCTAAAGCCCCTCAAACTGACAATTGTAAAATGGGTATTTGGGCGGCAATAACTGTAGAGCCGTAATGAGAATCTGGATTTTTCTAGTTGCTATTGTATTATTTTCGGCCTGTTCTGATTCAGGTCTGAAATGTGTCGTTTCCTTTTCTGATACCATGGGATTGGAACAAGGGTCACCGGTTAGATTGGGTAATGGATTAACTGTTTCTAGCGTTGATAAATTGGAATTTAATGCTGATTCGCTGGGTTGGGTATCTGCTCACTTCGTAATTCCAGCTGAGTATTCTATTCCTGTAAATACAGTTTTCAAGGTAGACCCGAATATTAAAGGTGATGGCAAGATCTTGGTAATGCTAGGTGATAGTCCTGAGTTTTTTGAAGGGGAATGTGAAGTTTTCGGGATGATTCCAGAATTGAAATATCTAAGTCCGGGAGATTCTATCAACGGAAAGAAAGTGCTAATGTTAGATCACGCAATTCAGAAAATCGAAGAACATTTTACGAATGAACCTGAAGAAGGATATTTAGATCCTAACTTAAAGCCGCTTAAGGAAAAAGTTGGCGGTTAATTTAGATGCTTTTCAGATCAGCTATGGTTTGAATCGGGTTATCAGACTTAAAGACAAAGCTTCCCGCCACTAAAACGTCCGCTCCTGCATCAATCAACGCTCTCGCATTTGCGCTTGTAACTCCACCATCAATTTCTATTTTAGTGTCAGCACCACATTCGTTAATTAACGCTTTTAAGTCCTTAACCTTGCCGTATGTTCCTTCAATAAATTTCTGACCACCAAACCCTGGGTTTACACTCATGATACAAACCAAGTCGATCTCATTTAAGATGGGTTTAAGTAAATCAACTGGAGTGTGCGGGTTTAGTGCAACACCAGCTTTCATGTCTGCAGCTTTAATTGCTTGAAGCGTACGATGTAAATGCGTACAAGCTTCATAATGAACCGTTAATATATTCGCTCCACAAGCTTTAAAGTCGTCAATGTAACGATCAGGGTTTTCAATCATTAAATGGACGTCCAAAGGCTTTAAGGTGTGCTTATTCATCGCTTTAATAACTGGCATTCCAAAACTAATGTTTGGTACAAACATTCCATCCATTACATCGATGTGGTACCAATCGCATTCGCTGGCATTTAACATTTCACATTCTTTTTGAATGTTTCCAAAATCCGATGCTAATAAAGAAGGAGCTATTAAATGACTCATGTTAAGGTGAAAGTTTAAAGTTGAAAGGTGAAAGTGCCTTTCAGGCTGTTCAGGACAAATGTAAAATGATCGGGATTAAAAATGGTGAATATAGGGTAGGAGTTATCAACGAGAATTTAACAATCAACTTAAAATTATGGGGCATAAAAAAAGCCCAACCTGCAAATGCAAATTGGGCTTCATAAGTAGAGGTGTTAACTACCCCAAATATGTTTTCAGAATTTTACTTCTTGAAGTATGTTTCAATCTTCGGATTGCTTTTTCTTTAATTTGACGAACTCTTTCTCTTGTCAAATCAAATCGCTCACCAATTTCTTCTAGTGTCATTGGGTGCTTGCCATTTAATCCGAAATACAATCTAACAACGTCAGCTTCTCTAGTAGTTAAAGTTGAAAGAGATCTTTCGATTTCTCTTCTTAATGACTCCGTCATCAGTCCTTTTTCTGGGCTAGGAGAGTCACCACTTTGAAGTACTTCGTACATGTTAGAACTAGATTCATCTCCATCTTTCAATGGCGCATCCATGGATACGTGACGACCTGCATTTCTAAGTGATTGCTTTACCTCTTGCGGAGTAAGGTCTAACATTTCTGCTAACTCATCGGCATTTGGTGGACGCTCAAATTTTTGCTCTAATGTTGCAAAAGCTTTATTGATCTTATTAATAGATCCAATTTTGTTTAGCGGTAATCGAACAATTCTTGATTGTTCTGCTAGTGCCTGAAGAATAGATTGTCTAATCCACCATACGGCATAGGATATAAACTTAAACCCTCTAGTTTCATCAAAACGTTGAGCCGCTTTAATTAATCCTAAGTTTCCTTCATTATTAAATCAGGAAGGGTCAAACCTTGATTCTGGTATTGTTTAGAAACCGATACAACAAACCTAAGGTTTGCTTTTACCATTTTCTCTAAAGCTACTTGATCTCCGTCTTTAATCTTTCTCGCCAGTTCAACCTCTTCCTCAGCTGTAATCAAATCTACACGCCCGATTTCCTGTAGATACTTATCTAAGGATGCCGTTTCCCGGTTGGTTACCTGTTTTGTAATCTTTAACTGTCTCATTCAAATACTTTATAATCTAACCCCACTAACGGATACAATGTTCAATAGTTACACTTTTCAACGATTATTTTGCCAATTGTTGATTAAATGGTCAAAATCCAGTGGAAATAGGGGATTCAATAGGCAAAACTACGGTTTAATATTGGATTTAAGCACTTATTTCAAAAGAATGAATTAAGCGCTTGCAGGTTTATTCAATTTTGTCGGTTTTCAGCACATTTTTGATTGTTCAAACCTTCCGATTTAAGCTTTTCCAGCATGTCATCCTGAGCCATCCCAATTTATTGGGATGAAATGTCGAAGGGCTATTTTCGTAATCGCCCTTCGACATTTCTCTTCATTACATTCAGAGGCTCAGGATGACATTCTGGGTAAAAAATAAGGCATAAAAAAAGGCCAATCTTTCGATCGGCCTTTGTATTTAATTTGATTCAGAATTACTCTGCTTTTTCAGCAGCTTCTGGTTTTGGAAGAAGAACTTTTCTAGAAAGCTTCAACTTCTTTGTCTTAGGATCTTTGCTCAGTACTTTGAACTTAACAATATCACCTTCAGTCAAAGCGTCTTCCACTTTTTCTAATCTTCCCCATTCAATTTCAGAAATGTGAAGTAAACCATCTGTTCCAGGAACAACCTCAACGAATGCTCCGTAAGGCATGATAGATTTTACTTTTCCTTCGTAAACTTCTCCTACTTCAGCAGTTGGAGGGAAAGCGATGTTCTTGATTTCAGAAACAGCAGCTCTCATTTTCTCAGCATCAGCTGAAGAAATTTGAACCATACCTTCACCACTTTCTTGTTCTTCGATAGTAATTACAGTTTCAGTTCTCTTCTGGATATCTTGAATTACTTTTCCACCAGGGCCAATGATAGCTCCGATACAATCGTTCGGTACAAGGAATGATTCCATTCTAGGTACGTGCTCTTTGTAATCTTCTCTAACTGCAGACATGGTTTTATCCATTTCTCCAAGAATATGAAGTCTACCTTCTCTAGCTTGCATTAATGCCTCTTCAAGAATATCATAAGAAAGACCGTCTACTTTAATGTCCATTTGGCAAGCAGTAATACCATCTCTAGTTCCAGTTACTTTGAAATCCATATCACCTAAGTGATCTTCATCACCTAAGATGTCAGAAAGTACAGCGTACTTACCTTGATCATCAGCAATTAATCCCATTGCAATTCCAGAAACTGATTTCTTCATTGGTACACCTGCATCTAATAATGCTAATGTTCCAGCACAAACAGTTGCCATTGAAGACGATCCGTTCGATTCAAGAATATCAGAAACAATTCTAATTGTATAAGGACAAACTTCTTTTTCTGGAAGCATTCCTCTTAACGCTCTAAGCGCTAGGTTACCATGTCCGATTTCTCTTCTTGATACACCTCTAATTGGTCTAGCTTCACCGGTAGAAAATGGAGGGAAGTTGTAATGTAAAAGGAAATCACTTTCTCCTTTGAACATTGCGCCATCAAGCAATTGCTTATCCATTTTACCACCAAGAGTAACTGAAGTCAATGATTGAGTTTCACCTCTAGTGAATACAGCCGAACCGTGTGGTCCTGGAAGGTAATCTACTTCACTCCAGATTGGTCTGATCTCATTCATTTGTCTACCGTCAAGTCTAATTCTTTCATCAAGAACAACTCTTCTAACGGCAGCTTTCTGTGTACTCTTAAAATAACCTTTGATCTGGAATCCCCATTCTGACTTTTCTTCGTCAGTAAGTGCTTCCATTACTTGATCTTTCACTGCACCAAATAGTTCAGCTCTTTTGTATTTGTCAGCAAGCCCTTGTTTAGCAACATCCCAACATCCTTGAAAACCTAATTCATGGATTTTAGCTTTTAACTCATCGTTATGCTCTTCGTGCTTGTATTCTCTAATTGTTCTGTTTGGCTTGAATTCAGCCGCAAGATCTAATTGAAGTTGACATTGTTGCTTGATCGCACCATGCGCAGCTTTAATAGCTTCTAACATGTCTGCCTCTGAACATTCGTCAAATTCTCCTTCTACCATCATGATGTTATCCATGGTAGCAGCTACAATAATATTTAAATCACATTCATCGATTTGCTCGATAGTAGGATTAAGGATCATTTTCCCATCAATTCTACCAATTCTAACTTCAGATACCGCCTCAGCGATTGGAATATCAGAACATTGTAATGCTGCAGAAGCTGCAAAACAAGCTAGTGCATCTGGTGCATCAACTTTGTCTGAAGACACTAATTGAATCATCACTTGTGTATCTCCGTGATAATCATCTGGGAAAAGCGGTCTTAACGCTCTGTCCACTAATCTCATCGTTAAGATTTCAGAATCAGAAGGTCTCGCTTCTCTTTTCAAAAATCCACCTGGAAATCTACCTGTAGAGGCATACTGCTCTCTATAGTCGATTGTTAATGGCATGAAGTCCATTTCTGGTCTTGCATCGTAGTTCGATACTACATGTGCCAATATTACTGTTCCGCCCATTCTCACTTCCACGGAACCGTGAGATTGCTTAGCCAATTTTCCTGTTTCAACAGAGATGGTCCTACCATCTCCAAGGCTAATACTTTTTTTTACTCCTAAATTCATAATTATCTATATATGTAAACAAAAAAGGGGCAATTTGAATACCGCCATTCGGTATTCAAAAGCCCCCCTCAAAAAATTTTCGAAAATCCTTCCGACCCAGCTATGTTATTAATTTGAGTCAGAATACGGATTATCTTCTTAATTCTAATTTCTTAACGATTTCTCTGTAACGAGTAATGTCAGTTTGCTTTAAGAAGTCTAATTGTCTTCTTCTTTTACTAACTAAACGGATCAAAGATCGTTGAGTGTTGTAATCTTTTTTATTGTTCTTCAGATGCTCAGTTAAATGATTAATTCTGAATGAGAACATTGCAATTTGACCTTCTGCAGTTCCGGTGTCAGCTTCGCTTTTACCGTGCTCTTTAAAAAATTCTATTTTCTTCTCTGGTGTAAGATACATGCCAATACTTTTAAGTAATTCTTATGTGAATCTGTTAACCGTTCTTGCCCTTCTGGCGAGAATCGGGTTGCAAATATAATTAAAGTTATTCTATTACCAACGTTTACAGCGTATTATTGACATAGGTCAAAATCGTTGTTATTGTCAAGCCTGAAGCCGTAGTTGGTCATTTCCAAATAATGAATCCCAACAGGTAGGTATCGATTTCCACGAGACACCACAATTCTCAGTTGTCCAGCATGATAAGAATAGGATCCAATAAACTGCAAATACCTATAGAACACAAGGGATTCACGCAGTAATGGATCATCGCATGAGAGGTTAGTTCGTAACGAATAAATGGTGCCATCTTCCTTTAAATGCCAGTATACTTCAACAGGATTTGAGCCTTCTACTGTATAATCGCAAGCGTAAATTCCAAGTGCCGGCTTTTTTTTAATGGTAATCGTGCCAGAAGTGCCAGTTGAATCTTGAGCGTAATTAACGGAATCTGCACCGATAAGTAGTGCGATGAAGCATAAAAACGTTATGATGGATTTTGTTGGAGTCACTATTATCAAAAGTATTTGAATTAAAATAGATATAAAAATTAGCGATCGGTATTCGACTATCATCCCGAAAAACATGACTAAACCCCAATAAACATTATTTCACCCCAAACATCCCTTAATTCTTACCTGTCATGCGATTGATCGTATAACCAAGTATCTATTCCACTCACGGAATCTGAAAACTAACCTTGATAAAATATATAATAGAAGTCTCATTTGTTGTAGCAGCTATCGTTTTAATGATACTGTTTTTAGTAAAAGGAATTAAAGTCCTAAAACAAGAAAAGGAGGTGAGGAAATGGTATCAATTAACATCCTTTCGTTACTTGTTTTTGATCGGTACAATAACTGCAGCTTCGTTTATCTATGCTTTCGGTTTTACTTCTCCTCCAGATCGGTCAACACCAGAATTAAATCTAAAATGGACACAAGACTATCATCGTCATCGCTTGGAATATAATGAATATCAATCCAGAGTAATTCAAGATCCACATAATTTAGAATTGAATTATCAGCACGTTTGCAAATTTCGAACTTTTGTAAATAATTTTGACTTCCCGCAAGGTATAGATAAGGTCAGATGGGAGTCCAAATCTTATTGGATCATAAATTATTATGAGTCGTTGTTAGCGTCAGAAGATTCGGCATTGGTAGAGCTAGCGAATTTGTGTTTGGCCAATCATTATTTAACCACTCAGGATACCTATTACTGTAATAAGCACCTCAATCAATTAACTGATCAAACCTCCGCCTATTATTTTCTAATTAAAGGAATAAACAGCAGGACTAGTGGATCAAACTTGTTTTTTAATCAAGCTGAGGAAGAGTTAAAAATGGCCTATGCAGCAGGGGCTGATTCTGCAGCGTCTAATGAGTTGGCTTTCTTATACTACTATTTTAGCGTCAACGATAAGCTAGATAGTGTTTGCCAGGCCAATGCTTCTAACGACTATTTGGATTCATATTTGGAGCGAATTAATGGCTTCAAGCAATTTCATTTACTCGATTATTGGAAAGAAATTTTCCTTTCCGAAAAAGAATCTTTCAGCTTCATTGGTCTGTGTTCTGCCTTGGTTATTTTATTGCTATGGCTTTTTTATCTCCGTCAGGTAGATATTTATGAACCAGAGAAATGGAAATACTTATTCATGGTTTTTGCTATGAGTTGTTTATGTCTTTTCCTGATCTATCCAATGGGAGATTTTCTAAGCATGAATTTGCACCTATTTCAGAGCTCAAGCCCTGGAAAAGGACTGTTGCATGATATCGTTTCAATTGGCTTGTTAGAGGAATTGGTAAAGATCATCCCAGTCTTAATTATGATCAAGTTTACCAAGGCAGTGAATGAGCCGGTAGACTATATTATTTATTCTTGCGTATCGGCCTTGGCGTTTGCTTTTGTTGAGAATATCGGATATTTAGAGTACTACGAGACATATAATATATCAGCCCGAGGTTTTGCCTCCGCAGTTGGCCATATGGCGATGTCTTCGATAATTGGATATGGCCTCATGTTAAGTAAATATGGAAAGTTTTCCAGACCCGTTTTCTATTTCTTTTTCACATGGATTTTAGCGGCTATAGCTCACGGCTTATATGACTTTTGGTTAATCAACGAATGGGCAGTTCAATATTCATGGGTAACCACAATTATCATGGTGGTGTTATTCCATCTACTTTTTACTTTTCTAAACAACGCTCAGAATATTTCTAATTTCTTTGATCCCAGGAAAAAGATCAATAACGTAAACCTTCGATTGTACTTATTCATTGGTTTGTTTGCTTTAATGATGTATGATTTTGTTGTTAACGCAACCATATATGGGTTTGATTGGGGCTTTGATCATTTGCAGAATTCTGTTTGGTTTTATGGATACTTTCTTTTCTACCTAGCGATGGATATGACTAATTTTTCCTTACAACGTGGACATATTAGAAAACTCAATTTGCCTTTCCTTTTTCTCATTCCTAGGGTAAAGAGGTTCCCTAGAACTGAAGGCATGTCGATAAGCCTGCATACTTCAAAACGACTTTTATTCCTTCCAGAGTATCAAGAATTAGCTAAGGTGTTTCCGTTAAAAGGATGGTTAGCGCAAAGAGTTTGGATTGATGGCTCGGACGAAGGGTACTTAGTTGCTTTAGATCAGGAGTTAGATTTGAAAAGCGAACTATCTAATACAGTCTTGGTATTACCAAAGCACGATCGTGAACAAGTAACGGATGCTGGACAGGTTGTTTGTCATGTCATGTTGCTTCCAAAAAACATCAACATGGATTCTCCAATTCTTTGGAAAACTCAATTTACGATGGCCGGATGGATTGTGGCTAAAACCACAATGAAAAAATCAATCGATTAATTCTGAAACATTCTAATGATCTGTTCCAATTGAGGTCTTAGTTCTCTTCGGTCTACGATGAAATCTAAAAATCCTTTTTCTAATAGGAACTCAGATGTTTGGAATCCTTCAGGAAGATCTTTACCTATCGTTTCCTTAATGATTCTAGGACCAGCAAATCCAATTAATGCATTTGGCTCAGCTATGTTTACGTCACCTAACATGGCGAATGATGCTGTTACACCACCAGTTGTTGGATCAGTTAAGAATGAAATGTATGGCAATTCTTTCTGCGCTAACTGCGTCAACTTAGCAGAAGTTTTTGCCATTTGCATTAGTGAGAAACCTGCTTCCATCATTCTTGCTCCACCTGACTTTGAAATCATCATAAATGGGCATTTTTTCTTGATGGCATGATCAATCGCTTTAGCAATTTTTTCACCTACAACAGATCCCATCGATCCTCCAATAAAAGAGAAGTCCATGCAAGTAACTACTATCGGATGACCTGAAGTTTTACCATACGCACTTCTACAGGCGTCTACTAATCCTGTTTTTTCTTGTGAAGTAGCAATTCTATCTGTGTACTTTTTGGTGTCATTAAATTTCAACGGATCCCCAGAAGTAATTTTCTCGTGAATCTCATCGTAATATTGATCATCAAAAATAATGTCGAAATATTCCTTTGAACCAATTCTAGTATGGTGTCCTTCTGGATCAACAAAAAAGTTTCCAGCTAATTCTTCCGTCTCAATAATATCACCTGAAGAAGTCTTTACCCAAAGTCCATCAGGTGTTTCCTTCTTCTCCTTAGTAGGAGTAGTAATACTTTTCTTATCTCTCTTAAACCACGATGCCATAATCTACTTGTTATAGTACTATCCGATACTGTTTATATCGGAAGAGGAATAATGTTATGCTATTGAAATTGCTTCGTCCAAATATACGTCTTGTATAGCATTTAACAGTGCTACACCGTCTTGCATAGGCTTTTGGAACGCTTTTCTTCCAGAAATCAATCCATGACCGCCAGCTCTTTTATTTACAACTGCAGTTTCTATTGCTTGCTGTAAATCTGATGCTCCGCTTCCTGTTGATGCACCACCTGAATTAATTAATCCCATTCTACCCATGTAGCAATTTGCTATTTGGTAACGCGTTAAATCAATTGGATGATCTGAAGATAATTCGCTATATACTTTGTCGTGAGTTTTACCAAATCCAACTGCTGTATACCCACCGTTGTTAGTAGGAAGCTTTTGTTTGATAATATCTGCTTGGATCGTCACACCTAAATGGTTGGCTTGTCCAGTTAAATCTGCAGACGTGTGATAATCAACTCCATCTTTTTTAAACGCACCGTTTCTAGTATAGCACCATAATATAGTAGCCATTCCTAATTCATGTGCTAATTCGAATGCTTCTGCAACTTCAACAATTTGTCTTTCGCTATCATCAGATCCGAAATAGATTGTTGCTCCTACAGCAGCAGCGCCTAAATTCCATGCTTCTTCTACAGAACCAAAAGAAATTTGACTGAATGTATTTGGGTATGACAAGAACTCATTGTGATTGATTTTTACAATGAATGGAATCTTGTGTGCATATTTTCTAGAACAAGATGCTAATACACCAAATGTTGAGGCAACAGCATTACAACCACCTTCAATAGCTAGCTTAACAATGTTCTCAGGGTCAAAGTAAATTGGGTTTGGAGCAAAAGATGCTCCACCTGAATGCTCAATTCCTTGATCTACAGGCAGAATAGAAACATAACCGGTGTTGGCTAATCTTCCGTTTCCGTATAGTGCTTGAAGATTTCGAAGTACTTGTGGACTTCTATTCGTTTGAGAAAAAATTCGATCTACAAAATCAGATCCTGGTAAGTGAATTTGATCTTTTAAGATTGTCTTACACTCGTGATTTAAAAGGGCTTCAGCGCCCGCGCCTAAAATTTCTTTTGTCTTTGACATACTTGTTCCAAAATTTATCGGACTGCAAATCTAATAAAACTGAGGTTTTAGGTGAAAAATTAAAGCTAGAAACATCAAAAAATGACAAACTAGTTAATTTTAAGTCAATTAGCTGCCGTATTTTGACTAGAAGCTGGCCCTCATACTCAATACTTCTCTTATGTCTTCTGGGGAAGTGATTTTTTTAGGATGAACCTTCGCAGCAAAAGTATGCTCCCCGGTTTGATAGGTGATTTTAGCTTTGTCAAATTCTGAAGCACTTACATAAACAAATTTTTGCTCTTTTGCTAAAACACCCCAAATCATGTTTTCAGTTCTTGCGATGGTTTCAATTTGATCTGAGTTAAACATTCTAATGCCATTTACGGACGAATAAACAAGGGTCTTGTACGGTAACTGAAGTTCTTTTCCGGATTCGTCTTTAAATTTAGCGATCACTTGAATACTATTGCCGTTAAATATAGGTTGGTCACAATTCCAAATTCCAAACTTTTCAAGTTGAAAAGTTCGTATGGCCTCAGCGCCAATCTTTCGGGAATATGTATTTAAGGCCTCACGCTCACGAAGTTTTTGCTCCCGAATTCTGGCATTTGCGAGCATAATTGATTTTAGCGAATCAAATTCTAATTTTCTTCTTTCTTGTAAAAGACGAAGTCTTTCGTTTCGAATTTTATTTATTGAATCGAATTTTTTGTTTTGAGCGTTAATTGCAGCTACTTCTTGAGCGAATTTGTCTTCCTTTTCGAGTCTATTTTTCTTGAGAGTTTCGTACTGATCTTGTTTATCATTGAATTCACTGATTGCTTGATCGTAATTTTTCCCTTCGAATACTGGTCGGGTTAAATACGTAACGCTTCTCGTAGCGTTAATAAAAGTTACGAAGTACGTTCCGGCTTTTTTACCAGGCTTCATTTTCACGTCTTCCCAAAGTTCGTTTCCGTCAGAAGCTTTGTAGGAATTATCATCTTCATGTATTTCGAATACTAATTCATTATAAGTTTTTAATTCTGGAACCGATTCAGGGTCTACTTCAAGAACAAATTGTGGGCTTTTCCCATTGGGTTTTCTTGGTTTAACTGGTGCTTGAGGAAGATCTCCTTCATTTGTTTTATGGTTATTAGTATTGCCTTCTTCAGAATTCTGAATTACCTGAGTTATCTCATCTTTCCCTTTATTAACCCAGCATTTCGTTTCTTCATCTAGATAATATAAGTTTTGTTCATTACTAGCATTACGGGATGTCAAGTTAACTTCAGGTTTATTTTCTGGGTTAACAAATAACTCTTTTCCTTCTTGACTTGCATTTATTTCACACATGGCTGATGACTCAAACATGTAATCAACTCCTGCACTGTCATAATTCATGGGTATTCCAGAAAGGAAAAAATCCACTGGGTCCGAAAACTCTCTGTACGCGATATCTACTTTTCCTGAAACTAGATTTCCATCGCCATCCAGCATTGAATTTGCTGGGAATAGTAAAATCGAACCAGATTCATGAAATATAGTATCTCCGTTTTCAGCCTTGAATGAATAGTTCACATATTCCACATTAACATCGTCAAACGGTGGCGTAATAAATGGAACTGCGTCTGTTGTTTCAGGAATTTCTTCATCGTTAATAACAACTTCATTGGAAGAGCAATTTGCGAAGATTAAAATGCTTATTAATAATATGGTGAGTAGCTTGAATGATTTCATGGGTGTGAATTTGAAGTTAAAGTAATACAATTTAAACGTGTAATTGCATTTTGTCAAAATGGTACAATTAGTCGCTCAAGCGATTTTTTAGAAAGGGTAACCAATACCCAAAACAAACTGAGGCTTATAGAAATCTTTAAGGGCCCGGTAGTTTCCAAATACCCATCTATTGTTATCGCCCAATGCTGGGTTATGCAATGGAATAGCGAAATCTAATCGGATTAAGAAAAAGTCTAGATCCATTCTAACACCTAAGCCTCCACCTAATGCTAATTCTCTTGGAATAGATCGTCTGAAATTAAAATGGCCATTAGGTCTCAATGAGTCTGCCTTAAGGAGCCAGATGTTACCTACATCAACGAATAGAGCGCCTTCAATCCAGTCAATTACGTCAAATCGAACTTCAGCGTTCATTTCAAACATAATGTCGCCAGTTTTGTCAAATGCTCTTGCGGAATCTAAATAACTTCCAGGTCCAAGTGTTCTAGCTTTCCATGCTCGGTTTCCGTTTGCTCCACCAGCATAAAATGATTTTTCAAATGGCAGCGCCTCACTAAAGTTCTTTTGAGGAATTCCCATTCCAGCAAAAACTCGATAAACAACTTGACTTTTTTTGAAGTTTCGATAATACCTCAAATCAATTGTTGATTTAACATATTGAGCAAATCGGGTATTGAATATTTCATAACCTCCCACGCTGTCAATAGGTCTGTTAGTTTGTTCAAAACCTAAGCGCATTAAATTTCCCGCTTGTTCAAAGGTAGCTTTGAAGTATAAGTTGTTTTTTAATTCGCCAATATGCTGACCATTATATTCGTATGAAATTCTTGCTGCCGAAATAATGTGATCTTGGTAACTGGCGGCTAAAAGCTTATCATTTAAATCATTGATTCTGCTCAGAAAGGCGTCACTCTCATTGTCAATTTTAACTAGCGAGAACTCAGGCCAATCTATCCGGAACGTATGTCCTTTCTTCTCGTTAATTACCGTGGCACCAGTCATACTGAAAATGTTTCTGGTGAAATCGGGTCTCTTCTGAAAATTATAAGATGAAGCAATCTCGGTATGCGGGTTAACGTGATGATCGAACCATCCAGTAAGTTTAAATAAGTAAGATGGGAAGGTTAGCGATGCGATGGGACTAATCTCGACCGTGTTTAACGTGTTGACTAATCCAGTTAAATCTTCAGATGATCCAGCAGTATCTGTTGCCACAATAGAACGCTGAGCCTCTAATCCGCCTGTTATACTTATCTGACCATTAATTGCTCTTTTAAATAAGTTTTTATTGGCCAGTACGATACTTCCTTCTAATCCCAAAAGCCCCTCACTGTGAGTTCCATCTGAGTTTAAAGTAAAGGTTTTAGGTTTGGTAGGTTCTAATTCAATGATAGATTTCAGACTGTTCGTTTTTCCATCGGTAGTATCGATTTGAAAATCAATGTGTACGATTTTAAAGAGACCAAGCCCTGAGAGCTTTTTAAACGAATTCTCCACCAAAGTGTGATTATAATATTCTCTAGAACGATATTTAATTCTCTTATCTAAAAGTTTTGGCCGAATTTTTAATTCGTTACGGTACAAGTATTTAAAGTCTTTGTAGTGAATCGTTTTATAGATGGTCGATTCAATTCTTGGGTCATAATTCGTAATGACTTCAATGGAGTCAACGGTGTACCTTTCATGGGGAACAAGGTTAATACTATCGCTAAATACATCCTTACTTTTAAAATTATGGATCCCCATGTAAAGGTCAATTTTGCCTTTAGTTACCGTAGTATCGTATTCAAAATAAATGTATTCTTTGTTGAAAAAGTGAAATCCATTGTCCCGTAAAGCCGAAGCTAATCTACCTCGTTCTTGTTCTAGAAGATCCATGTCAAATCGATCTCCTACGTGGATTAATGAGTTGTTCTCAAGTTCGTCTATGTACTTATGAATTTCACCATGATCGTTGGCCTCTACTTCATGCACGTAGCAGTCGATAATCGATCCGATACCAGAGTTAATCACGTAGTACACTGTAGCTCTGTTCTGATTTTTTTTCTTTGAGTGATACTTGTTGATTTTAGCTGTATCACATTTACTTTCTAAACGTGCTAATTTTTTCAATTTCTCTCCAACCACTATGCTATCAAATACTTCTGCGTTGAAATAGCCTTTTTTAAATAAGTATAATTTTAGTTGTTCATTGGACCGATGCATCAATGCTGAGTCCAATAAGATTGGAGCCTCTCCGGCTGATTGAAATATTTCTCCAAGTACTTTTCGTCTGGTTTTTAGTGCTTTTTGTTTGATGTCCTTGACCTTTTTGCCTGCTTTAATCTTTGCATCCATCTTGTCGATTCGCGCATCATTTTTGGCACAAATTTCTTCGTTTTTCTTTGCTATTTTTTTATCACGTCTTTCAGATACTCGCTTAATTCGCTTGTCATTTCCAAGATTGTAAACGTGAAGTCTAGCTCTTACCTTTGTTAGGGTGTAGACATTTGTTCGTTGCTTGATAATGCCGTGCAAATCATCGTAATCAAGGTCACAACCATTTTGGACAATTACATTTTTATCAAGAAGTAAATTGGATTTCTGGACTCTTTTGGCAGGGTTGCAAGCGCTAAAAATCACCATGATTAATGGGATAAATAGTAATATGATTAGCGCACGCTTAGAATTAATGAAAGTCATTCCCTACTTTTGAATGGTAGCAAATATACCAATACCATGTTGAGTAATTCACAGATCAAGAAAATTAGAAGTCTTCAGCAGAAGAAATTCAGAAAGGAACATGGTGAATTTGTAGTAGAAGGAGAAAAAATCGTTCAAGAATTACTTCAATCAGATTACAATGTGGTGAACCATTTCTCAACAATTGAAGCAGAGGGGGCGGAGTTAATTTCAAATAAAGAACTTGACCGCATAACCGGTTTAAAAAAGGGAAATCGATCTATAGCGATTGCACAGATGAAAGAGCAAACTGCTCAAAGTGTATCATCAATTTTATTGGATGGGGTTAATGATCCAGGGAACCTGGGTACCATCATTAGAATAGCAGATTGGTATGGAATTGAGCAAGTTGTTTGTTCAATGGATACAGCAGATTGTTATAATTCTAAAGTCGTTCAATCTACCATGGGAAGCCTTTTCCGTATTAATATTATCTATACAGACCTCAAGCAGTACATACAAGATTCGCAGTTTGATACTTATGCAGCTGTCATGAATGGAGAGGCAGTAAATAAAGTGGAGGGACATTTTAATTTATTAATGGGAAGCGAATCTCATGGCATCAGAGCAGGGTTAGATAGAGATGCTGAAAAGAGGGTTACTATTGGTAAAAAGGGTAGGGCAGAGTCTTTAAATGTTGGAGTGGCCACAGGGATTTTATTGGATCGATTAGTAGGCTAAAGAGACTTTAGGTAGTCTTTCAGAGCGTTTGCATAAGTTTCAAAAGCGTCAATTCCGGTTTTTGAAATCGTACATGTCGTTAAGGGATAATTATTTCGGAATGTTTTATTTACTTCGATATAATTAGCTTTTGAGAGCTTCGAGATTTGGGCACTTAAATTTCCCCTCGTGGCTTTCGTTTGTTCTAAAAGGAATTTGAACTCAGCCGATTTTTCAGCCAATAAGATTGACATTATTTTCAACCGAAGTTCGTTATGTAATAAAGGATCTAGTGATTTAAACATTTAAGCCTTTTTTGCTTTTAACACAAATCCTGGAATTAAGTATCCTGTTATCATGCAAGCTGCGCCTATTAAAAATTGAAGTTCGCTTTGAAAGTACAAAGCTAATCCAGTTCCGATCCAAAAGGAAATTCCTCCCCAAACTAACGCTGGAACTTTTAAAATTCGGCCTGAAATAAATGTGGCAATTCCTGCTAAGGTTAAGACGAACGGAGTAATTAACATAAATTCTCCGGCAATTATCATGTACGTGTAAAGTACAACAGCACCTAACCCAACTCCACTCCACACATAGGTGAAGTACTTTTCAATTTGAGTTGATGGTCCTTTTTTACTTTTTTGTTTGGCATAATAAACGAAAGAGAAAACTCCCCCACCGATACCTATCGTCATCCAAACATATCCAATGAACTGTTGAATTTGAAGACCAATAAATGTGTAAGATGCGAGATTACCGATCATTATAAGAAAGCCCCAGAGTAGAAAGATGAATCCGTTGTCACCTATTTTCTTACGGACAGATTTAATCGTTTGGTCTATTAATGCTAGCGCATCTTTTTCTGAAAATGTTGAGTCTGACATTACTGTTTGTTTTGCTTTTTGTTCTGTATCATGGAAGTTATTGCCATAGCAATGAATCCGCCAGCCATTCCGATTATTGTTCCTGCCCCAGTGTTATCTAATAATCCACCAATGCCCATACCAGCGAACATTAATCCGATGAATAAATAGTGGCCCGTGTGTAGATGTCTGTTACTTTTTGTTTTAGTATCTAATTCCATTTTGTTTGAGTTTTGGTCTATAAACATGATTTAAATATAGACTAGTTTATATTATAAACCTAATTTTGCCATAAATGGTTTCACAATGAATGTTAAAAGATTAGTAAAGTAGGGTTGGCACTTAAACTTGAAAACTATCCTAACGTTTCGGTAATTTTCTCAACGCACTTCATCCCGTCTATAGCAGCTGAAACAATACCACCTGCATAACCAGCTCCTTCAGCGCAAGGGTATAATCCTTTCACCTGAGTGTGTTGCATCGTTTCTTTGTCTCTAGGGATTCTCACTGGAGATGACGTTCTTGATTCTGGAGCATGAATAATTGCTTCGTTGGTAGAATAACCTCGCATTTTCTTTTCGAAGTCTTTAAATGCTAGTTGAATACTTTTGGTAATGAAATGGGGTAGTACCTCCGATAAATTCACACTTGTTTTACCAGGGATATAAGAAGAATCTCCCAGTGTTTCGGAAGTTTTTCCTTTCATGAAATCAAGAAGTCTTTGCGCAGGAACAGCCTGTGAATCCCCTGCAGCTTCACAACAAGCACGTTCAACGCTTCTTTGAAATTCTAAACCAGCTAATGGACCGAAATGATGAAAATCCCGGATGTCATCATATCTAACTTCAGTTACAATGCCCGAGTTAGACCATGGATTATTTCTTTTACTAGGAGACCATCCATTTGTTACCACTTCACCTTGCTCGGTTGCGCATGGAGCAATGATCCCTCCAGGACACATACAGAAGGAATAAACTCCTCTACCGTTAACCTGAGTAACTAAACGGTAAGAAGATGGAGGGAGGAACTCACCACGATCTTCCATTTTATACTGAATCTTATCAATCAACGACTGCTGATGCTCGATTCTTACCCCCATGGCGAAAGGCTTAAACTCAATCTCGATTTGACGTTCATGAAGGAGTTCGTAGATGTCCTTTGCCGAATGGCCGGTGGCAAGGATAAGATTGGATGTTTTAACTTCCTCTGATCCATTGATTTCAAACCCTGAGATTTCATCATTTCCATAATTGATGTTAGTTAATTTCGAATTGAATTTAACTTCACCACCGTTTTCAATTATACATTCTCGAATCGATTCAATAATTTGAGGAAGCTTATTGGTTCCAATGTGTGGATGAGAATCGTATAGAATTGATTCAGGCGCTCCGAATTGGACGAGTTTTAAAAGAACATCTTGAACATGCCCTCTTTTCTTACTTCGAGTATAAAGTTTACCATCTGAGTAGGTACCAGCTCCACCTTCTCCGAAACAATAATTTGATTCAGGATTAATAATGTGTTCCTTATTGATTGCCGCAAGATCCCTTCTTCTTTCTTTAACTTCCTTACCGCGCTCGTAAATAATTGGCTTAATGCCTTGTTCAATTGCTCGAAGTCCTGCAAACAGACCAGCTGGCCCAGCACCAATGATGTGAATTTCCTCTTTCCCCTTGAATGGTTGTGCCTTAAATTTTGGAATGGATTGATCCATCTCGGTGTTTGCATCATACTCGATCCGCAATAAAACCATGACTGGCTTCTTCCGGGCATCTATTGATCTCTTTAAGAGTTTAAAATGATCTGCTGAGGGTAATCCAAGTTGTTTTACAATAAATGGCGAGAGCCTTTCTGAAAATCCAATCGATGGAATTGTTTTTATTTCTGTTATTTCTGACACGCTGCGAAAGTACTCAACTTTCTATGGTAATCGTAAACATCCAGGCTCTGGTTCTCAAGCTTTTTATAGGAGAACTGAAAAAACTATCCTCTTGAATTAGTACATCGGGGATGCCTGCATTGAATTTCAACTCCATGCCGATCTTTACATATTCTAAGAAAAAATCGGTTCCGATACCAAGTTCATATCCATAATCCAGCTTCGAAATCTTCAGAACTTGTCCGGGCTTTACGTCTTTTTGGGATGCCATGTCCACTCCAAAAGTTGCTCCAGTTAGAAAATAGGCTGCAAAGTTTTTTACTCGATCGGTTCTAAACTTAAGCTGAAGAGGCCATTGCAAAAATGAACTTTCGAGTTTCTCTGTAATTGAATAAATATCCTCATCTCGTAGAGTTGGCTTGATGAAGTAATTGATAGCCCGTTCTTGGAAAGTAAGAAACATTGGATAAAACCTGACTTTTAAAAAACGAGACGCATTCCACTCGATTGGAATTGCCAAGTTAAACCCAGGTCTTGCTAATACGTTCATACCTATTACCGAATCCGCTTTATTCGCACTTGGAATTAGTTGAAAATTGGAACTGTTGTAGCCTACATGGAATCCAAAGTGAAATGTTCTTTGGTCGTGTTTTGGAAGATTTTCCGGCATGTAATTTTGACCATAGCAATTCCAAAATGATAAAAGAAAAAGAAGCGGTAGTAATCTTTTCACAGCTCAATAACTGAAAAAACGACTTGGAAATTGTGTTATCCTTCAAATGTTATGGAGAGTAACCACATTTGATTTCTCAGGTTGCTAAACGGTCTACTATACCGATTATCTTCTTGAATTAATGAATTTACTATTCCCATTGAGAACTTTAATTCTAATCCAAACTTGAAATATTCTAGGAAAAAATCTGTCCCTAGTCCTAATTCGTAGGAGAAGTCAGGCTTTTTAATTTTGAGTATTTCCTCAAGTTTTACATCTTTTTGAGAGGCCATGTCAAGACTGTATTTCAGACCTCCTAATACATAAGCAGCAAAATTGTTGGCTCTTAGCGTTCTGAATTTTAAATACACTGGGAAATCCAAGAAGGTAGATTCCACTCGTTGATCTAAACTGGTTGTTGAATCAGAGAATTGACTTAAGCTATAGGTATAATTTACTTTTCTTTCTTGAAAAGAAAGCGAAGGAACAAATCGTAGTTTCAAATTAGGGGTCATGTTCAAAGAAGTAACAATCCCCAAATTAAACCCAGGTTGCGATTGAACATTTACCGCTATTAAAGAATCTCCTCCAAAACTATAGTTAGACGGATTATACTCTGCTCTAAAATTTGATTTGTTATAGCCGAGTGCAAATCCGAAATGGAACCGACTTTCGTCAAAACTTGCCAAGTTTTCGATCACAGCACGTCTTTGCCCAAAACTAGAGATTGAGCTTAAAACAATGAATATGATGAAAACAGCTTGTTTCATTTAGAACGCCTAAAAATAGTAAAACGTTAAAACCAGACGATTATTTCTGACCAATATAAATGGAGGCCACTCCTCCAGATACAGTTTTACGTGTGCAATTATTATACCCAACTTTCTTTAAGATAGCTAGAAAGTCATCTCCTTCTGGGAATGCAGCGATTGATTCAGGTAAATATGTATAGGCTCTTGGGTCTTTTGAAACGGTTTTTCCAATAAGCGGAAGTAGCTTATTATTATAAAATCCGAAGAATTGTTTGGCTGGAAAGCTCTTCGGCTTTGAAAATTCTAAAATTGCCGCAACTGCACCTGGCTTGAGTACTCGAAGCATTTCACCAAGACCTTTTTCTAAGTTTTGGTAATTTCTTACTCCAAAGCCAACTGTTAATGCATCAAACGAATCGTCTTCAAATGGTAAGGCTTCTGAGTCAGCATAAGAAAGAGTGATTTTGTCTTCGTGCCCCTTTTTCTTCATTTTGATACGTCCTTGAGCTAACATACCTTCAGAAATATCAACTCCAGTAACATGCTCTGGATTGATTTTTAAAGCTGCAATTGCAAAGTCACCTGTTCCAGTTGCAATATCTAAGATTTGCTTTGGCTCGTATGGTTCAATGAGTTTAATCGCTTTTTTTCGCCATCCTTTATCAACACCAGCAGATAGAAAATGATTTAAGAAATCGTACTTCTCAGAAATATTATCAAACATCTCTGCAACTTCTTCCTTCTTAGAAGTTCCTTCTTTATTGTACGGTGTTACTTTCGTTCCCATTCTATCTTTTTCATTCTAACCAACCATCGTATGGCCAGTTGGATATTTATATCGTTTACTAAGTACCTTTCTACCAAACAAATAAGCAACCGTTAATGTTCCAACTCTTCCAACAAACATGGAAATTGCAATTATATATTTACCAGCTACGGACAGCTCAGATGTAATGCCAGTGGATAATCCAACTGTTCCGAAAGCCGATACTTCCTCAAAAACTAAATCCATTAAGCTTCGATTGTCTTGAGCTAAAAGTTCTGCCTCAGTAATTGATAGTGCAAAGATACAGACTAGATTGCCACCAATGAAGATTAAGAGCACCGCAAATGCTTTACCAACTAAATCTGAAGATATGGCGCGTTTAAAAAGTTCTGGATGCTTTTTACCTTTTAAGGTTTGCGTAAATGATGCCCATATAATGGCAAAAGTGGATGTCTTAATACCTCCACCAGTAGAACTAGAGGAAGATCCAACGAACATTAAAAAGCACATTAATAGAAGAAAAGGTACGCCAATGGCCGCGCCAGAGGAAGTATCAGCTCCATTAAAGTTAACCGTGTTAAAACCAGAAGTACGTGTCACCGATTGAAATAGTGAAGTCACAATTGACTCCCCAACATTCTGATCTTTCAAGGTGTTGTCATATTCTAATGCATAAAACGAAACTGCCCCAACAAATACGAATATCAAAGAAAAATAAAGCGCAATTTTCGTGCTAAACGAAATCCTTTTCCAACGGAATTTCATACGATCTCGGAGCGCATGCGGATCAAACAAATTGAAGATAGCAACGAACCCGAGTGCTCCGAAAAATACGATTATAGTTATCACTAAATGGACCAGATAGTTGTTCCCTACGGCTGGTCCGGCAAGACCTCCCTGGAAAGTAGATAACCCTGCGTTGTTGAATGCCGAGACCGAGTGAAATATGGAACTAAATATTTTTTCTCCAGTTGAATATAGCTCTGTTCCATTGTGAATATCTCCAAGCAAAGGGTAGAGTGCTATGGCTCCTATTAGTTCAATGCCAATGCTCCAAAGCACAATCTTTCGCAACATGCTTCTGGTGGTGTGAACCGTATCGGAATTAACAAAATCCTCGACTAATGAATCTTGTTTTACGCCAAGTCCGATTTTGTTCATTAGAATAAAAATGAATCCAAACGCGATGATGTTTAACCCGCCTAACTTGATCAGAATTAAGATCACCATCTGTCCCTTGTACGTTAATTCAGTCATCTCAAAAACGCCTAGTCCGGTTACGCAAGTGGCTGAAGTTGACATGAATATAGCATCAGTAAAACCAACGTCTAACGTGTCTTTCGACATCTCCGGGAGCATTAATAATCCTGCACCTGCCAGAATTAAAAAGAGGAAGCTCATCATGAATGCTACAGCTGGATGCAGCTTTATTTTCGGGAATAGTGATGAAGACCGCTTTAACTCGACAAACACAACTATAAAGAAGTACCCTTGAATCAAGAAGTTGGTGATATCAACGAAGGAGACGATTCCAATTCGTTCAAATAAATTTTCAATGACCAGTGAGTGAAATATATTATGGGCTACTCCCTCAACAATCAGGAAAAGCATGATCAGGGCCTCAAACCAGTGTTTTTTAAGGAATTGTTTTGGATGAAAATTGTAAACTAATCTGACTAAAAATTGAAGTATGTAGAAAGCAAAACTGAGCTTAATCATGGTTAGCAAAGTGTCCTTTTCTACGGGGCTATGTCTAAAGCCGTACATGTAGATTAAAGTACCTATTGCTCCAATTGAAACAAGTAGATTTAGAATCCGGAGACCACGTAACACATTGGCTTTACTATCGTAAAGCTTTAGGTTAAGTTTTTCTCTAAACTCTTTTAAACTCATCGTTTAAGCCAGTTCGTTCAAGGCTTTTTCAATTCGATTAAGTGCTTCTGTTAAGACTTCCTCTGAAGCAGCGTAAGAAATTCGAATGCAATCCGGATCTCCAAATGCCGCGCCAGTTACCAGGGCTACATTTGCCGCTTCCAATAAGTACAACGACATATCTGAAGCATTGTTCACTGACATTCCGTTTCCAGACTTTCCAAAAAAGTAAGAAATGTCCGGAAATACATAGAATGCGCCAGGAGGGAGGTTTGTTTTAACACCTTCGATATTCTCCAATCTAGCTAGGACTAAATCTCTTCTTTTAAGAAAAGCATCTCGCATTTCATAAGTAACAGAAGGATCAGCCTCAACTGCCGCTTTAGCCGCACGCTGTGTAATTCCACATGTTCCTGATGTGAATTGCCCTTGCATTTTAGTACAGGCCTGTGCAATCCAAAGCGGTGCTCCGATATAACCTAGTCTCCAACCAGTCATTGCGAAAGCCTTAGAAACTCCGTTGATCGTTACTACTTGTTCTTTAACTCCAGGGAACTGAGCGATGCTATGATGTTGACCTGTGAAATTAATGTGCTCATAAATCTCATCACTTAAAACCACCATGTCAGGGTTTTCAGCGATTACATCGGCTAAATCTCCAAGCTCATCTTCAGTATAAACCGTTCCTGTTGGATTACAAGGTGAACTAAAAATCATCATCCTAGTTTTCGGTGTAATAGCACCACTTAACTGAGCTGCAGACATTTTAAAATCATTGTCTATTCCAGCGCGAACAATCACTGGTTGTCCGCCAGCCATTTTAATTATTT
>Ga0316204_10002338_pt1 | contig 43555 bp, 40 predicted proteins | sample 6monrhotite_MG_2_FD_205661 | JGI IMG/M metagenome (GOLD analysis project Ga0316204, IMG submission 205661) | Microbial mat bacterial communities from mineral coupon in-situ incubated in ocean water Damariscotta River, Maine, United States -... | ecosystem: Environmental > Aquatic > Marine >... | reverse complement strand
GCATATCCACTCATCACCCAATAATAACCAAGTAAAACCGTAGGATTTTACCCGTTACGCTTTTAGCAGGCAACTATGATAAGCCTATAAACCAGTGAATTAAATAGAGTATTTATAGGGGATATAGCTTTATTAGGCACTTAGGTCGATATTCGCCTGTTTGGCGGCGGGGTGTTTTGCGATAGTTTGCAGGATACCTTGTTTATCCAGGCCACACATTGAGAGCAATTGACTAGTGGTTCCATGTTCTACAAAACGATCAGGCAGGCCTAAATTAATAATTGGCGTATACAGTTGTGCGCTCTGAAGATATTCATTAACGCCACTGCCAGCCCCACCAGCAATAACATTTTCTTCAATCGTAACCAGTAATTGGTGTGATTTGGCAATCGAGTCCAGCATTTCAGTGTCGAGTGGTTTTACAAAGCGCATATTAATTACTGTGGCATCAATTTCATCAGCCGCAGCCATCGCTTCACTGAGTAAGCTGCCAAAGGAGAGAATTGCAATATTTTTTCCCTGACGGCGTATTTCAGCTTTACCTATGGAAAGTGTTTCTAGTGCTTGCTGTATTTCTATGCCTGGTCCCTGTCCTCTGGGGTATCTAACCGCTGCAGGGCCATTATGTTTGTGTCCCGTGGTGAGCATTTGGCGACACTCGTTTTCATCTGCCGGCGCCATGATCATCATATTGGGTACACAGCGCAAAAAGCTTAAATCAAGGTTGCCTGCGTGAGTCGGGCCATCGGCACCGACCAAGCCTGCGCGATCTATAGCAAACAGCACAGGCAAATTTTGAATAGCGACATCATGTACCAGCTGGTCGTATGCACGTTGTAAAAAGGTAGAGTAAATGGCAACGACCGGATTAATGCCTTCACATGCCATGCCTGCGGCGAGGGTGACGGCGTGTTGTTCGGCAATGCCAACATCGTGGTAGCGTGTTGGATATTTTTCAGAGAAGTCTACCAGGCCAGAACCTTCACGCATCGCGGGTGTTATGGCAACTAACTTATCGTCCGCAGCAGCCATATCACATATCCAGTCTGAAAATACCTGTGTATAGGTTGGTTTGCTGGATGAGGCGTCGAGTTTGTTGCCGGTTTCAGGGTCAAAGCTACCAAGTCCGTGATATAAACAGGGGTTGTCTTCGGCTGGTTTGAATCCCTTACCTTTTTTGGTGACTACATGGAGTAGGCGTGGCCCAGATTGCTCACGCAAATTGCGTAACATAGTCACCATAGTAGGAATGTCGTGACCATCCACAGGGCCGTAATAATTAAAGCCAAGTTCTTCAAATAGGGTGCCAGGCATTACCATGCCTTTTACGTGCTCTTCGGTGCGCTGTGCCAAATCCCACATGGATAATTTTTCGAGTACGCGTTTCGAGCCACTGCGCATGGTTGAGTACATTTTGCCAGAGAGCAGTTTTGATAAATGCTTAGAGAGTGCGCCCACATTGGGTGAAATAGACATCTCATTGTCATTTAAAATGACCAACATATCGGCATCAGTATCGCCGCCATGATTCAGTGCTTCAAATGCCATACCGGCGGTCATTGCGCCATCGCCAATAATTGCGACGGTTTTTTGTTTATTGTTCTGTAGAGAAGAACCCATGCTCATGCCCAGCGCCGCGCTAATTGAAGTGCTGGAATGGCCAACACCAAAGGTGTCATATGGGCTTTCGCTGCGTTTTGGGAAGCCTGCTAATCCACCGTGTTGGCGAATGCTGCTCATTTGATCACGGCGACCAGTGATGATTTTATGGGGATAGGACTGGTGGCCTACGTCCCAAACCAGCTTGTCGTTGGGTGTATTGTAAACATAGTGCAATGCAAGCGTAAGCTCAACTGTGCCGAGGCCTGCGGATAAGTGCCCACCTGTTTGTGCAACGGAGTGAATAACAAACTGACGCAACTCATCGGCCAGTGCAATAAGCTTGCTTTCCGGTAGTTCGCGGACATCGTTTGGCGAGTTGATGTTTTGCAACAGGGGAAACTTGTTGTCATTGGTTGTCATAATATTGATTAGTGTCCGCGTTCAATAATGTAGGCGGAAAGCTTACGCAGTATATCTGCTGATTCGTCAAATACTTCGAGCGCTTGAATGGCGCGATTATGTAATTCAAGTGCGCGTTGTTGTGCGCCTTCTAATCCTAACAAGGATGGATATGTGGGCTTGTTCTGCTTTTCATCCGAGCCTTGTGGCTTACCCAGAGTTTCAGTATCCGCAGTTACATCTAGTATATCGTCATGAATTTGGAAGGCCAATCCAACGCAATGCGCATAGGTGTCTAGTGCTTCGAGTTTTGATGCCTGAACATTAGGGCTACACATTGCACCTAGTAATACGCTGGCACGTATGAGCGCTCCTGTTTTTAACAGGTGCATATTTTCTAGTTCTTCCAGCTTAAGTGCTTTACCGACAGCGTCCAGATCAATCGCCTGGCCGCCAGCCATACCGACAGAACCACTAGCCTTTGCCAATAACTTAATCATTTCAATACGGTTGCTGGGGCTAGTTCGTAATGCGCTATCAGTCGCCAGTATTTCAAAGGCAAAGGCCTGTAATGCATCACCGGCTAGAATGGCAGTGGCTTCATCGTACTCTTTATGACACGTTGGCTTGCCGCGACGCAGGTCATCGTCATCCATTGCGGGTAAATCATCGTGGATTAATGAGTAGGCGTGAATGATTTCAACCGCGCATGCGCAGGCGTCTAGCTGTTCTTCTTCAATGCTTAATGCCATGCCCGCGGCGTACACTAAAACGGGGCGTACACGCTTGCCGCCACCGCCAATAACCGAGTAGCGCATAGCTTCTTGCAGATGCGCCTCAGGACCGGAAGGGATAGGTAGCCAGCGATCAAGGTGGTGATCTACTCGATGGCAAAATTCTTTAAGGGTGTCTTTGAAGTGTGAATCTGCGGACATGCTTACTCATCAATCTCAAATGGTTTTTCCAGTAATTCACCATTTTTTTCGATGAGCTGGGTTACTTTTTGTTCGGCTTTTGTAAGCGCTTGCTGACAATCTGCGGCCAGTGAAATGCCTTTTTCAAAATGCTTTAGTGCATCTTCTAATGGCAGGTCGCCCTGTTCCATGTCTTCAACTAGTTCTTCTAATTGCGACATTGCTTTTTCAAAATTAACCGGTGACTTTTTAGCCATAGCTCTACAGGTGCTCGTTTCAGGATAGGCGTATGTTACTGGTTTCGTTGGGCTGATGCTAGAGCTAGTATGTGATTGTGTGTCTGAGGTAGGGACTAATAGAGTAGGGAGTAATAGAAGGTGGGGCGTTAGGAGTAATTAGCTTGTTAGAGAAATAAAAACCTCCTCACTAATGAGGAGGAAAAACGTTTCCGGTTTTTAGTACGGGATGTACTCGGTATGCCTTAGAAAATAGCTAGGAATGAAACGGACATTAGGTCGTCCAGGCTATCGGCGATTAGATTGGCTTTATCCGTGCTAGGAAGGTTAGGTGCCTCCTGATTACGTATTTCGTAGTTGAAGGTTACGCGGGTTTTCTTGTTGAAAAAGTACTGGGCACCCAATGTAAGTGTATCGAATTTACGCTCACCAGCTGAGGTTTCAGTGCCGCGATTTAATACATCATAACGGGCATCTAGCTCAAGGTTTGGCATGATTTTATAGCCAAAATCTAGGTAATAGCCGTCGGACTTGTCTTCGGTAAGTACATTAATATCAGCTGTGTTATTACCAGCATTATTTGTTGCACCAGGAATAGCGCCTGCATCAGAACCGTTAAAGATCATGCCATCTGCAGTTATATATTCAGCGGCTGCACGGTATTTGTCCTTAAGGTAGGTGACGCCTAAGCCTTTGCGGTCACGATCGTAGTCTCCTTTGCCGTTTGCATCCGAGGTGGTTAGTGTGCGTGTGCCTGATTGACTCCATGCGAACATCTTCAAGCCCTCGCGTCGACCACCTTTGCCACCGTATACCAATTCGGAAGACCAGTATAGATAGGTGTCTTTGTCGTCGTTGTTATCCGCACGGTTAATGCCATTGCCGTTACCGTACATGACCGCGTAGCTGTGTTCCCAGTTTTTGTTTTTGAAGGTATTAAATACCTGAATGCCCTGATCTCGGAAGGCACCTACGGAGCCATTTAAGCCGTTGGGGCGGTCAGTTCCTAGAAGGGTTCCTGGTTTACCATCAACCTCAGAACCATCACCATCGGTAAAGCGCTCTAACAACATCTGGTTAGTTACATTGGTGAAATTGTTATAGTTAAAAACGTGGATTGCAGCCAGGCCTTCTTCTGATCCAGGTGTTTTAAACTGACCAATTCGGATGCGTGCACCTTCTATGTGATTTAAGGTGATGCTGGCATCAGTCAGTGCAACGCCAGTCTTTGCTGGCTTGGTAACGCCATTATGGCCAAATTCAGCTAAAAAGAAGTAGTTAACCTTATCATCAAGCGGTAAACCAGCACCGCGAACACCTATGCGGGCACGGCGAATATTGAAAGTTTCTGTTGACTTGTTGTCTGGTCGAATGACGTTAGGTGACATGATTTGTCCAGCAAATGGTGTACCGGCAGGTAATGTGCCACCATCAGTGCTTTGATATTCGGGTTGAATAAAGCCCCATACTTTTGCACGAGGTGCAGATGAGGCTGGCTCAGTACCCTGTAGGCTTAACCAATTGGCTGCATAAGAGGGTGTGCTTAAAATTGAAACGCCTGCTAAAAGGCATATTTTTTTTATATTCATTTTTTATGGTCCTAAAATATTAACTTTATGGCTTAACCAGGGTGAAACCCTGAGCAGTGAGTTCAACTATACGAACGACACCCGCAGATACAGGCGTTGCCTGAGCTACAAGCTTTGGTTTGTGTCCAAGAATTTTTGTGAATTTGGCTAGTGTGTTTTCACAGGCAGCAAATCTAACGCCGCTCTGGCTCAAGCCAGTCATTCGAGACTGGTTGCTGTTGCCGTCAAGTAATAGACGCAAACCAGGGCCAAAGGCAACAATTTCAATATCGACCTTGTCTGGGCCATAATGTTTAATTAGATTGCCCGCAACATTGAGTACCAGTGTTTGCTTAAATGGGTTTGGGTCGCTTATTTGCAGAACTATTTTCTGTTCAGCAAAAGGTTTAGCTTCACTCTCAGCTGCTTGCAGTGGCGACATAGCCAGCGAGAGCATTAGTGTAAAGATTGTGACAAGTATTTTCATTTTTGTTATATCCTCCGGATTAATTAATGTTTGCTCACTAATAGAGACGCCAAAGGTGAAAAAATTATTCCATTTTTATTTTTTTATAAAATTGTGGAATAAAAATAGCATAAGGTTTCTCTTACCTTTATATGAAATGAGTAGAGAATGGCTGTTTTGAATGTATTTAAGTTAGCTTGCCGCAAGGTTGCTTTGGTGAAGCGTATTGAGCAAAGTCGCTCAAAGCTTTATAGGATGGCGCTTGCCTGGTGCCATGACCCCATGTTGGCTGATGACCTTGTGCAGGAGGCATTGATGCTGGCTTTGCAGAAGATTCATCAGTTAAATAATGATGCTGCATTTAATGGCTGGATTTATACGATCTTAAATAATGTCTGGTTGGGTTATTTGCGTAAAAGTCGACCAACTGAAGATATTGATAATATAATAGTGGCGGATAGTGCATCGCCAGAGCATGAAATGTTGCTGGTGCAAATTGATTTTGTCGTGCGTAGTGCAATGGCTGGATTGCCAAATGCACAGAGACAGGTCGTTAGCCTGGTCGATTTAGACGGTTTGAGTTACAGCGAAGTGGCTAATATATTGCAATTACCTATTGGTACGGTGATGAGTCGATTGAATCGGGCAAGAAAGGCGCTTAGTAGTAGTATTGTAAAAAATAGAGCGTTATATCCAAATTTATCCAGTTCAACTGAAAAAGGTAAGTTTGAGCAGAAAAAATTAAGAGTGGTGAAGTGATAATGAAATTCTCAGAAGATATGGTCAATGCGTATGCAGATGGAGAATTACAGGGTAGTGAAAAATCCGAATTTGAAATAGCGTTGATGAATGATGCTGATTTGCAATCTGCACTTGATGACGTCTTGCAGTTGAAAAGTGAGATTCAAAATGCGTATAAGAATGTAAGAGAGCCTGTGCAGCGACAAAGTCCGGTGACTAATTATCGAGTGGCTAGTTATATAGGTCTGTTTTTACTGGCATTTTCGAGTGGCTGGATTAGTGGTGATTTCGTTCATACTCCTCATGCAATCAGTACTCAAATGGGAATGTCTACGCAGGCCGTATCGGCTGATTCGGCAGCGTTAAATAAATACATTTTGCATATTGGTACTCATGATAATGTGAAGTTCAAGCGCGCTTTGGATGAGGCAGAGGCATTGCTGGTTAAGAGTCAAAATAATAATTCATTGATTGAGTTAGAAGTGATAGCTAACGCGGGTGGATTGAACCTGTTTCGCGATAATGCAACGCCTTATTCCAAGCGCGTTAAACATCTTATTGAAGCTTATCCTAATATTCGGTTTATAGCGTGTTCAAATGCGATTGAGCGACTTCGTGAAAAAGGTATTGAGCCAAATTTAATTAACGCGGTGCATCAAGGGCCTACGGCGCTTGATCAAGTGGTGATGAGAATGAGTGAAGGCTGGTCTTATATCAAAATTTAAGTACTTATTTAGATGTGTAAAAAATGCCTGCTCATTGTTATAGATGAGCAGGCTTTTTTATGCGTTAAATGGTTGAATTAAACGCTCGCGCCAGCTGGTCGGCTAAGCCAGCCGTCATGTTTGTCCATCCATTTCAGGCTGATGAAGTACCAGAGCGTCATTGGTAGCATCATTGCTAGCCAACTCCAGTCATCGATTAAAAAAATGAGTTTGCCAAATTCACCTAATGCGCCATCCGTGATGATGTTCCAGGGTAGACAATAAACTGTGAATAAGGCGCAGGCCCAAATCAATAAAAGTGCGCCTTTACGTGTTTCGATTGCGGAGAAGGCAAGAAATACCCAGAGAGGGGTTTGTTTTGTTTTAATCATTTTTTACCCATACTAAATGTGGTTGAGAATGCTCGGAAAAGCCGAACAAAAAATAAATTTTTTGTGAACCTGTTCAAATATTTGCAATACAGCGGCCATAAATTATTTTAACTAATAAAAACAATAAGTTAGGATTTTATTGTTTTGTGTGTATAGCGATACCTGATTCATATGAGGGGCTTTTGTTAAAATCCTCGACACAAGTTAGGGCAAAAACAGAGTTAGATATCGAGTAATTCGCTTACTCGATTAACCGCGATAATTTCCATGCCATCCGGTATGTCCTGAGGTTTTGGCATATTTCCCTTTGGAATAACGGCAATAGTAAAGCCATGCTTAGCGGCTTCTTTAATTCTTTCCTGGCCATTGGGTACCGGCCGAATTTCACCGGCCAGGCCAATCTCACCAAAGGTAAATAGTTTTTGAGATAATGGTTTATCACGAAAGCTGGAAAGAATCGAAAGTAACATTGCTGTATCTGCGGCTGTTTCAGTGACACGTACACCACCCACGACATTTATAAATACGTCTTGATCTTGCATTGCGATACCACCATGGCGATGCAGTACAGCCAGTAGCATTGAGAGCCTATTTTGATCGAGCCCCAGGGTTACGCGTCGAGGATTGGCTAGATGTGATTCATCGACGAGTGCTTGAACTTCTACCAATAGTGGTCGGTTACCTTCACGCGTAACCGTTACAATGCTCCCTGCAACCGGCTCTTCGTGGCGAGATAAAAAGATAGCCGATGGATTATTAACGGCCTTTAAGCCCTGTTCGGTCATTGCGAAAAGGCCAAGCTCGTTAACGGCACCAAAACGATTTTTAATGGCGCGAATCATTCGGTAGCGTTCGCCGGAGTCGCCCTCAAAATAGAGTACGGTATCCACCATATGTTCTAGTACGCGAGGTCCGGCAAGCGTGCCTTCTTTGGTGACATGGCCCACTAAAAATAATGAGGTGTTAGTTTGTTTGGCAAAGCGAACTAGTTGTGCAGCGCTTTCGCGAACTTGTGCAACAGCGCCAGGTGCTGATTGCAGTAGTTCGGTATATATGGTCTGAATTGAATCAATTACCATTACCTGTGGCTTGGCTTTTTGAGCAAGCTCGAGTATTCGCTCTACGCGGGTTTCGGTGAGTAACTGAAATTTATCATCACCTAAATTGAGTCTGCGGGCGCGTAGAGTGACTTGTTGTAATGACTCTTCACCGGTCACATAAAGCGCATTCATTTTTTCGCCGAGTGTGGCCAGTGTCTGTGTGAGCAGAGTGGATTTTCCAATGCCGGGGTTTCCACCCATTAAAACTACTGAGCCACGAACCAGTCCACCACCTAATACTCGATCTAGTTCTGCAATACCTGTTCGGCAACGAGGCTCTTCATCAAGTTGTATGTCGTGCATATCTTGTACTGCAGACTGGCCTGCGTAACCTGAAAAGCGAGGACTTTTACTCGCGGTCTTTGACTCAACGATATTCTCGCTTAGTGTATTCCATTCTCCACAGTCGCCACATTGTCCTGCCCATTTATTATGTACTGCGCCGCAGCTGCCACAAATATATTCGTGTTTAGTTTTTGCCATTGGAGTCTGTGCCGAGTTCGCTGGTTTGTATGTCCGTATTTTTTGCAACGGGCTTTGGGTTTAACACAGCCTTATCGCTAATCAAACTTGGCATTAAACGCGCAACCTGTACGGCATTGTTTTGCGTTTTGGTTACTTCAATGGGGTGGTGTGCAATTAATAGGCTAGTGCCTGTTGTAGGGATGGCTTCAAGGTGTTCGAGTATTAGCCCATTAAATGTTTTCGGGCCGTTGGTTGGTAGCTTGATATTTAAACTGCGATTAATTTCGCGGATATGCATGTTGCCAGTAATTAAATAAGAGCCATCTTCCTGGGCAATAATACTGTTGTTGTTGATAGGTGAGGCAGTGGTGAATTCCCCTACGACTTCTTCCAAAATATCTTCGAATGTTACTAGTCCCTGTATATCGCCATACTCATCAACTGTAAGAGCGGTGCGGCGTTTATTTTTCTGAAAATTTATCAGTTGTTGATACAGTGAAGTACCTTCGGGAATAAAATAAGCTTCGCGAATCTGGCTCTCAAATGTCTTAAGAGTTAGTTCATTGCGGGTCAGTAAATTGATAACGCGTCTTATATGTATAATGCCGACAATATTATTTATATCACTACGATAAACAGGTAGGCGTGTGCGTTGGCAATTGGTTATGTCTTCAAGAATATCTTCCCATTTTTCATCTAAATCCACGGCCGTTATTTCATTGCGTGGCACCATGATATCGTCGACCGTAGCGTTCTCTAAATTGAGTATACCAAGTAGCATATCCTGATGTTTTTGAGGTATTAATTGGCTGGTTTCCATTACTACACTTCGCAGTTCCTCAGTGCTAACGCCATCTACACGGACTCTTTCCGGATGAATGCCGACTAATTTGAGAAGTGTATTAGCCATTACGTTTACAGCGAAAACCAGTGGGTAAATGGCTTTTAATAAAGGGGTGTAAACATAGGCTGCGGGAAAGGCGATACGTTCTGGGTAAAGGGCGGCGACTGTTTTTGGCGCGACCTCTGCAAAAATAAGCACAACAAAGGTGAGTATGCCAGTGGCAATGGCAATACCCGCTTCGCCAAAATGGCGCATTGCAAGAATTGTGGCAATAGCTGATGCGAGGATGTTAACAAAATTATTACCAAGCAAAATGAGGCCTAATAAACGGTCGGGACGTTCAAGCAGTTTTTGTGCAAGACGTGCGCCCCTATTGCCTTTTTCTACCAGATGTTTAAGACGATAACGATTGAGAGACATTAATCCGGTTTCGGAACTGGAAAAAAAGCCGGAAAAAAGTATAAGTAGTCCCAGTAAAATAAAAAGGGAGCTGGTTGAAAAGTCGTTCAAGGTAGAGCCTTATATGATGAATTCAAGTACGAATTTGCTGCCAAAGTAAGCGAGCATGAGGCTGATGAAGCCGCCGAGGGTCCAGCGAATAGCAGTGCGGCCACGCCAGCCCAATGTAAAACGGCCACCGAGTAAAATGGCAAAAACTAGCCAGGCAATAATGCTGAGTGCAGTTTTGTGGGCGAGGTGTTGAGCGAATAGATCTTCAAGGAATATGAAGCCACTTAATAAGGCAAGTGTTAAGCCGATGAATCCCGCTACGATGGAATCAAAAAGGAGTTTTTCCATCACTTGTAAAGGCGGTAATTTCTTTAGCCAGCCGCCAGGTTGGTGATTGTGAAGCATAGTGTTTTGTAATGACAGAACCATGGACATGCAGGCGGCCAGGCCAAGTAAGCTATATGCAATGAGTGAAACCAGTACGTGAATTTTCAAGCCCTGAGGTGCGTCGTAAGGCAGCATATAACTGGATGGAGTAAGGTTTTGTGCAAGTAGTGTGAGGGCCGAGATAGGTAAAATAATCAGAGCGAGCACTTCAGTGCGACGTTTAATAGACATCCCAAGCACTAATAAACTAATAACAATTGTGACGGATGAGGCAGCATCAAAGAAACCAAATTGAAGGCCGCTGATACCTACTAATTGATTATATAAAATGAATGCGTGCAATATTACAGCGGCAAACCCTGGCAATAGAATCGTTGCAATAGGTTTGTGGCTGAAAAAACCATCACCCTTGAGGCGTAAGAATAAGCCTAGGGTAGAAACTAGATAGAGAGCGAACGCAATAAGCCCAGCGATAGTGTTCATTTATGAATTAGTCGTTTCATCTATTAATCAGAAACTATCATTATAGGGTAGGGGGTAAGGGTCTGTCATCATGGCTGGAGTTTAATTATTTGATTAGCAGTATGTTGTTGCTGTAGTGCGCTAAAAAGAGCCATATTTTACGTCTCTTAAACAGTGGTGATGTTTTTCAGATATAATCACCTCCTTCTTAAATTGCACTTATAAATAGCTATGTTTGACAGTCTGAGCGATCGCCTTTCTAAAACGATTAAAAACCTGCGTGGTCAGGGAAGAATCACCGAAGACAATATTAAAGAGACTATGCGTGATGTTCGCATGGCGTTGTTGGAAGCGGATGTTGCTTTGCCCGTAGTGCGTGACTTTGTTGAGCGCGTTAAACAGCGGGCGGTTGGACAAGAAGTGATGAGCAGTCTGTCTCCAGGGCAGGCGCTGATCAAAATTGTCGATGAAGAACTGGTCGCTACCATGGGGGAAGCGAATGAGGAGCTAAATCTTGCTGCTCAGCCGCCAGCAGTTGTCTTAATGGCGGGTTTGCAGGGGGCAGGTAAAACTACAACTGTCGCCAAATTGGCCAAGCTATTACAAGATCGACATAAAAAGAAAGTAATGGTAGTAAGTTGTGACGTATACCGTCCTGCAGCTATTAAGCAGTTGCAGACATTGGCCAGTCAGGTCGGTGCAGAATTTTTCCCCAGTGAAAAAGAACAAAACCCAGTTGATATCGCTAAGTCGGCCTTGGAAGCAGCGAAGAAGCAGTTTCAAGATGTATTGTTAGTGGATACTGCAGGTCGCTTGCATATTGATGAAGATATGATGGGTGAGATTCAGCAGATTCATCAGGCGGTTAATCCTGTAGAGACGCTATTTGTCGTTGATAGTATGACGGGTCAGGATGCTGCTATTACGGCGAAGGCATTTAATGATGCGCTGGAATTAACCGGCGTGGTTCTGACAAAAACTGATGGTGACGCGAGAGGCGGTGCAGCTTTGTCGATACGCCAGATAACTGGCAAGCCAATTAAGTTTTTAGGAGCGGGTGAAAAAGTAGATGCTTTAGAGCCATTCCACCCTGACCGTCTTGCGTCTCGTATTCTTGGTATGGGAGACGTGCTGAGTCTGGTGGAAGAAGTTCAGCGTAGTGTGGATGTTAAAGATGCTGAAAAACTCGCGAGCAAGTTTAAAAAAGGTGGGTCTTTTGACTTTAATGACCTGAAAGCACAGATGGAACAAATGATGAATATGGGTGGTCTCGGCGGGCTGCTTGATAAAATGCCGGGCATGGGCCAGTTAGGTAATATAAAAGATAAGGTGAACGACAAGGATATCAAGCGTTTAATCGCCATTATTCAGTCTATGACACCGCAAGAAAGATCGTTTCCTGACATCATTAAGGGTTCACGAAAAAAGCGCATTGCGTTGGGGGCAGGTGTGCAGGTGCAGGAGGTGAATAAAATCATGAAGCAGCAAATGCAAATGAAAAAAATGATGAAGAAAATGAAAGGTGGCGGTATGAAGAAAATGATGCAGATGATGCAAGGTAAATTGCCACCTGGCATGGGTATGTAGATAAAAAATCCGTAGGCATTAATCTGTAAATGTGCAGATGATCAGTTATTAATCCCCGAATAATCTTCGCAGGCAGCATCGCTCCCGACCAATAGTCCTAAAAAACACTAATTTAGACTTGCTACACACACCACAACCCGTTAAAATTCCGCTTTTCCCGAAGGCTGGAAGGTCTATGGTCGGGTATTAACTAACATTTATTGAGATAGATACTAATGGTAACCATTCGTTTATCACGTGGCGGCGCTAAGAAAAAGCCTTTTTATCATGTAGTTGTAACTGATTCACGTATGCCTCGTGACGGTCGCTACATCGAGCGTTTGGGCTACTTTAACCCAATGGCTCGCGGTGCTGAAAAGAACCTAGAGATGAGTCTTGATCGTATTGATCATTGGGTATCTCAAGGTGCGGGCACATCTGATCGCGTTAAGACGTTGATCAAGCAAGCTCGTAAAGCAGCAACTGCAGCTTAATCGTTTTTCAAACTTCGGTTGGTTTTAGGCAGACTTAATGGCTGAACAGGATTCAATCGAAGGGCTAATTTCACTAGGTAAAATATCTGGTGTTTTTGGTGTGAAAGGCTGGGTTAAGGTTCATTCCTATACTGACCCAAGAGAAAAAATTGTCGAGTATTCCAGTCTGATGGTAAAGCATCAGGGGCAGTGGCAGGAAGTTAAGCCTGCAGGCGGTAAACGCCAGGGCAAAACAGTTGTCATTAAGCTGACTGGGGTCGATAACCGAAATGAAGCAGAGCTTTATATTGGTGACGAGATAGCTATTCGACAGCAACAGTTAGAGCAATTGACGGAAGGTGAGTATTACTGGCGCCAACTGGAAGGCTTGAATGTGCAAACCACTGATGGTGTAGAGCTTGGAAAGGTTCATCATTTGTTAGAAACCGGTGCAAATGATGTATTGGTTGTAAGGGATGCCAACGAAGATGAAAGAGAGCGTTTAATCCCTTTCACCATCGGACATGCTGTTGTTGAAGTAGACTTGTCAGCCCAAAAGATCACGGTTGACTGGGATCCAGAATTTTAATCGAACGATTATCTCTGGATTAATACTTGGGAATGCTGATGAAATTTGATGTCGTAACGCTGTTTCCCGAAATGGTTGAAAGTGTTGCGAGTGTAGGTGTTTTGGGACGGGCGGTTAAAAACGGCCAAATTCAACTAAATAGTTGGAACCCTAGAGACTATACAGAGGACAAGCATCGTACTGTTGATGATCGCCCCTACGGAGGTGGTCCCGGCATGCTGATGAAGGTGGAGCCGTTAAAGGCTGCCATCGAGGGAGCTAAAAAATCTGCTGAAGCCAATAATGTGCAGAGTAAAGTCATCTATATGAGTCCGCAGGGTAAACCTGTTACTCAACAAGATGTACTAGCACTGGCTGAACAGCCCGGTTTGATAATAATAGCCGGTCGCTACGAAGGTATAGATGAGCGAATCATCGAGTCTTATGTAGATGAAGAGTGGTCGATTGGTGACTATGTACTGAGTGGCGGTGAATTACCTGCATTAGTACTCATAGATGCCGTGGCCAGAATGCTACCCGGAGTGCTGGGGGATGAAAAATCAGCGCAACAAGATTCGTTTATGCAGGGCTTTTTAGATTGTCCGCATTACACAAGGCCAGAAGAAATTGATGGTCGAAGCGTACCAGACGTATTGCTAAGTGGTAATCATCGAGATATTGATGAGTGGCGATTAAAGCAGAGTTTGGGGCGTACCTGGTTAAGGCGACCAGATTTATTAAAAGCCTTAAACCTGACTGATAAACAAAAGCAGTTGTTGGATTCTTTTCAAAAAGAACACAGTAGCTGAGTGTATTTAAATATTGGAGTAAGACAATGAGTAACATCATCGCACAGCTTGAAGCGGAACAGATGACTAGAGAGATCCCGACGTTTTCGTCTGGTGACACAGTTGTTGTACAGGTTCGCGTTAAAGAGGGTGACCGTGAACGTTTGCAGGCCTTTGAAGGTGTTGTTATTGCAATACGTAATCGTGGTTTGAACTCGGCATTCACAGTACGTAAAATTTCAAACGGTGAAGGCGTTGAACGTGTGTTCCAAACATACAGCCCACAAATCGGTGAAATTGAAGTTAAGCGTCGCGGTAAAGTTCGTCGCGCTAAGCTTTACTATTTACGTGGTCTTACTGGTAAGGCTGCACGTATCAAAGAAAAGTTGAAATAGACTTTTACTTGATACAGGTAGTAATAATAAATAGTAATAAAAAAGGGGTGCATTGCACCCCTTTTTTATAGGTTTAAATAATTATTTAACTATTCCACCTGGTTAGTTTTTAAATATGAAAAAACTGATTTTTATTTTATCCGTCTATTTATACCTCGCCAGTTCAATGGTGATGGCTGAGTTCGTTTCAGAACAAGATCAAATTATTCAGCAACGTGAAGAAGATCGTAATACTCATTTTAATAATATTAATGAATTAGTTGAATTGAGAGCTCCCGGCTTAGCGCTAAATTATGTGCGCCGTGAACAGGCGGTGTTTAACGCGGAAGATCCAATAGAGTGGCTGTACTGGGAACAAAAGCATATTTCGTTATTGTCTTATACTTTACAGTGGGAATTGCTGGATCAAAGAGTTAATCAGCAATTAGAAAAATTACTTGTCCCAAAAATTGCCACGGCGGATAGAAACTGGTTTTTAACCGAGCAAATACGCGCACTTATCAAATTAAAAAAATATCCACTCGCATTAAAAAAGTTACGAACATTATTGTGGAATACAACGTCTTTGACCAAGACGGCGTCTATTGCGAGCTGGCGTAGGTTAGTAATTCAGGTGTATTTAAATCAGAATGAATTGAATGATGCGCAAGTGGCTATGCGCCGATATCAGCAAGATTATGGTGACTTAAAAGAAGAGGACGGTGTTAGCTGGTTGCAAGTACAGGCTGAGTTATATATTCAATCAGGACAGTATAAAGATGCAATATCGCTATTAAAGATCGCATCCACTGAAGAGTCTAGGGGATTACGTTTATTGGCAGAGTTTAAAGCTGGGGAAATATCTGCGCTAGATGTTTTAAATAAAACAGAATTATTGCTGATCACAAATATTGATCAGCAATATAGTGCTTTGTTTGAGTATGTTTCATTAGTTGCTGCTATTCAGGGAAATAAAATTGATGTAATTATTAAACGTTTAGAGTCTTTATTGTCGGCTAAGAAAATTTATTTATCTAATTCAGTGTTGAATATTGGTGGTGTTGATATTACGGCAGATAGCTTGTGGATGTACTATTTACAATTGGGAAATCAGCTGGCAAATAACAAGGGTTTATTAAGAGGCGATGATGAAGGTTGGTACGCACTGGCGAGTAACTTGTATAAGAGTGAAGCGTTAAATGCTAAAGGATTGCTAGCTGCAGTTTCGTTGCAAGCAATTGAAACTTCACACCGTAATCTTGCTATGCAGGAATTGGTGGCCTTGATAGAGGAAGATGAGCAATCTTTGCAGTTAGTAAATAGATTGTTTACAGAGTCAAAGTATTTTCTGGGTGTAGAAATGATACCTACAGAGGTTCGTTATCGTCTTATTGATTATAACTTATCTTTAGGGAGCGTTAAGTCGGCGGCAGTGTTGATGAATGAACTGGAGCAGCCACCAGCCGATCAAGATCAATTCGCCTGGAATTTGCGTCGTTCAAGAGTCTTTATTTTAAACGGGGATTTTGAGCAAGGAGCCAATGTATTAAATGAAATATTGGAGTCTAAAACGCTGCAAAATTCACAGGTAGATAAATTCATTCAGGTGGTTTTTGATTTACAAGCGGTAGAGCAGCATCAGCTCTCTTTAGAAATATTCACAAAATTAGAAACACAGATAGACGATGTAGATGTTTTGCGGGAGCTTATATTCTGGAAAGCCGAGTCCTATCATGGCTTGCAGCAGTATGAGCAAGCGGCGTACCTATTTTTGAAATCTTCAATATCACCGAAGAAAGAGTATGATCCATGGTACCACACGGCAACATTTAGGGCGGCAGAAAGTCTTATGAGTGCCAAGCTTTATGAGGACGCACGCCAGCGTTTTTTGCATTTATTGAGTATCACTAGTAATGCCGCACGTAAGACGGTGATTCGCCAGCGTTTACAATCTATTAGACTAAATCAGCAGGTGCAGTAATGGATAGTGTGTATTTTAAACTGCCTTTTTGTAATTTGAAACTCACACAAGTTAATAACCGATTGTGTGAAATCGATTATGTAGAGACCATGGGCTCACCTAAAAAAACCAGTAACTCATTACTTAATGACGTGTTAAAACAGTTAAAACAATATCAGATATCACCTGACTTCCAGTTCGATTTGCCGCTTAATCTTAAGGGAACAGAGTTTCAATGCAAGGTGTGGGCAAGGTTGCAAAAAATACCATCGGGTGAAGTGATTACTTATGGCGAAATAGCTGCAGAGCTCAATAGTTCTCCTCGTGCCGTAGGCAATGCCTGCCGTCATAATCCTATATCCTTAGTGATACCCTGTCACCGAGTAGTTTCTGCAAGCGGGATAGGTGGCTTTTCAGGTCAAATAGAGGGTGAAAAAATTTCAATAAAACAGCAACTATTAGCCCATGAAGGGGTTGAAATATAGCGCTTAACCCCAATTTTGTTAGGCAGATTTTTATGTTTCAATTTTGGAGTACCCCATGACGGTAGAAGCTTATAAAGAAACCCTTGAGTTCCAGGCTGAAGTTAAACAGCTGCTCAAGCTGATGATTCACTCGCTGTATTCAAATAAAGAAATATTCTTGCGCGAATTGGTATCAAATGCATCTGATGCTTGTGATAAATTACGCTTTGAAGCACTGGCAAACGAAGGCTTGTATGACGGTGACTCAGATCTAAATATTCATATCGAATTTGATAAAGAAGCTAAAACACTGACTATTTCTGATAACGGCATTGGTATGTCGCGTGACGAAGTAGTAGATAATATTGGTACGATTGCCAATTCAGGAACTAAGAAGTTCATCGATTCTTTGTCTGGTGACCAGGCGAAAGATTCACATCTTATCGGCCAGTTTGGTGTGGGTTTCTACGCTACCTTTATCGTGGCTGATAAAGTAACTGTTAAAACACGTAGAGTCGGTTTACCGGAAGATCAGGCTGTTATGTGGGTATCTGAAGGTGAAGGCGATTACACGCTAGAAACTATTGCAAAAGCAAATCGTGGCACAGAGATTACTCTACACATTCGTGAAGGCGAAGAAGAGTTTTTAGATAGCTGGCGTTTAAAAACAATTATTCATACTTATTCAGATCACATCTCTTTACCTATCACTATGCCAAAAGAAGTAACGGCATCTGACGAAGAAGGTGAAGAAGCAGTAGCAACTGAAAATGAAGTGGTAAACAAAGCTTCAGCACTTTGGGCACGAGCTAAAAGTGATGTAAGCGAAGATGAATATAAAGAGTTCTATAAGCATATTGCACATGACTTTGAAGAGCCGATGAAGTGGAGTCACAATAAGGTTGAAGGAAGTCAGGCTTATACTTCTCTACTTTATATTCCTAAAAATCCACCACATGATTTATATGAGCGTGAGCGTAAGCAAGGTATTAAGCTATATGCGAAACGTGTATTTATTATGGATGATACCGATCATTTAATGCCAATGTACTTGCGTTTTATTCGCGGCATTGTTGATTCAGATGATTTGCCATTAAACGTATCGCGTGAAATTCTTCAGCATAATAAAGCCATTGATAAGATCAAATCTGCATCGGTGAAAAAAGTGCTGGGTATGCTTGAATCTATGTCGAAAAATGACAAAGAAGACTATGCAAGCTTCTGGAAAGCCTTTGGTAATGTAATTAAAGAAGGACCGATTGAAGATTTTGCAAATAAAGAGCGTGTAGCTAAACTGTTGCGTTTCACGTCGACCGAAGATGGCAGTGCTGAGCAGTGTGTTTCTTTAGAAGATTACGTTGGCCGTATGAAAGAAGGGCAGGAGCAGATTTATTTCATTACATCTGATAGCTTTATGGCGGCGAGAAATAGTCCGCATCTAGAAGTGTTTAAACGCAAAGGGATTGAGGTATTGCTATTAACTGATCGTATAGATGAGTGGTTGGTGCAGCACCTGACAGAGTTTGATGGTAAAAAACTGCAGAATATTGCCAAGGGCGATCTTGACCTAGGTAGCTTTGAAGATGAAGAAGAAAAGAAAGCACAGGAAAAAGCCGTCGGTGATATGAAAGGTATTGTTGAGCTGATGAAAGAGAAGCTTGCCAATAAAGCGAAAGATGTTCGTATCACGCATCGATTAACGGATTCACCTTCTTGCTTGGTATTAGATCAAGATGATATGGGCATGCAGATGCAGCAGATTATGCGCGCAGCAGGCCAGGACGTACCAGAAAATCAGCCTATTTTGGAGTTAAATCCCGATCATGAGCTAATTAAACAGCTTAAAGATATGGCGGATCAGAGTTTATTTGAAAATTGGTCCCATGTATTATTTGATCAGGCTGTGCTTGCTGAAGGCGGTCAATTAGACGACCCTGCAGCTTATGTTAAAAGAGTGAATGAAATGCTGAAATAGCGTATTGGTTTGCTTAATGTTGCTGTATTGAAATAAAGGCCTCTTATTATTGATAATAAGAGGCCTTTATTATTATGGTGTGTCCGCAACAGCTTGATTAATATGTGTTTTTCAACTATTAATGGATAGGTTTAATTTTTTAGCACGCAAATTATTAATTGGCGACATCTGCCATTAGGCTCTGGTACATATGTATAACTCTTTAAATGGTTTTAGTTTTCGTATTTTAATTACCACTCTTATTCTCTCGCTCTATCTATGTAGTAGTACTGCTGTGGCTGCAGATGGTAAATTTAATACGCAAAATCGTTATCTTTATGTGCAGCCAGGACAGAATATTTTTAATATTGTTCAAGTTCTATATCCAGGGCAACAAAAGCATTGGCCTGCAATTATTAGAAAAATTGTTAAAAAAAATCCACATGCATTTATTGGTGCGGACTCCACAAAAATTCAAACGGGTGAGCGTATTTTGTTACCTGCCTATTCCAGTACGATTAAACCTGTTGCCACCACAACTAAGGCGGTTGTTTACAAAGGGCCTCAGTCTGTAGGGCAGGTAATTAAAAGTCGTGGAAAAACATTTGCCATTTCCAAAAATAAAAAGCGTAGAAATTTAGATGTCAGTAATGAAGTTTTTGTGGGCGATAGAATTTTTACGGGTGTAAAAGGTTTTGTGCGTTTAAGTATGATTGATGATGCGAAAATAGATTTGCGTTGTAATAGCGAAATGGTCATTGAAGATTATCGATTATTACGTGGTGGTAATCGCAGTGTTTTGCATTTAATTAAAGGCAGTGTAAGAAAAATCACTGGAAGCATTGGTAAAGTAGCTGACGATATTTATGAAATGCATACACCACTTGCTACAGTAGGTGTAAGAGGTACTGAGTATGCGATTCGTGTATTGCAGTCACATGGCTGTGATGGCAGTTTGGATGTAAATAGTCAGGGTCTCTTTGTGAAAGTCAACAAGGGCGCTATTGATGTAAAAAGTAACAAACAAAAAGTTTCTATGAATAAAGGTGAGGCTGCACACTTATCGAATAAGGATAGTAAGCTTAAGGCTATAGATGCTAACTCGGGTGTATTTGATAGCGCAGTAGAAAATAAGAAACATAATCTTTTTGGTTCGATATATTGGTTGTTACTACTTGCTCCCATTATGTTACTACTTAGAGCAAAGCGTTAATATGCCAAGTGAAGGTCAGCAGCGCATTGATAAGTGGTTATGGGCAGCAAGATTTTATAAAACGCGTTCTTTGGCAACAGAGGCTGTAAGTGGTGGTAAAGTTCATTTGAATAATGAACGAATAAAACCGTCGAGGAACATAAAAGTAGGTGATCAACTTAAAGTGACTCGTGGGCAATATGAGTTTTCTATTACGATTAATGGCCTGAACCAACAACGTCGCCCAGCGAAAGAAGCCGAGTGTTTATATACAGAGTCGAATGAAAGCATTGAAAAGAGAAAGGCGCTTTCATTGTCGCTAAAGGCTATCAATGCAAATATGCCATATAGTGAAAACCGACCTAGTAAAAAACAACGTCGGCAGATCGTTAAATTTAAACGTAGTGAATAAACTCTATAAAAAACAAAGCCTGCATTAGCAGGCTTTGTTTTTTATGAGTATGTGTCCAAGTTTGCTATCTCTTCTTAAGAGTACGTATGATTTTTTTCTCAAGAGAGCTTGCATGGCTATCTTTGTAGCCTTTGTGGCTAAAAATGATATTTCCCTGTCTATCTATTAAATAAGACGTAGGCATAACACTTAAATTATAAGCGGTTGAAACATCGCCTTCAGGGTTGTATGCAATTGTAAAATTGGCAGGGTGCTGTTTTAGAAATTTTGCTGCTGCAGATCGTTCGTCATCTAAGTTTATAGCAATAATCTTCAAGCCTTTTTTACCATACTTTTTTTGCATGCTATTCATAAAGCTAAATGATTTGAGGCACGGTTTACACCATGAAGCCCAAAAGTCTAAATAGACAACGGTATTTTTATATTTACTTAATGTGATTTGTCCATTGTCGCTAGGAAGGGAAAAATCAGGTGCCTTTTGTGCGGAAGCGGTGGATATAGAGAGTGCAATGAAACATAAGCTAATGAATAATTTGTTTTTATGAAGCACCAGGATAATCCCCAATTGGTTTATTTAAATTATGTTTTTGAAGTCTAGTACAGATTGTAAATATGATTATGATTTTATTCTGCTGAAGTTCAATCGCACTTTTTAGGAACTGTGATTATTATCGCAATTATAATTTAGATATGTAGAGGTTCAGGCAATAAGTGGTGCTATCTCAACGGGGTATTATCTGCTTGATTCTATAAACCCTGGTAAGTTGGCCGCGAGTATCAAGCGATTATAGGTAACAAAAATGAATTTATTAAAGCTATATTAGTATCCGATTATGTATGCCATTTAATACATCTCAATTTATGCAATAAACTCTATATTAAACAAGATGTTAATTAAGTTTATCGGTATTTTATTGTTATAAATTAGTGCAGACGCTTAGCGATAGTGCAATAATTGCGTTTTTTTGGTGCGTTGTGTTAACTCATTAATTATAGAAAGGTCTAAATATGAAATTAGTTACGGCAATCATTAAGCCATTTAAGTTAGATGAAGTGCGTGAAGGGCTGGCTCAGATTGGTGTGCAAGGCGTTACGGTTGTTGAAGTAAAGGGCTTTGGTCGTCAAAAAGGTCACACAGAACTATACCGAGGTGCGGAATATGTTGTGGATTTTTTACCTAAAATTAAGCTGGAAATTGCTATTAAAGATTCAATGGTAGATCAGGTAATTGATGCGGTAAGAGATGCAGCGAATACTGGCAAAATTGGTGATGGCAAAATTTTTGTATCAGATCTTGAGCAGGTCGTTCGTATACGAACGGGCGAATCAGGCGAAGATGCCATTTAATTACAAATACTTAAATCCCCCTTTAGTTTCAGGATGGAGAAAAATAATAGATGAAACAATCAATTCTTAGAGCTCTATTTCCATTGAGCTTATTGGCTTTATTGCCTGGCAATGCATATGCCGAAGATGCTATTAATGGTGCTGATACGGCTTGGATCATGGCGGCTACTGCTTTAGTGCTCTTTATGACACTTCCAGGCCTGGCTATGTTCTATGCCGGTCTAGTGCGTTCACGCAATGTTCTATCGGTATTGATGCAGTGCTTTGCAATTGCGGGCGTGGCATCTATTTTATGGTTAATGGTGGGTTATAGCCTGGCCTTTGGTGAAGGTAATAGCTGGATCGGTGATTTTAGTCGCGTCATGCTCTCTGGGGTAGAACGAGACACGGCTTCTGGCACTATTCCCGAATCTTTATTCATGATGTTCCAGATGACATTTGCCATCATTACACCGGCCTTGATAGTAGGTGGTTTTGCTGAACGTATGAAATTCTCTGCAATGCTGCTTTTCAGCGCGGTTTGGTTATTATTGGTTTATGTTCCTGTTACGCATTGGGTATGGGGTGGCGGCTGGTTAGCAGAAATGGGATTGTATGACTTTGCTGGTGGTACCGTAGTGCATATCACTGCAGGTGTTGCTGCCTTGGTTGCTGCTATTGTGATGGGGCCACGTAGAGGTTTCCCTGGCACAGCAATGACGCCACACAATATGACGATGACCATTGCCGGTGCCGGTATGTTATGGGTTGGCTGGTTTGGCTTTAATGGCGGTAGTGCTCTGGCAGCCAATGGTGATGCGTCCATGGCTATTTTGGTTACGCATATTTCAGCGGCTACGGGCGCAATGACCTGGATGGCGATTGAATGGTTCCGCTTTGGTAAGCCGAGTGCGTTAGGTGTTGTAACAGGTATGGTGGCAGGCTTAGGTACTATTACACCGGCATCTGGCTTTGTTGGTCCTGGTGGCGCATTAGTGATTGGTTTGTTGGCAGGTATTGTTTGTTTCTCAGCGACGCAATATATAAAACGCGTACTAAAAATTGATGACTCGTTAGATGTTTTCCCTGTTCACGGTGTGGGTGGCATTTTAGGTACATTGCTAGCGGGAGTCTTCTCGGCAACTACATTAGGTGTATTTAGTGGTTATGGCTTCGCTGAAGGTATCGAAACAATGGCTGGGCAAGTTCAGGTACAGTTTATTGGTGTTATATCAACGATTGTATTTACCGCTGTAGTGACCTGGGTCATTCTTAAAGCTATTGATGCTTTAATTGGCTTACGTGTTACAGAAGAAGAAGAAATTGAAGGTTTGGATATCGTGTGTCACGAAGAACGCGGCTACGACCTATAGAAGAGTCTTTATATTCTCCTCCTAGTATTCAAGCAGAGTGCTAGGGGGATCGTTAGACGTTTGAAGTGTATTTGGAGTTAAATCAGATGCGATTTGCTCCATATCCTAAAATAGCCTTCTCTGGCATTGTACTGCTGCCGAATTTTGCTTAAGTATGTTAAGATTTCGCGCTTTAATTCTATGAAACGTTTAATATTAAGAGAATACATAATTTCGTTGTTGGCCTTCTAAGGCGGCGCACAAAAAACTCTATGACAAGTCCTAGTGTAATACCTCGCCCTGAACATACTGTCTCAAGAGACAATATTGACGATTATGCGTTGAAGGTACTCTATCGCCTGCATAAAGCAGGGTTTAGGGCAATGTTAGTGGGTGGTGGTGTTAGAGATCTGTTATTGGGTCATGCCCCTAAAGACTTTGATGTGGCCACAGATGCGCATCCCGAACAAGTTAAAAAACTGTTTAGTAATAGCCGTTTAATCGGTCGTCGTTTTCGCCTGGCGCACGTGTTCTTTGGTCGTGAAATTATAGAAGTCGCCACGTTTAGAGCAAGTAAGGAAGAAGCTGACAACGCTAGCGAGAGTGATCGAGAGCACAGTGAAGGTGGTCGTATTCTTCGTGATAATGTCTATGGGCAGTTAGATGATGATGTATGGCGTCGTGATTTCACTATTAATGCGCTGTACTATGATATTTCTGACTTTTCTATTATTGACTATACCTCGGGTATGGAAGATATAAAAAATCGCGTATTACGCTTAATTGGCGATCCTGAAGTGCGTTACCGTGAAGATCCAGTACGCATGTTAAGAGCGATTCGTTTTGCGTCTAAACTAGATTTTACAATACATCCTGATTCTGAGAAGCCAATTTACAAATTGGGTCATTTGCTCGGTGATATTCCTCCAGCTAGATTGTTTGAAGAAGTATTAAAACTGTTTCACTCAGGTTCTGCGATTATTTGTTTACAGATGTTGCGCAAGTATGACTTGTTGCAATATTTATTTAAGCAAACAGATGAAAGACTAAAGCAGGGCGATGAAGGTTTTGAGACATTTGTTCATTTATCTCTGCAAAGTACGGATGAACGAATAAATCAGGGTAAACCCGTAACGCCAGCATTTCTATTTGCTGCCATGTTATGGCAGCCTGTAAGAGTTTTATCCAATGAGTTATCGCAAGCAGGTGAGCCTGCATCTATTGCGATGCAAAATGCCAGTTCGGCTGTGTTATCGCAGCAGATAAAAACAATTTCAATACCAAAGCGCTTCAGCATGGTGGCTCGTGATATTTGGCATATGCAAGATCGGTTTAAATACCGACATGGTCGCAGAGCGCAATCCTTGTTAATGCATAAAAAATTTCGTGCCGGTTATGACTTTATGTGTATTCGCAGTCAGTCAGGTGAAGTGACTGATGATAGCTGTGATTGGTGGACGCGAATTCAAACTCTCGATACGAAAGCTCAGGAAAAATTACTGAAGCCAGCTAAAGCTAAGCCATCTGCGCGATCTAAACAGAAAAAGAAGTAAGTGATGTCTGTTTGTTACATCGGCTTGGGTAGTAATTTACAAAATCCGCAGCAGCAACTTAATGCTGCGAAAATTGCAATTGATCAAATACTCAATACTAAAGTTATAAAGTGCTCGTCCATCTATCAAAGTGAAGCAATTACGTTGGATGGTAAAGCGCAGCCAGATTATTTAAATGCGGTTATCCAGATTGAAACCGGACTTATGCCAGAAATTTTACTCAATGAATTGCAGAAGATTGAAAACCAGCAAGGACGAGTAAGAGAAAAACGCTGGGGTGAACGCACTATTGATTTAGATATATTATTGTTTGGCCAGCAACAGATTAAAACTGAACGACTAACTATCCCACATTGTGAAATGAAAAATAGAAATTTTGTTTTATATCCTCTATCTCAAATTTATCCAGAGTTAAAGTTATTAGATAATAATAAATTATCAGATCTATTAGCCTCTGTGAGTGGTCAGCGTTTGAATAAGCTGGGTGAGTTTAATGGATAATCCAGACTTTATTGTAATTGAAGGGCCGATTGGAGTTGGTAAAACGACCTTGGCCAAAAAGCTGGCTAATAGTTTTGGTAGTGAAATTTTATTGGAAGGTGCAGATGAAAACCCGTTCATGTCAAAATTTTATGAAAATCCAAAAGCAGCTGCTTTATCAACACAATTATTTTTTCTGTTGCAGCGTGCCAAACAAATGCAAGATTTACGTCAGGGAGATATGTTTAATCCCGTGCGTATTGCAGATTTTTTAATGGAAAAAGATCGTTTGTTTGCAGAGCTGACATTAGATGAAGATGAGCTAAAATTATATGAGCAGGTATATGCACAATTAACAATCGATGTGCCTGAACCAGACTTAGTTGTTTATTTGCAAGCACCTGTTGAAGTGTTGCTGCAACGTATTGAAAACCGAGGCTTACAAAATGAGCGCTTGATCGAAGCTTCATACTTACAACGACTGTCAGATTCTTATGTTGATTTTTTCCATCACTATAGTGATGCGCCATTGTTAATTGTTAATGCTGCGGAAATAGATTTTGCAAATAATGAAAATGACTACCAACAATTACTGGAGCGTTTAAAGTCAGTACGTAGTGGTCGTCATTATTATAATCCAAGCCCCGTTCTGTTGTAGTATTAAACCTTGTAGAACAAAGTAGCTAAATTATGAGTACGCATTCAACACAAACAGCAAAAGTAACCATTAATACTCTACGTGAGATGAAAGCCAGTGGTGAAAAGATTGCCTGCCTTACAGCATACGATGTAAGTTTTGCGCAGTTGCTAGATCAGTCGGGTGTGGATGTTGTATTGGTGGGAGACTCACTAGGCATGGTAATACAGGGCTTAGACTCGACCATTCCAGTAACAATGGATGAGATGGTTTACCACGGGAAAATTGTCTCTCGTGGTTTACAGCGTGCCTTACTCATTTTAGATATGCCGTTTATGTCAGATTCATCTACTCAGTATGCCGTAGAAAACGCTGGGCGCTTTATGAAAGAAGCCGGTGCGAATATGGTGAAACTAGAAGGGGGTGCGGATCAACGTGAGCTGGTTGAAACGCTGACGCGCTTAGGCATTCCAGTTTGTGCGCATTTGGGTTTACAGCCGCAACGAGTACATAAACTAGGCGGCTATAAAGTGCAGGGACGGGATGCAATTGGCGCTGAAAAAATGCTCAATGATGCTCGTGTATTAGAAGCAGCTGGCGCTGATTTATTGTTGTTGGAATGTGTACCTGCAGAGCTCGCTAAAAAAGTAACTGAGCAGGTCAGCATTCCTGTTATCGGTATTGGTGCAGGCAATCAAACAGATGGGCAGATTTTAGTGTTATACGATATTCTCGGAATATCTGCTGGCCACATACCTAAGTTCTCAAAAAATTACATGCAGCAATCTAATTCAATTCATCAGGCGGTAGAGAGCTACGTAGATGAAGTGAAAAAATCTACTTTTCCTGCGCAAGCGCATACATTCAAATAGCCGTTAATTAAAATACTGAATTATGAAGATTGCGGATTCCATTGAGTTGCTTACAAGTACTGTTCAACAATGGCGTGAGCAAGGCCTGTGTATTGGCTTTGTTCCCACTATGGGTAACTTGCATGCAGGACACATTGCTTTAGTTAAAAAGGCAAAGCTGAAATGTGACAAGGTCGTAGTAAGTATTTTTGTGAATCCATTGCAATTTAATGAGGCAGATGATTTTGCTGCTTACCCTATAACCATGGAAGAAGATCAGGAAAAGCTTGTTAATGCCCAAGCAGATTTATTGTTTTTGCCTAGTAGTGACGCAATCTATCCATGCGGTCAGGCTTCAATTAGTAAAGTATCCGTACCCGTGTTATCAGATATGTTAGAGGGTGAGTGTCGTCCGGGGCACTTTGATGGTGTGGCAACAGTCGTTAATAAGTTGTTTAATCTTGTGCGGCCCAATATCGCCTTTTTTGGGCAAAAGGACTTTCAGCAGTTAATGGTAATACAAAAGATGGTGAGTGATTTATGTATACCAGTGCAGGTTGTTTCTGTACCTACGCAGCGTGAAAAAGATGGCTTAGCTATGAGCTCTCGTAATTCTCGTTTAACACCTGAACAGCGTGAGCAAGCAGCACATCTACATACAGTACTGATGCAGCTAGCTAGTGAGCTGCAATCAAGCACTGAAAGCGTCGCAGAACTTGAGCAAAGGGCCATGTTGCGGCTTGAAAGGGCTGGTTTTCAGCCAGAGTATGTCTCACTAAGGCGTGTATCGAATTTGCAGCCAGTGACTCACCTAGAACGTAGCTCAATCATATTGGCGGCTGCACGTCTGGGTGATGTGCGCTTGATCGATAATCTGATATTAAACAATAGCTATCCGATACTATAGTTATAGATAGGATAAAGTGGGAGTCGCCAGGGTATATTAGTAGTGACTAAACTTGATAGAATGCAGCTAATCCATCATAATTAAGCGCTTGAATAGTATTAACGCGTCTCACAGGATATTTCATGCATCTGACAATGCTTAAAGCTAAATTACATCAGGCTCGAGTAACTCTCTCTGAATTAGAGTATGAGGGTTCATGCGCGATTGATGGAAAGCTTCTTGATGCGGCGGGTATTCATGAGTATGAGCAGATCCAGATATATAACCTGGCAAATGGTAAGCGTTTTACTACCTATGCTATTCGCGGCGAAGATGGCAGTGGAATGATATCAGTTAACGGTGCAGCAGCTCATAAGGCCTCACCAGGTGACAGAATTATTATTGCCTGCTATGCGCAGTTAGATCAGAAAGAGTTAGTTACTTTTAAGCCTAAACTGGTTTATTTAGATGAGGCTAATAATATTACTCATACAGGCGGTCAGATACCTGTTCAGGTTGCTTAGTCGTGACTAAGAGTAGACGCTAGAACCTCTTTATTTCTACCGGTATCTTTTGCTTTATATAGAGCTTTATCTGCTGCTTCAATGAGTTCTTTAGCGTTGTATGGTGTTGCTGTATCGTGAGTTGCTATACCCATACTCACAGTGACATATTCTGAAACATCTGAATCTTCATGTTTAATCGCTGCGGTACTCAACATTTCTCTAAATCTATTCGCAACCTTTAAAGCCTCGTCTTCGGTTGTACCTGAAAGAAGTGCAACAAACTCCTCACCGCCATATCTTGCTGCCATGTCTTGTGGGTTCAGGCATGATTTAGAGAGTAGGCTTGCAACTTCTTTGAGGCAATCATCGCCCAACTGATGACCATAGGTGTCATTAAAACCTTTAAAGTAATCAATATCGATAAGAATTAAGGAAACAGCACCATTGTTCTGTGCTGCGTCACCAAGATCATTGTCTAGTGTCTCATCAAAGTGGCGCCTATTAGAAATCCCCGTTAAGCCATCTTTAGTAGAAAGCTCTTGTAATTTTTTATTACTAGACTCTAGTTGCTTCTTTAGTTGGCGTAGAGCAAAAAAGGCAGAGTCACGTTCTTTTTGCATAATGTAATTTTTTGCGTGTGAACGTATACGAGCTATGAGTTCAATTTGATCAGGAAGTTTTACCAGATAGTCACTGGCACCATAGTTAAAGGCCTCGCTTTTGGTTGGCGCATCTTCTTTGGATGAAAGTACAATGACAGGGATATCTCTTGTTTCATGATTTGCTTTATAGAAACGCAGTAAAGTCATACCGTCAGCATCAGGCATTACCAGATCCTGAAGAATAATAGTAGCGTCTATCTCTACTGCTTGTTCAATAGCGAGGCTGGGATCTTCAATATAGCTAAGCACCATATCAGTTTCGCTTGCCAACATTCGTCGAATGCCTTCTGCAATGATTGGTTGATCATCGACCAATAAAATCCGGATTTGTGTTTCAGTATTATTTCGATCCATACTTAAAGAATTCTTTATTTATAGTTATAACGAAAGATCAGTAATTTAACTTATCTTTCTTATTATTTCAGCGGCGATATCATTAATATCAAGTTCAATAGCCACGGCACTTATTTCACATGCTGCCTTAGGCATGCCATAAACAGCGCAGCTATCTTCGTTTTGGGCAATAGTGTGCATACCACGGTTATAGAAAGATAATAGACCATTTGCACCATCACGTCCCATTCCTGTTAATAAAACACCAATTAATTTGTTAGGCCAGTTAGTTATTGCACTATCAAAAAATGCATTAACTGAAGGGCGATAAGGGTAATCTTTGGGTTCATCAGTATATTGAAATATGCCTGCTGAATTTATAATTAAGTGGTCATTTGTTCCAGCCATGTAAACTTGACCAGATTCAGGAATAGTATGATTTTTTGCAATTTGGACATGAATATCAGTTTGTTCATTTAGCCAATCAGCCATACCCTGACTGAATTCATTATCCATGTGTTGAATGATTACAAAAATAGCGTTTGAATTAATGGGTAGATTTTTTAATATAGTCAGCAGTGCGGCCGGTCCACCCGTTGATGAGCCAATGGCAACTAATGTGCTTTTGGGTTTTTGTTGTTTTATTATAGATCGTTTTGGCTTATTGGCACTGTCATGAAGTTTTTTAATGGAGATGATTTTACTTTTTAAATCAACTATTGATTCTGGGTTTTTTGTTGTTGGCTCCGAAAATGCATCTAGTGCACCGGCGGACATCGCTTCGAAAACACTGCCAGGGTTGTTTTTGACAGAGTCACTAATAGCTATAATAGTTGAAGAGGTAGAGCACATTATTTTCTTAATGAGCTCGCTGCCTTTCATATCAGATAATTCTAACTGGACGAGAAGTAGGTCAGGGCAATCGATTGAGTGTTGTAGAAGCGCATCTTGTGCAGTTGTGCTAGTCCAGCACACTTCAAAACCCAGTTCCTTAATTAGAAATTCAAATAAGCGAATAGTATTTATGTTGTTATGAACAATAGCGATACGCATAGTTTAAGATACAGCCTCACCAATCAAATCGACAACGGCTTCTACAAGTGTGTCATCGTGAAAGCTTCCTTTAGTAAGATAATAGTCTGCTCCTGCTTCCAAGCCTTTTTGTTTATCTTCGGCACGATCTTTATAAGAGACCATCATTACCGGGAGTGTACTAAGAGAAATATCTGCCTTAATTAGTTTTATTAACTCAATGCCATTCATTCTTGGCATATCTACATCTGATATGACTAAATCATAATTGCCATTTCGTACTATGTTCCAACCATCGACACCATCAACAGCTACATCAACTATATACCCTTTGGACTCAAGTAATTTTTTTTCAATTTCACGCACTGTTAGTGAATCGTCCACAATTAAAACTCGTTTAATACTGCTGGTATCAAACTCATTAATAGCTCCGATTTTATATAGATTCTTACCGGAGATTATGTCCTGGATACTTTGTAATAAGTCGTCTGTATCAAATACTAATACGGGTTCACCATCGTCGGTTAATGCTGCAGCACTAATATCTTTTATCTTGCCCAGTTTTTTATTGAGGGTGCGTAAAGCAAGGCTTTTTTCTCCAATTAGTTCATCTACGACCAATCCATAACTCATGTTCCAGTCGCCAATAATGATGACGGGGATTTGTTCGTCATTAGATTTTTTTGTTTGTTCTCCAAGAATCTGTGCGCAATGAATTAAGCCAATATGTTTGTTGTTGATAGTTATGTATTGTTTGTCTTCAAGAATAGATATATCTTGTTTTTTTATGGTGAATAAACTTTGAATTTTTGCAAGTGGAAAAGCGTATAGTTCATTTTCTATTTTAACAAGTAAACTGCGAATAACAGATAGAGTTAATGGCAGCTCCATATTGATTTCCATGCCATTATCAATTTCCGTATCTGCATGTAGTTTTCCTCTAATTTCTTGTAATGCGCTATGCACAATATCTAAACCGACCCCTCTACCTGATAGCTCGGTGACTTCACTGCGTGTAGAGAAAGAGGGAAGAAATAGAAAATCTAGTAATTCGGTTTTTGACAGACTTTCTGCCATTTGTTCGTTAACGAGTTTTTTGCCGAGTATTTTTTTACGTAGATTTTCAATATCGACGCCTCGCCCATCGTCTTTAACCTGAATTAATAAGCGTCCTGCCTGATGGCTAGCATTAATTGTGATAGTTCCTATTTCAGGTTTTCCTTTTGCTAGTCGATCTTCGGGCGATTCAATTCCATGGTCAATGGCATTACGAATCATGTGATTTAGCGGCGCATCAAGTTTTTCTAAAATGTCGCGGTCTACGGCTGTGTTTTCACCGTGTATCTCTAAAGTTACTTTTTTATTTAGTGAGCTAGAAATATCACGCACCATACGCTTATATCCCTGGGTGCTATCACTAAATGGGCGCATTCTACTAGAGATAACTTCATGGTTTATCTGTGAGCTTAGGCTGGAAGAACGGCGATCGAAGTTATCAAGGCTAAAGATGTGAGTGGTAAGACTTTCACGATAGTTTTCAGCATTGTGCTGTAAATCGGTAACTAATTTACGCTCGACTTCGGTATGGCTGGAATCATCAAGCAGACTACGTAAGCGCTCTACTTGATCGAGTATTTCATTGTGTTTACGCTTTAGTTGAAGCATTGAGTCTGAATATTCACGAACCCAATTGGTTGTAACGGTTAGCTCGCCTGCTAGGCCAACCAGTTTGTTAATTCGGTCGGCACTAACTCTGACAATATTTTCAGTATTAGGTTTGGGTTTCTTTTCGAAATCAGGTGATGTTGTTTTCGTTGTAACCTTGAGTTTGGGTATAGGTGCACTAGCGCCTGACTGTATTAATCTTAAGACATGAATATATTGGTGCACGCTTTCAGTGCTTTCTTCGCTCCAGTTTTTAACTTCGATAGATGATCTGTCCTCTAGTTTTTTTAATATGTCGACACAAACAAATAGGTGGTCAATAGTATCTTTAGCTAAATTTATTTTGTTGTTTTGTGCGGCAACAAAGACATCTTCCATCGAATGAGATAGTTTTACTACTGCTTCGATACCTATCATTCGAGCAGCGCCTTTTATGGAATGAGCAGCTCGCATCATCGCTTCTAGAAGATTTTTATCTTCGGGGTTATCTTCTATATCGAGTAAATTGTTGCCGATAACCTGTAAACTATTTAGTAGTTCGATTAGAAACAAACTGAACATTTCTGAGTCAATTGGATCTGTAACTTCAAAATGAACAGTGCCAACAGGTGGTGTGCTCTCTGTCTCTAAAGGGGTAGTAGATGTGGTTTCAGGTTTATGCTTATCGTCTATTGATACTAGTTTTTTAAATTGTTGTTGAGTTTTTTCAATAGCATTTACTAAGTCATCAGAGGGTGTGTTTAGTTCATCTACAGATAAGTTGGCAATATTTTTTAACAGGGTAATACTATTGATTATAGTAGTGGTTGCATCGGTGTCGAGCTTAGTGCTTTTTTCTTGTAAGGATGAAAAAACATTCTCGATAGACTCTACTAAATTCGATGCGATATCTATATGTACTAGTTTGGCTGCGCCTTTTATAGCTCTAGTCGCATTTATTAAAGATTCATAGCCTGTAGTTATGTCATCTTGTTTTCCTAAGTCATTAGTTATAGTAACTATTTTTTTAGAATGTGTATCAACCTCGAGTACGAAGAGGTCGAGCATTGATTCATTAACGTTGTTTTTAATATCTATCATTGTTATATGTTTTTATGTAATGCCGTAAATACAAGATCACTATCTAATATGCCTATATCAGTGTCTTTGTGACGTATAATTCCCTTTACAAAGCACGATGTATCTTTTCTTAGCGTTGAAGGTGTTGCTTGTATATCACTATTATCATAATGAATTATTTCTCTAGCTTCTGTAACAGGGAATGCAAATTGCTCATCACCATCATCTATCACAATATATCTTTCTTGAGTGTATTTGCTTACGGTCTCGCTTTTACTTACTTTAAATAGATATCCAAGTGAAACATTAAGTAATAATTCTCCGCGGACATTAACCAGGCCACGTAAAACATGGTTTTTTCTATGTGGTAGTGTGTGATGCTTGTCGCAGTGTGTGATTTCTTTTACAAATCGTGATGCTAGTGCAAACCATTCATCTCCCATTCTAAAAGCTAAAGCAGATTTGAGATGTATATTCTTATCTAGTCGTGGTGCACTTAAGTTATTTTTCCATTCATTTAGATATTCTTCTTCAGCTTTACGGCTAAGTAGTAAGCTGCCAGCCTGGCTGTAGATTTCGCAGTTATGACAGTGAATCAAATCTTGCAGACGCTCGCAACGTGGCGTTTCATCTCCCCATACTCCAATGCTGTTCCAGCAATCATTGATATTTTCTATGTTCATTGTCTAAGTGATTCTATTTGCTGCTGCACGATCAGCACGTTGTTTAAATAACTCTGCATTTTGTATGTCGCCTTTTTCCTGTAAGAGCAAAGAAAGATGTACAAGTGACTCATAGTGCTTTGGTTCTAGAAATAAGGCTTTACGGAATAAAGGTTCTGCAACTGATGCTTTTTTTTGGCTGCTAGCTATTAGCCCTAATATGTAAAATGCCTCAGCATTGTCACCGTGTTGATCTATAAAACGCTTGCATAATATTTCGGCCTCTCCATATTGTGCCGAATTTGCTAGTTTCCTTGCCTGAGAAATCATATCTATTGAGTTGTCTATTTCAGGTCTTTCTGCTGCGTCTTTGCTTGGTTGAATATAGGCCTCAAAAGATACTTTTTTAGTTTTTATTTTATCTTTGAGAGGGTTGATGGCTTTTTGCTCTAAAAAATCATTTGGTTTCTTTATGTTTTTTTTGTGCTTAGGGTTATTGTGTTTAGCAAGTGCGAAAGATAGTTTGCTGCCCAGGTTTTGAAATGCATCTTTCGGTACAGATCCAAATTCTGAGTGACCTATGAATAATAAACCTGTGTCTTTAAGAAACATTGATAAGTTTTTAAAAGCTCGTTGTTTTGTTGTTGCATCAAAATATATGAGCAAATTTCGGCACAGTATGAAATCATATTTACCGTGTAATTTATAATCACCTTGTAATATATTTAAGTGATTGAAATTTATTTTAATATTAATATCTTCTTTTATCTGATAAAAATTATCTTTTTTAGTGAAGTATTTTTTTTGATAATCATGGTAATTATTGCTACGAAAGGAGTTTTCTCCATAAGAACCTTGTTTTGCCAATTCTAGTGCACGGTGGCTAATATCAACGGCATCAATATTGAATGATGTGATTGGTAAGCCTTTGTCTAGTAAAAACATGGCAATAGAATATGGCTCTTCGCCAGTCGAGCAGGGGATGCTTAGAATATTGACACTAGAAAGCTTGCCTGTTAATAGTTCCTTGTTGATTTGCTCATAAATTATCTGGAATGGTTTTATGTCTCTAAAAAACCATGTTTCGGGTATGACGGAAAATTCGAGTAATTCAGTGAGTTCTTCCTGATGACTAATCAGATATTGGTAGTAGTCATCAACAGTTTCTATTTTGCAGCTCATCATGCGCTGCATTAATATTTTCTCGACAGTACTTTTACCTATGGTATTACAGTCCAGGCCTATTTTGTCTCTCAATATTTCGGCAATTTTTTTATGGTAAAAATCCATTGTTTTAGCCAAGTTCACTCATTAGTTGACTGCTAATGGAGTCAGGTAATATCCTGTTAGTATCTATAAGTTGAATCATTTCGGAGTTATGGGTGTAAATTAAACCGAGAAAATTATTTTGATCTTGCTGAATCCCACTGTTCTCCATTTCACTGACTTTACAGTTCATGACATTAGTAACCTTTTCGGCTATTAATCCAATAGAACGTTTTACTCCAGTTAAAGCCGTGTATTCAACGATGATAATGCGGGTACTTAAATTACTAATACAGTTACGGCTTTCAAATAATTGGCATAGGTCTACAACTGGAGTGGGGTAGCCTCGGTAATTAAAAATACCTCTAATACATTTGTCCGCTAGTGGGACTTTTCGCAGTTCGATAAGAGGTACAACTTCAATGACTTGCGTTGCCTGAACGCCATAGCGTTCATCTCCAATGCTTAAACCCAGTATGAGCATTAATCAGTCACTTTGAAGATTGAGACCCCTTCTTGAAGGCCACGTGCTGCATCTTTTAATTGTTCTACTGATTGGCCAGATTGTTTCAGTGTGATTGCTGTTTGCTGGGCCATTTCATTAAGCTGAATCATACTTTCTTTAATTTGCTCTGCACCTTCAGCTTGTAAGCGCGTGCCTTCGTTTACGGTCTCGAAGCGCGGTAATAATGCTTGTACTTGATCAATTATATGCGCCAGTCTTGATCCGACTGTTGCAACTTCAGATACACCTCGATTAACTTCTTCACTAAACTTATCCATGCTCATCACACCAGCTGATACGGCTGATAACATCTCTTTTACCATCTGCTCAATATCCCAGGTGGCCACAGCCGTTTGATCTGCCAAACGACGTATTTCTGTGGCTACTACAGAAAAACCTCGTCCATATTCGCCAGCTTTTTCTGCTTCGATAGCGGCATTAAGCGAAAGTAAATTTGTTTGATCGGCAACCCGATTGATTGTGGTGACTACAGTATTTATGTTGTCTGCTTTTTCGCTTAACACAGCAAGTTTTGAAGAAATTGTATCGGTTGCTGCCTGCATTTGTCCCATTGTTGTTTCCATGGAGACCAAAGCATTGTGACCATCGGTTGCAGAGTCAGAAGTGTTTTCAACAACACTTCTAACTTCTTCCATTGTGTTGAGTAATTCTTTACCGGTGGCAGAAATTTCAGTTACTGTGGACATTATTTGATTTGTGCTGGCGGCCTGTTCAGCCACTGTGGCTTCTTGTTCTTTTGCATTGGCAGATATTAGTGTCGCGGAAGAGGTTACCTGAATACCGGATACTTGCACTTGTTTAACCAGGCTATTAAGGTTTTCCAGCATGGTCTTTACGCCACCAGCAACTTGAGAAACGGAGTCATTACCTGAAAAAATCATCATTTCAGAAGTTAGATCACCTTCAGCTGCTTTAGATACAACGTCGAAAACAAATTCAGCTTTACCTTCCAAATCGGAATTGACTTCTTTTTCCCTATCAAAAATATCATCTATCTCGGATGCAAGTTTAAAAAAGTTATGAATGATTTGCGTGATTTCAGATTCATCGTTTGAGAGTTTGAAGTTAAGTTTGCTGCCGTCATCAGTTGAAAATTCATCGATGGTGGATGCAATGCTGTCGAGGCCACCTTGTGCGGCATTTAGCATCGGTTTAATAATGTTGATTTGAATGAAGTAGTAAAGCCCCAATAACGTTCCCATTACAATAAGTATAAAAATACTGGTTAGTTCAAGGGTGCGGTGCTGTTCCAATAAATATACGAGTGAAACGCCGAGAAAGAATTGCGGTAACGTAAATAAAATGATGAGACGTTTTTTAATCGAGTAGTTATTAAATGCTTTTTTGAGCTTTTGCATATTAGTATCTTAGTGATTCCCTGAAGACTAGATATCATCTAATGAGTATGATGTAAGTCTATGATTATATTATAGTGTTATTAATAGCAGTTATTAAGGAAAGGGCAAGTGAAGTGGTACTAAATGAGTGCAAAAGATCGAATTAAATTAGCAGTATTCGGCTTGATAGAAAAGCCCGTGAATGAATACTGCTAATATTAACTTTTAGTGATTTTATCCTGTGTTGCGCATACCTGCTGCAACGGCACTAATGGTGCGCAATAAAGGATTAAGCCAGGTGTCTTGCTCGCTTTCTGTTGACTGCTCGTTACGGTATCGTGTCAGCATCAGAATTTGAATGTGACTCAAAGGGTCTAAGTAAGGATCACGTCGCTCCAGAGAGAGTGCAAGTGTTGGCGTGTCTTCGAGAATTGCAGACTGGCAAGTAATTGCTAGGATGTTTTTCACTGTGCGCTCATGTTCTTTAAAGATCATTGAAAACACCTGCTTTTCAATGTTTTTATCTTCGCATAGCTCAGAATACTCTTTAGCCGTAGACATATCGGCTTTAAGCAGAGCCATTTGAGTATTATTGAGCATGGCATTAAAGTAAGGCCAGTTTGCATTCATCTCCTGCAGCTTTTTCAGGTTTTCTTCTTTACCGTCAATAAATTCAGATAATGCAGAACCAATGCCATACCAGGCAGGCAATGTAGTACGAGATTGTGCCCAGCCAAATACCCACGGAATGGCTCGGATTGAATCCTTGGAGCGGTTTGCCTTACGATGCGATGGGCGTGAGCCAATGTTCATCAGGCCAATTTCAGTTACCGGAGTGGTTTCGTAGAAATAATCCAGGAAGCCATCAGTGCCATCGGTTAGTTTGCGATAGGTTTCTTCACCGGTTTTAGTCAGGCTCTGCATTGTTTGCAGGTACTCAGAATTAGCTACAGTTGCATCTTTTGTTACGATGGAGCGACTGGCTTTCATTAAGCCCGACACGCCCATGGTTAGCTCATAGATGGCCGTTTCCATATTGCTGTATTTATAAGAAAGCACTTCACCCTGTTCGGTGAATTTAATCTGCCCATGCACAGTACCTTCTGGCTGCGACAGTATCGCGTCATGAGTAGGTCCGCCGCCGCGACCGATTGTGCCGCCGCGACCATGGAATAGTCGACAATCAATGTCGAACTTATTGGTTAGGCGAATAACTTTTTGTTGAGCATCATATAAGTTCCACGAAGAGGCCATAATGCCACCATCTTTACATGAATCTGAATAGCCCAGCATCGCTTCCTGAAGGTTGCCAGAAGCTTTTAGAAGCTTGTTATAAACCTTATTTTCAAATAACGCCTTTAGCACGTGTTCGATGTGCCCAAGGTCTTCAATAGTTTCAAATAGCGGTGAAATCTTGATGAGGCAGAATGTCTCGCCATTCTTATCTTTGCCCGCAAGGCCAGCTAAGCGAGCTAGCCACATAACTTCCAGAACATGGCTGGCTGCATGTGTCATTGAAATTACATAATTGCCAAAGGCGCGTGGAGAAATTTCGTTGCGCATTCTAGCTATTAGTTCAAACACATCAAGTGTTTCACGGTTCAGGTCATCTAATTGCTTCTTATCCAGACTAAATTCTGCTGGGTTATCAATCTGTTGCGCAAGTAGCGCTTGGCGTTCTTCTTCATCAAGTGAGTTGTAGTCAGCGGCACCTGGAATTTGCTTCATGATTTCTGCCACTGCATCAGTGTGGCGAGTTGATTCCTGGCGAATATCTAATTTAAGCAGGAAGAAACCGAAGGTTTCGGCAACACGAATTAAATCTTTTAAGTCACCATTAGCGATATTTTTATCGTTATGGCTATAGAGTGATGATTTGATTAGCTGTAGATCGTCAAGGAATTCTTTTTCTGAAGGATAGGCATGCGGGAAGCCTTCGCCGCTCTTGTTGGCAATGCGTGCATTAACCTGAGACAGATTTTGCTGTAAGCGGTAATGCATAAACGATAGCTTGCGACGATAGGGTGCATTGCTAAAAGCGCTTGGTGATGCTGCATACACTTCAAAACGGATGTTCTCGTCTTTTTCCAGGCTCTGCATAAAAGCGTCGCTTGGCGTGCACATATCAATAGAATGTGTAAGTTGCTTGTTTAACTCGATTACGCGGTATGTGTATTCTTGCAAAATAACCTGCGTTTGCATACGCAGAGCCATTGCTGTCGTATCAGGTGTTACAAATGGGTTGCCGTCTCGATCGCCACCAATCCAAGAGCCAAAGCGCAAAAAGCTAGGCACGGTGATATTGTTATTGGGGTAATGCTTGTCAATCTTACGTTCTAAATTACGGTATATATGCGGCACTGCATTAAACAAGCTAGTTCGAAAGTAGTACATGCCATTTTTAATTTCGTCGCGAACCTGCGGCTTATGTTCACGCACTTCATTTGTACGCCACAGTTGCTGAACTTCTGTCTCTAAATCAGCCGTAAGTTCTGCTATTTGTATATTACCAATGCGGCTGTCATTTAGTTTGTCATTTATAACAAAGATACGACGCAGTGCATTCATCACGCTACGGCGTTTTGATTCAGTTGGATGAGCTGTAAATACGGGAATATAGGCCAGTTGATTGAGGAGAGACTGTACTTGAGTCGCATCCATTCCGTCCATACGGAACTCTTCAATCGTGTTATCAAAAGATCCCGGCCACAAAGACTTACCGTTAAATACTTGCTCTCTGCGCTGTAGGTGCTGGTAATCTTCCTCGGCGATATTGATTAGGCTGAAGTAAATGCTAAATGCTCGAACAACCTCGGTTAAGGTGTCGGCATCTAATGTCGCAATAAACTTCATTAGCTTCGCGCGCTTTTTGGGGTCGTCCGACTTTCGAAGGCCTATGTAGCCTTTACGTAGCTTTTCCACGGCATCATAAACATCTTCGCCCGCCAGATTTTTTATAACATTACCTAGCAAATTACCGAATAACTTTACACGTGCGCGTAATTTTTTGTCATTCGTATTTAGCGACTTTTTAGAGGTACTTACCATGTTTGTTTTCTTACCGGAAGATTACTCGAGGCGCGGTATTATACATGAAACACTGCTTTCCGGCTAACTTGATAGAGGGCAGTTAATTTTGCTTTGTATATTGATAAAATTGTTTATTAATCATACTCTTGGGTGAACGATTAATAACGCGTAAAAATTAGGATATTAGATGAGTAAGTTAACTGAATCGGCTGAATGGAAGGCGCTTGATAAGCATTTTAGTGAGGTTTGTCATATGCATATGCGTGATCTATTTAAGGCAGATCCTCAGCGCTTTGATCAATTCTCGGTAGGCTTAGGTAGCTTATTGCTAGATTATTCTAAAAACCGCATAACTGACACAACATTTAAATTGCTTATGGATTTGGCGCGCTTTTCGAAGGTTGAAAAGTCTCGAGATCAAATGTTTTCGGGTGATAATATTAATTGCACTGAGTTTCGCCCCGCATTACACGTTGCTCTGCGTAACCGTTCCAATACGCCTGTTATGGTGAATGGCGAAGATGTAATGCCAATGGTGAATGCTGTACTGGCTAAAATGCGAGACTTCTCTGAGCGTGTCAGAAGCGGCGAATGGCGTGGCTATAATGGTCGTAGAATATCGAGTATTGTGAATATTGGTATTGGTGGTTCAGATCTCGGGCCACACGTAGTGTGTGAGGCAATGAAGCCATTTGCACAGCGCGGTTTAAAAGCACACTTTGTATCAAATGCCGACGCGACTCATCTGGTAGAAACCTTAAAGCAGGTTGAGCCTGAAACAACGTTGTTTATCATCTCCTCAAAATCCTTCACTACTCAGGAAACCATGTTGAATGCACATAGTGCAAGGAAATGGTTTGTAGACTTGGTGGGGGATGAAAAGGCTGTGGCTAAGCACTTTGTGGCCGTTAGCACTAACCTAGAGGCAACTTGCGAATTCGGTATTGACCCAGATAACGTGTTTGAGTTCTGGGATTGGGTTGGCGGACGTTACTCGCTTTGGTCAGCTATTGGATTACCTATAGCGATATATTTGGGAATGGATCATTTTGAAAGTCTTCTAGAAGGCGCGCATGAAATGGACAAGCACTTCGTTGAAGCGCCACTAGAAGAAAATATGCCGGTTATATTGGCGATGTTAGGTATTTGGTATAACAACTTTTTCGATGCGCAGAGCCATGCGATTATGCCATACAGTCAATATCTGGAGCGTCTACCAGCTTTTCTGCAACAACTCGATATGGAAAGTAACGGTAAAACTATCGACCGACAAAACCAGCGAGTTAATTACCTGACAGGGCCTATTATTTGGGGGCAGTCAGGCACAAATGGTCAGCACGCATTTTTCCAGTTACTGCATCAGGGCACTAAACCTGTTCCTGCAGATTTTTTAATCCCCGCTCTAAGTCAAAATCCGCTGGGTTTACATCACCGTGTATTGTTTTCAAATTGTTTGGCACAAACCAAAGCTTTGATGTTGGGTAAAACCTATAGTGAAGCATTGAGTGAAATGAAAGATGCGGATCACACAGCGGCAGAAATAGAAGAAGTTATTCAACATAAGGTGTTTGAAGGAAATAAGCCAACTAACACGATTATATTTGAACGCTTAACACCAAAGGTGCTGGGTTCTATAATGGCTATGTATGAGCATAAAGTGTTTGTGCAGGGAATTGTCTGGGATATAAATTCGTTTGATCAATGGGGTGTGCAGTACGGCAAAGTGTTGGCCGGAGAAATACAGCAGGATCTGTCGCATAAGGAGCCAGTTAGTAATCACGATTCATCAACAAATGGTCTCATAAACTACCGTAAAGCATATTATTTTCAGGATATTGAAGCAAAGAAAGTAGATTGAAGCTGGTAGGTGAATAACGGCTATTCGATTAGTTCGTTAAGCGCCCAGTCAATGTGCTCTTGTACTAATGGAGTGACATCAGGCCGTTTGTCTTTGAGAGATTGAATTAACTGCTGTAAATGAGATTTATCTTTAATTGCAATATTACCAATAGCTACCGCTATGTTACGCAACCATTGCATATAACCAATGCGGCGAATGGCAGAGCCTTCCATCTTTGTTAAAAATTCATTTTCTGACCAGGCAAATAAGTCGAGCAAGTCTGGCGCATCAAGGCCGTGGCGTACTTCAAAATCTTTTTCATCGCTGGGCTTGGAAAAACGATTCCATGGGCAAACAAGCTGGCAATCATCACAGCCATATATATGGTTACCTATTGCTTTACGAAACTCGTTAGGGATGGCTGATTTTAGTTCTATGGTGAGGTATGAAATACAGCGGCGGGCATCGAGTTGATAGGGTGCGACGATGGCCTGCGTTGGGCAAACATCAATACAAGCCTGGCAGCTGCCGCAGTGATTGGTTGGCTTAACTTCATTTACAGGCAAAGCCAAGTCTGTATATATCTCACCTAGAAAAAACCATGAGCCAGACGACTTGTTAATTATATTTGTATGCTTGCCTATCCAGCCCAGGCCGGCGTTTTCTGCAATTGCTTTTTCTAGTACCGGTGCGCTATCGGTAAATACGCGATACCCAAAGGGGCCAAGTACTTCCTGCATTTTATCAACGAGTTTTTGTAGGCGTTTGCGGATTAACTTATGGTAATCACGCCCGGTGGCGTAGCGGGAAATCAGGCCGAGCTCAGAATTACTCAGAACTGACTTAATCGATTCGGCATCTGGGGGGAAGTAGTCCATACGCACAGAAATAACACTAATCGTGTTGGGTTCTAGTTCCGCAGGGCGGCTTCGCATGGTGCCGTGGCGCTGCATATAATCCATTTCACCGTGAAATCCCTTGTCGAGCCATTCCATTAAGTGCTGCTCATGGTTACCTAAATCAGCACTAGTAATTTTTGGCGGCTGAAATCCGAGTTGAGATGCCCAAAGGCTAAGTGACTCGATGAATGTGTGATCTAAGTTTTTCAAATTGTGTCGCTATTGATCCGGTAATTCAGTGAATCCTACAGAATATCATTGATTATCACATTGATTTTTGGTGATATACGCGCCTGCATTCAATACAGCAGTTCATTCTTGAAGCTATCCAGAATCAATATAGTATGGGTAGTGATTAAATCTAAGGCAATTATATATGAAAGTTCGCACTCGTTTTGCACCCAGTCCTACCGGTTACTTACATATTGGTGGTGCGCGCACCGCATTATTTTCATGGTTATACACAAAGAAAATGGGTGGCGAATTTGTTTTGCGTATTGAAGATACAGATCGTGAGCGTTCAAGCCAGGAAGCGGTAGATGCGATTTTAGAAGGTATGAACTGGTTGGGATTGAGTCATGATGAAGGGCCTGTTTATCAAACGGATCGTTATGACCGTTATAAAGAAGTGATACAGCAATTACTAGATCAGGGTGATGCTTATTATTGTAATTGTTCTAGAGAGCGTTTAGATGAGATGCGCGAACAGCAAATGGCGAACAAGCAAAAGCCAAAATATGATGGCTGCTGTAGAGGTAAAAATTTAGCAGAAGCCGATGACACGGTAGTGCGTTTTAAAAACCCGCAAGATGGCGCGGTTGAAATTACAGACCACGTGCGCGGCAAAGTAGTTATTAGTAATGCAGAACTAGATGATCTGATTATTCAGCGCTCAGATGGAAACCCAACTTATAACCTTACGGTAGTGGTTGATGACTGGGATATGAAAATTAGTCACGTGATTCGAGGTGACGATCATCTTAATAATACGCCTCGGCAGATTAATATACTTACAGCACTTAAAGCGCACATTCCAGAGTATGCGCACGTGCCAATGATTAATGGCACCGATGGTAAAAAACTTTCCAAGCGCCGTGATGCGGTGAGCGTGATGCAGTATCGAGATGATGGATATTTGAAAGACGCAGTGATTAACTACCTGGTAAGGCTGG
>Ga0316204_10002337_pt1 | contig 43566 bp, 43 predicted proteins | sample 6monrhotite_MG_2_FD_205661 | JGI IMG/M metagenome (GOLD analysis project Ga0316204, IMG submission 205661) | Microbial mat bacterial communities from mineral coupon in-situ incubated in ocean water Damariscotta River, Maine, United States -... | ecosystem: Environmental > Aquatic > Marine >... | reverse complement strand
AGATCTCCTGACGCTCAGATTTCCGGTTTCATGCCCCCCCATTATGCCGACACGCCGCGCCGGTCTTCTCGCTGAAAAACAGGTTATGAGGAACGGCGCGGCATAATCCGAACCTCGGCATTATGGGACTTATGCCGACATCGGCATAAGATCCATTGGACTGGCAACGAAAAGCGGCTGGAGCGGATCAAGAAATTTGCCAACCATGAGGCCTACGCTTTCGAAGAACTGGTGGCCGAGATCGGAGCCTGTTTTCTGGGGGCACAGATCGGCGTTGCGCCAGAGTTTGGTCAAAGCGCAGCCTATGTCGAGGGTTGGCTGACGGCCCTCAAAGAAGACAAGCGGGCGATTTTTCGTGCGGCATCTGAAGCGCAGAAAGCTGCCGACTTTGTTTTGCGCACAGCGGGTCAAAGCAAGGAGGTGGCAGCATGATCTCTGATTATCACAGCGATGATTTTTCGACCGCGCGTCTGGAGGATACCGTGAGCCTTCGGAGCGCCGCCCGTGAGGCGCGCGCGACGCTCTATGCGGTGTTGAACCGGCTGGAGCGGGGCGATCTGGAAGGCGAAGAACAGCCTTACATTGACGATTGTTTGGGAGCCCTCGCGATCCTCGAGGAAGCATTGCGATGACCTTGGCGGAAATCAGATCGGCAGTGGACGCGGGCAACTGCGTTCACTGGGCGAACAAGGGGTATGTCGTAACGCGTGATTGCCTCGGGCAGTACCTCATCACCTTCACGCGGAACGGCTCATCAATCGGTCTGACAAACCGTGACGGCACGCGCTTGAACGGGCGGCCGGAAGAGTTTTTCATCACAGACAGCGCGGAGGTTTTGCGATGAAGCATTCTGAAATCAAACAAGCGGCCCGCGAGGGCCGCGCCAGCGTGCATCTGCATGGGTTCTGCAATCTGCCCGATGGCGGGCGGGAATATAGTGATGATCCAGCACAGATCGATGGCTGGGCGATCTATATCAGGGTCGAGACACCTGACGATCCGCAACAGCCCTTTGATCTGCACGAGCTGCCTGATCATCCAACCTATGAAAGCGCCAAAGGCGCGGCCCGTACACTCGCGCTGCAATTGCTGGGCGATGCTGAGGCATGGAACCACGATTGAGTGGTACCCAATGCCTTGCGCATGGGGCCGGGCTCTGCCCGGCGGTCGCAGCCTAGGGCTGCTCGAAGCGGAATACAGCCAGTTGATGCAATATTATAATATTGCATCAATTATGGCGAAATGCCATAACAGGGCTGCCTGTATGATGCTGGCAAGAAATAGGGGTGATTACTTCACATGGGCCGACCGCGCGCACCACGGCACAAGCGACTGACGCAAAACCAGCGGTTTGCTATCGTGCGCAAGCGTGCGGAGGGGGTGCCGATCGAAGATCTGGCCCGCGAATTCGGCGTCACGACCCGCAGCATCTTCTACACCTTGAAGGCCGATCAAAGCCGCAAGTTGGATGCACGCGTGCGCTCCGAGCTGGTGAATGCCCGGCTCACGCCAAAGGAGCTTGCGGGCTTCGATGCGGTGCTGACGCGGCATGATATCGCCAGCCGTGCCGAGGGGCTGCGGCGGTTGATCCATGCCTCAAACGATCTCTTCGTCCCCGACGATGAGCTGGCCAACCAGATGCAGGGGCTCTCGGCCTCACTCAATCGCACCGGCAACAACATCAACCAGATTGCACAGCGCCTGAATGAGGCAAAGCGCCAGGGCAAGACGCCGCCTTATGGCAATTCTGCCCATGGCCAGGTGCGCGTCTTGGCCGGGCTGATCTTCGATATCGCCGACCAGGTTCAGGACATGGCGCAGCGCCGCCGTAGTGCATTGTCCGGCGAGGTTGCCCGCGTTCTGGGGGGCTTTGCCGATGGCCCGGAATAGCGCCGTTGCCGCCGCGCAGGAGGCCTTCTTTGACCGCGACTGGAGCCGCATTCGCGGCAACGTTCCACGCGCCCGTGCCAAGCAGATGGCGCGCGCGGCCATGGGGCATTCACCCGCGATCTTCAAAGCCATTCGCGACGGTGGCACGCACAACAAAACTCAGCTGCGCAACCAGCTGGAATACCTGACCACCAAGTCGAGCTTTATCATCGACAGCCGTGGCACCTATGACGGCCAAAGCGTGCTGTCAGCCAAAGAGATCGAGCAGGTCACGCGCCGGTTTTCAGCGCAGTGGAATGAGGGGTTTCATCCAAAGCTGGGGCATACCTCGCACCTCCTGATGGCCTTCCCGATTGGCACGCGTGGCGAGGATGTTGCCGAGATCACGCGCGAGATTTGCGAGCGGTTTTTCCAGGGCGAAGGCAGCCACTTCGACTACGTCGCTGGCGTGCACGAAGACCGGGATCACCCGCACGCCCATATCGTCCTGAACCGGCGCAGCAAGGACGGTGAATTCTTCTTTCTGAAAGAAGGGCACCACTTCAACTACGACAGTTTTCGTGAGGCGATGGTCGAGGTGTCAGACCGCTATGGGCTGAGGCTTGAGGCGACCCGAAAACTCGAGCGTGGGGTCACGACGAAAAGTCCAAGCGATATAGACCAGCGTCGCGCAGAAGCCACGGGCCAAAAGCTGACCGAGCGTGAGCGTGTGGGGCCGGAGCTTGACCGTGCCTTGGCCGAAGTGGCGCAGAACGCGCGGCTCTATCGCGGATTGGCGGCCGAAGCCTCGCGCGAGAACCAGCATGACATTGCAGCGGCCTTAGACAAGGCTGCGACGCTTTTGGCGCAGGGCAATCCGATTGAAGCAGATGGAAAGGTATATGGCATGGCCGAAGAACAGCACTCGTTTGATGAGGTCGTGGATGCCTTTCACGACAAGATCAACCAAGCCGAACGCATTGTGGCGGACGCCCCGGTAGAGCAGCGCGCGGCGCTCGAGCATGAGCTCAACGACATCTATCGCTCTTTGTCACATCTGGGCCCAATGGGAACGCAGTCCCACACCTTGCTCGAAGACGCGTCCCAAAGTGGGATCTATTCCGCTGCGAATATACGGGCCGAGGCCCAAGGCGCTTTGCGGGATCCAGCTCTTTCCGAACGTCTTGAGCAGGCTTTGAAAGGCACCGGAATTGACGCGCAAGAGGTGACGCGCCGTGTTGAAATCGGCGCGGGCAATGCCGCGCTCGAGCGGCAATGGCTTGGACAGGATTTGAATGCGATTGCCGAGAAGGACGGCTTTGACCTGTCACGCGCTGATGAGCTCGAGAAAGCGATCGACCGCCTTGACCAGGTGCACAGTGATCTGGGCCGTGTGTTGGCAGATGCTGAGGTTCTTAAGGACAGTGGGACGGTGGAGACCGACCGACAGGAAGCGATCATCGACCGGCTGCCACCGACCACTGCTGATATCCTGAGCCGAATGAGGGGCGACCCAACCGCAGATCCTTTCCGCAGCGATCTGGAACGCGAGACCTTGCGCTCCGAGCTGGAGGAACTGGTCGGTGAAGAAAGTACCCCGGACTTGGCGATTGGCGATGAGACCGCGCTGGAGGAACATATAGAAGACCGCCTGGACCGGCACTATGCAGCCAAGGCCTATCTGCAGAGCGATGCCGCTCTGGCGAACGGTGTGGCGATGGAGCACGTCCTAGACGAAATCGCCAATGAAGAAATTGATGTTCAACGCGAGCGGCATGTCGATGCCGACGGCGAAAAGGGCGTGACCCATGGGTAAGGGGCGGATCGCACTTGGCGTCATGTGCTTTGCTCTTCTGGGCGCGGTGCTGGGGTATGTTCTGGCGTCGGCCTTTCTGACGTTCCGCTGGTTCGGGGTTGGGGCGGACATAGATTTCTTGATGCTCGCGCGTGGCTACGGGGTTCTTCGAACAACCCATCCCGACGACATGCAGATCGTTCATTTGATCATCGGGATCAGCACTTGCGCGGGTGTTTTGCTCAGTGCTGTGCTGATGAATGACGCGCTGACCAAGTTCGGTGAAACCCACTGGCAGCACATGTCTGAGATGAAGCGGAACGGTTTCTTCGGCAAGCCCGGCCACGGCTTCGTTCTTGGTAAAATGGGTAAGCCCAAGAGCCGCAAACCCTTTGTGATGTCCAAGGTATTCCCCCATGCCCTGATCGTGGCCCCGACCGGACGCGGCAAGACGACGGGTTTTGTTATCCCAAACCTTCTGACCTACCAGGGCAGTGCGGTAGTGCTGGACGTGAAGGGCGAAAACTTCGAAGCAACAGCACGCCACCGGGCTGCGCAGGGTGACAAAGTTTTTCGTTTCGCGCCCACAGACTGGAAGGATGGCCGCTCGCATCGCTACAACCCATTGCTGCGGATATCGGCGCTGGAAAATATCGACCGCCAGCAGATGGAGCTGCAACTCTTGGCTTCGCTGTACCTTCAGGCTGATAACGACCGGGTTCAGGGCCTCCTCGATGGTGGTATCGATCTGTTCGTGGCGGCAGGACTTCTGGCCTTCGAGCGCAAGCGACCGACCTTAGGCGAGATCTACCGGATCACTGCATCAGGCGGGGACAAGCAGAAGGAGTATCGCCGCCGGGCCGATGAAGTAGTCAATCCAGCCGCGAAGCTGATCTTCATGCGCATGGCCTCGACCAACAACGACACGCTAACGTCTTATCTGTCGCTCTTGATGACGTCCGGCCTCAAACAGTGGTCGAACCCCGCCATCGACCGCGCAACCGCAACATCAGACTTCGATTTCCGCGACATCCGAAAAACGCCGTTTTCGGTTTACCTCGTGGTCGAGCCGCTGATGGTGAAACCCCTCGCTCCGCTGATCCGATTGTTCTTCTCGGACTTGCTGGCATCGCTGCAGGACCATGAACCCGGCAAGGACGAGCCTTGGCCTGTGATGATCATGCTCGATGAGTTCAATCGCCTGGGCAAAATGCCGATCGTGCTCGACAGCATCGAAACCCTGCGGTCCTATCGGGCCAACCTCGCGATCGTCACACAGACGATCCCGGCTTTGGACGAGATCTACGGAGAAAATGCCCGTCGCGCCCTGCAGGGCAACGCGGGTATCAAGCTCTATCTGACGCCCTCGGATGAGAAGACCATCGAAGAGCTCAGCAAAGCCGTTGGCAAAACCACCAAGCGCGTTGTGACCCGCTCACGGTCGGTCGGCCGCAACCCGTTCGCGGGGCGCAGCATGTCTGAACGGACCGAAGAGACCGCGTTGCTACCCGAGGATGAGGCGCGGCGCATGGATCTTGATGACATCGTCTTGGTGGTCGACGCTCAAATGCCCGTCCGCGCAAAGCGGATCAAATACTATGAGGATCGCTTCTTTAAGCAGATCTTCGACAAACAGACCGGTGATCTTCCATATCCGTCCGCCGGGGACCAAATGCGCGGGCTGCAAGGACAGATCAAGGCTCTGGAGGCGAAGATTGGGGCGCTTGAGGTGCCGAAGGCAGTGTCTGCTGGTGGCCCTGAAAGTAGTGGGAAGCGGCGCGAAGAGATCGATGGTTTGGCCAACGAAGAACGGGGTGCGGCGTCAGGCGAAAACCCTAGTTTGGGCGAGTATCAAGCAGGATCTGAACGGGTGGAGAGATTTATGGAGGAGGCAGCTCGGGAATGAGAGCGGAACGCGGAAGTGAGTTGCATGTGGTTGACTCGCGCCGCGTCGAAGGTGGATCTGGACATTGACAAGGCGGGGATTTGGGGTCCTGGCTCGTACCCAGCGCCACGAATTTTTCCTTTTGATTTGACCCCAATTGTTACCAGCGGATCGTTTCCTTACACACTCAAGAGTAATCAATCCCCTTTACCGCAATATGTAGCTCCGGGCGCGACGCCATAACTTGTTTGGCGATCGCTTCCAGATGATCAACCACTTCCGCCAACGACATCCATGCATTTGTATCGGGATGCCGCCATCGCTTTGCCTGAGCTTGGCAAATCAGAAGACATCCGGCCCTGCAATTTTCGTGCTGTAAGTACTGGCCGACTAACTGGACGCTTAGAGCGTGCTCTAGCTCGCGCACACTCCATGTCTCCCTTTTCAATTCGACCGTTGCATACCCGGCCATGGCCCGTGGGTGAAACCGGATATCTGTCCGGTTCTCATCGACCACAACGGCCTCTTGGGTGAAGTCAAAAACGCCCTGATCTGCCTTACGAAGCCAGAAAGCTATCGAGCGACGCAGTTCAGTTTCCTGATCTAGCAGTCGAAGCGCATCGACTGGAGAATCTTCCGCATGCAAAATGTCATGCTCGAAGGTGTCGAGTTTCGCCATCATGGCGGTGAAAAGCGATTTGTGGTCGAACGGAACGAACGCACCGTCTCGGTCTAGTGCTTGGTACGCGGCAACCGGATGGGCGGTCATGTCGCTTATTTGCGCTGCCATCTCGTAAGCCATCTGGCGCAAGCGATCTGGCATGTGGCTGAGTTCAGGTTGTTCGGCTAGTTCATGGATGGCAGCCAGTGTTTCCGGTAGCCTTAAGTTCAGAAGCGTCTCAAGAAGGAAAGATCGAGCGTCCTGAGCATTGTCACGTAGATCTGGGGTATAGGTGCCCTCGTGCTCGATATCCTCATCTCTCCGAACGGCTTGGTAGGCACGCAGTACTAGGTCTTTCACGAGAGGGACACGGCGATCATCCGGTATTTCGGTCAAGTCTGGCACACGTCCAGAGTGACGGTCACCAAAGACCGATGCGAATACATCAATTGCGTTTTGACGGCTTTCGGCACTACTTAGATCTTCGGTTTTGAGCAGGAGTTGTCGGCAACCTGCCTCTGCATCAAGTGCTGCGAGAAGCGATAGGGCGAAGCCCGTCGAAAGGCTTTCGTCACTAAGTGTTTCTTCTAGCGCATTCTTTGCCTGCTCACGATGTTCTGCCCCGCCTTCCTCCTCAATGATACGGATTGCATACTCTAGAGCGTTCCTCGCGCCTGCCTGCTCAGCCGAAAGGAAGTCTGCAATTCGAGGGGCGATGCGGGTAGCTACCGCGGCCTTCATGTTTGCCGTCCCGTGGTACAATACGTCATGAAAAATCTCAGCCTGCCCGATATCGGCAAGCTGCTGCAATTGCGCCAGTGCCTCCAAGGACACTACTTCCGCGACCGCATTTGGGTGCGCCTGATCAAGCATGGATATATAGCCGCCGAACCCATTTAATTCGACACATGAGATCCTCGCGGCTCGAACGGCTTCATCATGAGTCAGTGAAGTTGCCCAACCGTTTGTTTCGGACTCTGCCTTAACTGCCGCCAATGCCAGCAGCCAACTGGCTGGATAGCTATTTCGCTCTTCGGGTGTCCGTTCGCTTTTTAGCTGGACGTCAGTTTGCCGCCAGAAAACCGACAACTCTTGACGGTATCGGTTTAGAAAGTCGCAACCAAGTGTGCGAGCAATGATTTCGCTATCCCAATGCCCCCATGTGCTGTCACGACTGATGCCTTGGCTGATGACCTTCCTCGCATCGTAAAGAATCCCGAGTCGCCTATCCGAACCCATCAGAAAATCCGGGGACGCCAGTATCTCATCGCGCCAGGATTTCCAGTCTTCTATTCGCTTCGCTTCTTCCGCTTCGCGCTCAGCACGCCTTGCTTCCCTCTTGATCTCCCATTCATCGGGTTCACGAGGCTGAGGGTTGCGAACGTTTCCGAGGGTTTCAAGCCAATCTTCTCGATCAGCGACGAGCGCCTCAATCGCGGCCGCAAGCTCCGTATCGGCTTTAAGATCATAGAAATAGTTCAACGCCTGAAAAGCGATGCCACGGCGATTTTCGGGGGCGTCTTCAGAGATGGATCCAAGCAACCAAGATTGATCTTCTTTGTCGTATCGAATTGACCGCCTGCTTTCCGAAACGGCCCGTATGAATCTAGGCCAGTCTTCTTCATGGCCCTCTAGTTCATCAGCCAGATCTAGGCATGCCCAGAGATACGCTTCGCGAAGCCTGGGATGATCATTCAAAGCTGACCAGATTGCCTTGGTTTCCTTTTCAGCGATGATGCTTTCATCCCGCTCCCCAAAATGAACTGCTATTGCAAGCGCCCTTGCCCAAGCGGTCGCGTCTTCGGCACTTTCCGGGATTGTCGCGTGACAGCTCGCAACCAACCCATCTTGGTAGTGATCTTTTGGAGAACGAGCTTGGTACATTCGGCAATCAGGTTGTCGTGTCGTCCAGATGGACTCAACCAGTGCATCTCTCAAAGCAACATGCTCTTCCCGGCCAAGGCCGTCGGATTTGGTAACGCGGTATATGGTGTAGTTCAGGCCGTGGACATCGTTTGGCGTGTTGTCCAATGCATCCAACAACTGCAAGAAATCGCTGACCCCGATCAACGAAGGCACCATTTCTGGCAGAACGTTCCTTATGACGCGCTGCGGGAGAGACGAACCCAAAACGGCTTGTGCAAGATTTTGTTTCTGGGCCTGGTTTCCTGCGGCCAAAACGCCCCAAGACGCGTAGGTACGATGATGTGGCTCCAACGTGTTGTCCAAAGCCGCTGCGAGCGAAAGGTCCGCGCAATCCGGCATTGGCGTTAACCAGATCATCTCCAAAAGAAGTTCACGGCTGTCATGACCAGTATAGGCATCCTCCCACAATTCTCGAACGAGATCGCTAAGCTGGGGGTGTGCTACGCGCTTTAGCTCGTCATGCCCGACACCCGCGCGACACCAACCCTTACCCGCGTATTGAGGAACGTATGCCCGTAAAACCTCTGCCCGGATGTCCAAAGATAGCGCACTGGGCAAACCTTGACGGAACAGCAGCGCCGGCTCGCGCTCGAGTACCATTCGTCGGATATCAACATGCCACAGCGCAAGCCAAGCTGCGACCGGAGCCATACTGGGTTTTACGACTGCTTCGCCTCCGAGCTCTCCAAAGAGTAATGCAAACAGAGATCGATTATGGATTCCATCTGACCGCAAACGGTCGAGGCGTAGTGCCGCCAAGTACTCTTGCGTGGCGCGATGGTGAAATCTGACGGAGCCGACACCGCTCGGATCAAAGAGGGATTTTCCTATGAGCTCTTGCTGTTCGTCTGGCGTCCAATCGATCAAGATATCGCCAATATCTAATTTCTCAGGATCTCCGCTCTCATTAATCGTCAGCGTGCGCTTTTTTAACAGGAACAGGGCGAGTGCGATCCGCTCCGCGCCTTTTTGGGCCTTCTCGACACTTAGTGCCTGCCTTTTGTTGGGGCGTTTTTCACGCAGTTTTCTCTGAACGCCAAGCCGAAGCTGATCTTCCAAGGTGCCCAAAGGAATGTCGGTTGCCATCTGGTCAAGGGCATCGATGACTTCAGCTGGTAGGCGATACAGATGCCAAAAATCATGGGCCTCCAAGTGTTGGCAAAATGCGTCGGCATATGCTGGCGAATAGCTTTGCGCGAACTCTCGTACCTCATCCTTGCTAAGGGGAAGAAGGGTGACGATTGTTGGGGAGACGCTTTTCGAGGCGTCAGGGGCTTTTTGAGGTGATGAGTGTTTCCCTTGTTCGGCTTTTGACTTCGAAATCACCTCCAAAAAGAAGTCTTCACTGCCCTGATCGATCTGTGCGGCGTGCGATGATTGCTGCCGGGAGAATTTGCGTTTCAGCCATGTTACAACCCGACCAACAGGGTTTTCGGTACTGTCGTCGGTTCGAAGGTGTCTTCTGTCGCTCTGACTCGCCTCGTTCGACAGTACTGCCGTCCCCCCACTCGAAAGATGAGAACGTTGTGCCACGCAAAACGGTTCGAGGTGTTGTGAGTCAATTTGTGATTGCCAGTCTGCCGGCCGACAAGAAAGTACAAGTTTCGTGCGAGCAAAATGCGGCTCGCACGCCCTTTGGAGTTTTTTCACAGCAGAGCGTAAGGAACCTTCTCTGAGTTTCAGTTCATCCAAGGCGTCCAAGAAGAAGTACGCCACAGCCGTCGGACTTTGCTTCCATCTCTCAAACGCCTCGACATCTGCTGGAAGCATAGCGCTTTCCAGGTCTTCGTCGTGAAGTCGTTCCAACGGAATGAAGAACGCGTCGTTTCCCGATGTACGGAGCATTTCGACCTGTTTTTCGAATTCTCGTGTTTTTCCGGAACGCCCCTCACCGAGAATTACTAAAGGCGTCATTTCAAATAGGTCCGGCCACTTGTAGACACCATCCGGTGTCGACCCAAAAAACGACAAGTAGTCGGGGTCTCTGAGCTCTGCTTTATCTGCCAGTGCGAACCTGCGAGAGATTGAAATATAATTTGTCATTTAACCCGATTCATTCTTAGAGCGCCGAATCCGAAAATACGACTAAGTGTCCTACACTTCCGAGAGGTTAGCGGCCCCGGAACAAGGTTTGAAGGTCTGCTTTGGGAATGCTGTAATGAAGCGCGTCTCCATCGGGGCAAAGTCTGTTGTGGGCCGATGGCACTTGAAACCTGTCTTGTATGAACGTATTTCTAGGTTGAGCTGACGCCCCAGCCTCCCCCCTCCGACGGGAAAGTATTCAGCATGCAGGGTTTGAAATAGAGCTTTTTCTGTTCGAGCGCACACATAAGGAGGGATTGTGTATTTTTGCTCGCAATAGGAGAAACTCAAATGAACCTATCAGCACCGATCAATGAACTTAAACGCAAAGCAAAGCTGTTGCGCCGCTCTGAGGGTATCCCGCTCAATCAAGCGTATGCGCGTATCGCCAACGAAGAAGGATATGCGAACTGGGGTCTCTTGATCCGGGACTATGAAGCACAGAAGCCAAAGCCGAATGAGCGACCTCGTACAGGCTATCAGATCACCTCTCTGCCGGTCGACGATGCCTACCGGAAAGAAGCGATTGAGCTGGCCAACAGCACGTTCGAAATGGTGATACGTCGGATTGAGCCTGATAACCCAGTTGAAACGCGGCGGCTCTGGGATGCGGCAGAGTACGTCGATCATCACTATTTAAGTTCTGATATGCTTCCAATTGATAGCGAATACGCCCTTTCTTTGATCGAAGCGTTTCTGGTCCATTACGTAATCGATCTCGCCGTTCAAGCAGATCGTAAGGCGGAAGCTTAAGTTAGACCAACCTTTGGCTGGGGGGTATGTTCCCCCAGCCTGCTATGAATGGCGGGTACGGGTCGATTTCACTCCAGCCGCTTTGCCCGTTCAGCTACCCGCTGAACCATCGATACAGACGCAGTGCTAGCTTGCCGTATCCCAGCCCCCGCAACTTCCGCGTTTGACCTCGTTCCAAATCTTGCCCGCGCCCGTGACCCCTTGGTGCCCATCAACCCTTTTGCGAAGCCACCTGGGCCGGGAATGGTCGGCGGTCCGGCCATCATGAAGTTGCCGGAGATTGAGCGCACGATTAGCGGGGTGGCGATGATCATGCCGCCAGCGAGGAACATCATCATGAAGAAAGGCACCAGCGCGCCGATGTTGCTCGCGCCGGACGGATCTCCGAGTTCGGTCATCAGTGAACGCGACATTCCGACGACGGTGGAAAAAACCCCCGCGATCACGAGGGGGTAGAGCGCGTAGGACACCGTGCTGGACAGCCAGCGGTGGAAATAGTCCTTGCTAACATCAAACAGCGAAAGCGCGATCATGATGGGGGCGATGCCGATCATAAAGGCCAACATGATCTTGGCGAAGATCAGGACAAGGCCACAGAGCGCGCCGATGACGCCCAAAAGGAACGCGCCAATCGCACCGATCAGAGCTCCGGCCATCCAATGCATGTTGTCACCGGCCGCGTTCAGGTAGTTGCCAAACTCTTCGATGAGATCGTCAAAGGCCCCTGCAAAGTAAGATGCACCTGCGCCGCCGCCACCAAGCCCCGCCACCATGCCGCCCGCGAGCTGGTCGAGCCCATCGATTAGGGCGCTGGCCACAGCGTTGAATTGGATCCAGTTCATCGCAAACAGAGAGATGAGCATGAGCTTAAGGGCGAACCAGAACGCGGTCCGTCCATCCATGGACTTGTACTGAAGCACCATGTTGAGAAAGACGCCGATCACAGCCAGCGTCGAGGCCACGGCAATGACGCCGCCAAGCTGACCGGCGACGTTGCCAAAAGTGGTTTGGGCTGCGTCTTCCAGAAAGCTGTCGGTTGTCTCAACCATCCAAGTGACGACGCCCATCGGATCCTCCTCGGTTTGCCTTTAGGTGCTTTAGTCGGTGCGGCGTTTTAGGAAGGCCTTCAGGATGTGCTCGCCGTCGAAGTCTGGCACGACGGAGACCAGTTCCCAGCCATCCTGGCCAAGGGCGGTCAGCTGCGCTTCGATCTTCGGTGGCTTTGTTTTGGCGGTGTTGATCTGTTCAATCTTGTATTCAAACATGGCCTGTTTCCTTTGCTTGGGCCGGAACAACCGGCAGGTAAAATTCGGTAATGCCGCGCGCGCCTTCATGGCGACCGGCCTGGATGATCACATCGATGGAGCGGGTGATGTAGTCGTTCATGTCCTGGTAGGTCATAGGCACGTCGGTCTTCAGGGCCGCAATAGCCAGGCGCTGGACCGCCAGCTGCGGTGTTTCAGCGTGTAGCGTGGTGAGAGAGCCGCCGTGGCCGGTGTTGATGGCCTCAAGGAAGGTCATGGCCTCTTTGCCGCGCACTTCGCCCAGGACAATGCGGTCCGGTCGCATGCGGAGGGTAGAGGTCAGCAGGACATCAGCGCTGCGCGTAGCTTCATCGCGATCAGACATCAGCGTGACGACATTGGGCTGCGTCGGACGCAGCTCGGCGGCCTCTTCGATCGTGATGATACGCTCGTCGGCGGGCACGAAGGAGAGGATCTTGCGCGCCGTGACGGTTTTGCCGGTCGACGTGCCGCCGGACACGATCATGTTGAGTTTGTGCGTGACGCAGAACTTGATCGCGGCGTCGATGTCACCCGTGGTCACGACATTGCGCAGCTCGGCATTGCGCTTGCGCCTTGCACCCTCGTTGCTGCGCTCTTTTCCGAAGAGATAGGACAGCTTGATCTGGTCCAATGGCAGGTCCGCGAAGAACCGCAAAGAAATCGCGTAACCGCCATCAACTGCGGGAGGCTGGATGACTTGCGCGCGGATGGGGCGGTCGCGGTAGGTGATGCTGACTGATACAATCGGTTTGGTCCGGCTGAGCGTCGTGTTCGCGGCGGAAGCAATCTGATTGCCCAAGTCTTTGATCTCGTTCGGTGACAGCCGTCGATTGACGGACCGCATGAAGTGATCACCCTGAAACTCCGCCCACAGCGTGCCATCAGGATTGATGCAAAGCTCGATCAGCCTTGGGTCACGCGCTTCGGGGATTTTGTCCATGGAGCTTTGTAGATAGCTGGCCGCCATGATCAGAAAATCTCCAGATCACGATCGACCATCACGGTGACGCGGGCACCCTGATCCACATAGATCACGGGAGAGACGGAGAGGTATTTGCCAATCACGCTTTGTGCGCTGTCTTGCAGGTCTTCGCCAATGCCCTCGAGGACATCTGAGGTGATCTCATCTTCAGTTTTTTGTGCAGCCACTGCGGGCAAGGCTCCGATTAGAGATATCAGGGCAGCGGCCCCAAATCGTGTTCCAAAGCGGCTGTCGACAAAGCCGGTTGTGCCGGAGCGACCCAGTTCATCGCCACCGAAAGCGCTGATTTCGACGGTCTGGTTGCTGGGCAGGATGATCCGGTCCCAGGCGATCGTCACCCGTTGCTGCGCAATGTCGAGACCGGATTGATACCGCCCGATCAGACGCGCGCCGCGCGGGATCAGGATCCGCGAGCCGTCATAGGCGTGGACATCTTCAGACACCATCGCGCGGACCTGACCGGCGAGCGAGCTGTCGATCGCTGTCTCGAGCACGGCCTGGATCATCGTGCCCTGAACGACCGTGTTTGACGGGTTCACGATCAACTGGGCCTGCGTCACCTCAGCGGGTTCAGCGCCATTGCGGACAAAGTCTGTGTCGCCATCAAGCCGCCGCTGCTGCGCGGCGGTTTCATTGTTGCCGCCTCCGGTGCCGCCAAAGGCGATGATCGGGCTGGCGATACGGGCTTGCAGTTCCTCAAGTTCGGCTTGCCGCCGCCGCTCGAGATCTTGAAGGCGCAGCTCCTCAGCTGTAGGGCCGCTCGGTCCGGGCGAGCGCGGCGTTTCAAGGCGCGCGAGTTCCAGATCGTTCTGAAGTCGCTGGATTTGCCGCGCGCGTTCTTCCAACTCTTCGCGCAAAGCGGCTTGCGTTGCTGCCGCCTCGCTTCGCAGGGCATCTATCTCTGCGCCCAAGGTATCCAATGCCTCGAGGTCGACGGTTGGGGCTTCAGGTGCAGGTGTGTTGCGCAGGGCTTCGAGCTCGGACCGCATGGCGTCCATTTGCGCGCGCAGCTCTTCTGTTTCGCGGTCTGGTTCCGGCTCCGGCGGTGGGGATGTGTCAATTGGTGCAGGGGTGGGCTCGAGCGCACCAAAACCCGGTCCCGCCGCTTGGAATTCATCTGGGGAGGCGGTCTCCAGGCCTTCGGGTTCAGAGCCGCCAGAGAGCAATAGCAAGAGACTGCCAAGGGCCGCGATTGCCCCAATGCCCAGGGCGCTGGCGACAAAAGATGGCCGCGATTTTGGGTTTTGTGGTTTCCCTTCAAGCGCTTCGAGGCGTTTCTTAAGCTCAGTCGTTTCACTCATCGTGGTTTGCCTCGCTCATCTCTTGCACGCAAATCTCGTCCTCACCGAGCCTGAGCACCCATCGAGTGCTGACACCTGAGACGCGGATCACGCCATCTGGCCGGGCCAGAGCATTGACACTGCGCTCATTACCGCCGGACCATCGAAAGATCGCGGGAAGAGGCGCGTTTGCGGCAAAGCGGAAATAGGTGAATGTGCCGTCGTCCCAGATTTCGCGCGGCGTGATCTCTGATCGCGCGCTGACCCCGTAAGCATGGTTTGCGGGCTCGCTTGCGGCAACTCGAGACTGCTGGGGAGCAGAATCTGGATAGGTGAAGCGGATGACATAGAACGTCGGTGAGCTCGCCTCAGTGACGTTGAAATAATAACTGCGCCGGTTGGTGTAGACTGTGATGTTGGTATGCGCGCCGCGCGAGATCGGCTTGATTGCAAAAGCCTGACCACCGGGCACGCCGTCCAGAAGGAAGCCTTCAGTGTCGCCCGCGATGATCGAGCGGATGGTCTCGCCTTGGCCAAATTCGATGCTGGTCACGTGGGTCAGGCTGGTGCTGATGCGATAGACCTGCCCATCCTGATAGGTGGCCAGCCGGACGCGGGCATCATTGGGGCCTTGGCGCGGCTGGGTTTCGGCGTTGGCTGTGCCAGCAAGCGGTACGAGGAAAGCGAGGATCAGGAAAAGGCGGCGCATGGGTTACTCCAGACGATCCGAGCGGATCGCGTATTCGGTGACGGTGAAGCCGAAAGGGTTCTGCCAGACATCGTCGATCGACCGGCTATTCTCGGGCCGAAACTCAAACATCAGCGTTGCGGTGAAGAGCCCGTTTTGACTGCCTCGCGGTGAATTGAGCCGCTTGCGCAAGCGCACCTGGGCACGATTGGCGCTGATGTGGGTAATCGACAAAACCTCGACTTCCAGGCGGGCATCCGTGCCGTAGCTGTCCGGCGGATAGGCCTCATGACCGCTGGTCCATAGCGCGCGCAGGCCAGCTGCTGCGGCTCCGTCCGACTGGTCCAGGACCCGCCGCACCCGCACATCATTGTCGAGCTGATTGTACGTCTCTCGATCGATGACATAGCGGTAGACCTGTGCCTCGATGATAGCGGGGCGTTCCGTGAGTGAGACCGCTTCAACCATGGCATTGGGGAGGGCCATGCCGGTTTCGCTATCAAAGGGCACGATCATGGGCGGCGGGTCCACGTCGAGCAGGGCCACGAGGGAGGCGGCGAGGCAACCTGCCATGCCAAACGCCATTCCTGTCAGCCCTAGTTTCTGCCACATGAGCTCGCGTCGTCGTGCGCCGTAGACGAGCTCTTCTTCGATGATTTCTGCCTCACTGTTCATGCGGTCAGTCCGCGCGCAGGTCTGGCAAGGTGAAGTCCATGTAGCGGCGCTCTTCAGCCAGCGTGGCGGCATCGATAACGCCGGATTGGCCCGCACCCACGGTCTGAATGGCTTCGAGCTCCCACATGCGCGTCATAGCGATGGCAAGTTCGGCGGTGACGCGGGTGTTGTGATCCACGGCTTCCTTGAGCGTTTCCATGTCTGGGATCAGCGACACAAGCTGCTCGACCCGCTCAAGAGATTGCGCGGCCTCGTCATAGCTGTTCTCGGCCGCAGCCGACATCATCGCCCCAGTGCCCGCCTGGCTGGCAATGCGCTCAGACCCCGGATTGCCGCTGCTGGCCATGTCAGAGATGGTATCTTGGTCGAACCCTGCATCCTCCAGGGCTTGCGTCATGCGACCTTCCATCTGTGGGGCCGCGTTGCCAATCAGGCCGCTGAAATCGCCGCTCTGGATTTGCCGGATGGTGCCAAGGAGATCGCCGAATTCTTGGTCCAGGAGCCCGTCGAGATCACCACCCATGGCCATTTCGATGATACCTGTCGCGCCGGTCAGCGCGGCGTAGGTCTCGTTTAGTGTGTCCAGTTGCTGCTGCACCAGATCGAGTTGTTCGAGCAGCGTGTCGAGTTGGTCGGTCTGAATCCCGAAATCCTCCAGCATCTGCTGCAGTTGGCGAATTTCCTGGGCGATGTTGCGCGTGTCGACCGTGGGGACACCTTGGGCAGATACGGGTGAGGCAACCAACATTGCGCAGGTGGCAACGGTAGAAAGAAAGCGGATCATCGGAGTGCCTCCAGATCGAATTGCATGAAGTCTTGTTCGCGTGCCTGCGCGGCTGCCATGGCCAGCTCTGCGGCGCTAAGCGGACGGGTATAGGTGGCCTTGAGGCGCGTGCGGATGGCGATCAGGCGGGCGAGTTCTCCCCGCGCGTAGGTGTTGAGCGACATGGCCGCGTGAATGTCATCTGTCTCGCCAATGCGGGTGATGATGTCCCGCACACGCTGCGCAGCCGCTTGCACGGAGACCAAGGAGTAATCGCCATAGACCCCTGCGCCGAAAGAGGTCAGGCTCATCGTGGAGTTGGCAAGCAAGACGGGATCAATGGTGCCGAGCGCATCGACGCCACCGACACGCGCGAGGTAGAGATTGTAGCGCTCGGGGATGACCTGAACGTAGTGCTGGGTCTCAGTGAAAGGGGGTACGCCGCTGTAGCGCTGCACGTTGCCGGGACCGGCATTGTAGGCAGCTAGCCCGTGAATGATGTTGCCGTCAAACATGGCTAGCATCTGCGCCAGATAGCGCGCGCCGCCAGTGACCTGGATGTAGGGGTTTTCATAGTAGGCCGGGTAAATCCCGAGATCCTGCGCCGTGCCGGGCATGATCTGGGTCAGGCCGAACGCACCAACAGGTGAGCGCGCGCCGATGGTGAAGCGGCTTTCCTGCCAGATCAGGGCCTGCAATAGGCAGCGCCATTGCTTGGGCGACAGCCTCGCCGCGCCCACGCCGGACATATGGTGCGTTTCCTGAGCCGCGCGAATAATCAGCTCTTCGATGGAGCCAGAGGCATCGCCGAACATCTGGGCCGCGCCGGGGTTTGGATCAACCGGACCGTAAAGCGTGTCTGCAGCGCTTTCAGGTGATGAGCCTGCTTCCAAACTCGCGACCAGCGCGCCCGAATTGCCGCTGGCAAGCGTTGCGGCATCAAGGATATCGGCCAGCGCTTGGAGTTGCTCCTGATCGAGCTCTTCAAGCTCTTCTTCTTTGGTCAGCCGATCCCGCTGCAGCGCCAGATCTTGTTCGCCCTGCTGTAAAACGCGCTCGCGTTGCAGAAACATGCCCGCATCAAATGTGGGCACGCCTTGGGCAAAGGACATTGGCGCGGCGAAACATACCAAGCCCGAAAAGATATACAGGCGGTGCTTACTCACCGAGACCACCAATCGGCCCGAGCAGCTCAAAGTTGCAGTTGCTGCGGCTGACCTCGGCAAAGGAGTTGAAGCATTCAGCTTCGGACGGCCGATATTCGGCGCAGGCTGTCAGGGTCAAAAGGGTGAGGGTCAAGGCGAACAATCTACGCATCCATCTGTCTCCAGAATTCGGGGTTTTGGCGGTAATCCGCGCCCACCAGCGCTTCGCCTTTTTCCATGCCGCCAAGGATCGTGAGGTAGGGGCCAAGGGCGCTTAGATCAGCGTCGATCACCACCGAGCCTTGATCATCGCGCACCAGCGCCAGACGGGAGTTGCTGCCTGTGCCGAGCAGAACGCAGAGTTCTTTTTCGGTGAGACCGAGCATGGTGTAATCACTGGCCGAGGCGCGGATGTTTGGAAGCAGAAGCTGCGTCGGGACGGCCTCGACAATCGTCTTGCCGGTGCGGGTCTTCTCAAGCTGGCTTGCGTATTGGGTCATCATCACAACGACCGCGTTTTGTTTGCGCGCGGTCACAAGCCAGTTGCTCAGCCGGTCGGCAAAATATGGGTTATCCAGCGCCTTCCAGGCCTCATCTATGATGATCAATGTCGGCTTGCGATCCTCGATCACGCGCTCCACCCGCCGAAACAGGTAGGACAGGACCGCCATGCGTTCCTTCTCACTTTCGCTGTCGAGAATGCCGGTCAGGTCGAACCCCACGACATCACCATCGAGCGAGAAGGTATCCTCAGAGCTTTGCCCGAAGATCCAGCCATAGCGGCCGTCTGCGGTCCATTCCTGTATCCGCTCGAACAGATCCCCTTCGTCTGCCCCCGCCACAAAGAGGGAGGCCAAATCCTGCCAGTTGCGAAGGGCGGCATCGCTCGTCCCGGCGTTCTGGCGCACTACCTCTTGGACGCGGTTGATCTGAACCGGGCTCAGGGGCTTGTCGGCGCGATGCATCAGCGTGGCGAGCCAATCGGACAGCCAGGCTTGCCCGCGCCCGTCGATTTCAGTGCGCAGCGGGTTGAGACCTGTGGCTTCACCGGCCGTAATGGCGCTGTAGCGCCCGCCATTGGCTCGAACTGCCATTTCCATGCCAGCGCGATAGTCAAAGACAAACACGCGCGCGTGGCAGCGGCGGGCTTGGGTCATCAGAAAGGCCGACAGCACTGACTTGCCAGAGCCAGGGCGGCCGAGGATCAAAGTATGCCCACCGGTTGGCTCTTTGTCCGGCTGACCCGTCTCATGGTAGTTGAACAGGAAGCCTGAGCGTTCAGGCGACGGAAAGAGGGTAATCGGCTTGCCCCAAGGCACTTTGTGTCCGGGTTTGCCCAGTTGACCGCGATGAAGCGCTGCGAGGTCGGCAAAATTTGTGTTCGTGACGGCGGCCTTGCGGCTGCGCATTTGCCCGTTGCCCGGATGCTGCGCAAAATAATGGGAGCGCGCTGCAAAGCTCTCGTTCACCAGATTGATGCCTTCACTGGCCGCGATGTTGCGCACCTCGGCCGCGATGGATTCCAGCTTTTCCTCGGTCTCGGCAAAGACCGTGACCGTCATGTGATGATCACCAAAGCTCAGCCGCTTGGATTCGAGATCGTCCAGCGCTTCGACCAGTTCTTCGGCGAGAGAAATCGCGCCGTCATCGCTAGCCTTCATCAGACGCTGTTGGCGTTTGATCCGGCTGGCCATGATGTTGCTGTTGATCGGCGTGAAGGAATGCGTGACCACCATGTCAACAGGAAGGTTCAGCTCATCGAACATGGTGCAGTTGGTTTTGGCCGGGTAGGTCTTGATCGCAAAGCTCGTACCAAGCCGCTTGCCCGCCGTCCCATCGTCGAGCAAAAAGCCTCGCCCCTGAAACGTGACGCGGGTGTTGGCCACATCTTCGGCAATGACGCCAAATCGCGATTTTGCGAAAAGCGGCCGTTCCTGACCAATGTTGAGCGCCCCGAGGAAACCAAGCAGCTCGCCGCTTTCGGCTCCAAGAAGGCGCGGGTTCATCTCTGCGAAAGACGACAGTAGGAAACCGACGACCTCCTCGAGCTTGCGCAGCTGTTTGGCTGTCTGGTCCTTCATCTGTGCGATTGAGTCTGAACGCTTCAGGCGCAGCCGCGCGCTCATGGGAGGGCGTTTCAGCACCGTGAGCGTGAGTGTCTTGTCCCGTAGACCCGCCTGCGCCATGGCCGTTTGCCAACGCGCATCCAGCGCTTTCGCAAACCCTTCGTGGGGCACTGGTGGCAAGGCGGTCTCAATCGCCTTGGAGACCTTGTGCACGTAGAAACTGTATTCCGGCCCAATCTGCGCAATGATCGCTGCGAAGATCGCGCGAATCTTTTCCAAATGCGCGTCATTGCTGGTCATGCTGTTGACGCCATCAAGGCGGATGCACTGGAACAGGGCATTACCGCGCGTACGGATCGTCACGTCATTCACGAGGCTGACATAGGGCAGCATGCTGGCCATCGGGCGCTCTTTGCGCGCCCAGTCCGGCAGCATGGCAAGATCATCCGACGGGTCACGGAGCATAGCTGTCCCCCAAATGGATCTTGCGGTTTGGCGTCGGCGGCGTTTCCTGCAGCGCAGTGACCATCACTTCAAGAAAGGCCGGGTCCCAGTCAGCCGCTTTCCACAGGGCAGGATAGGCCAGAGCGGCGATGATGATCACCGGCCAGCTCTGGACCCAAAGAAATAGCAACACAAATCCGAAGAGCCAGACCATGGCGTACATGATCGGCAAGCCGATAAGCTTCGGTGGCCGGATCAGACCCAGGAAGAGGCGGGTTTGCGTTGCCATGTCGAATTTACGCGCCCCAGATGGCGGTCACGATAGTCGGTGCAGCCGCGATGCCTGCAATGGCGACCAACACCCAGAGGGCTTGGCGGAAGTCGAGAATGCCGAAGAGCCAGGAGAGGAACACGCCGATCAAGGCCAAGGTGCCGATGACAATGCCCAGGGGGCCGGTGATCGTGTCGACGATGCCTTGCAGAAGGTTCTGCACCGGCGAGAGGTCGATGCTCTGCGCAAACGCGGGATTGGCAATCATCAAGCTGGCCAGAGCCAGCGACAGGGTCGTGCGGAATTGTGTGTGCATCAGGAGGCTCCAGTCAGTCGGTCACGCACGGCCATGACGCGGCGCACGTGATTTTGGGTTTCTCGGTAGGGAGGAATGCCGCCATAGCGCGCGACCGCATCAGGCCCCGCGTTATAGGCAGCGAGCGCGAGTTCGGGCGTGCCAAACTGCGCCAACATCATCAAAAGGTAGCGGGCAGAGCCGTCGAGGTTGGCTTGCCAGTCATGCGGATCAACACCAAGCTGCGCGGCCGTAGCTGGCATCAGCTGTCCGAGGCCAATCGCGCCTGCGGAACTGCGTGCATTCGGGCGATAGGCACTTTCGATTTCGATATTGGCTTGGAAGAGCGTCTGCCATTCCGTCACCGACAGACCTGCGCGGCGCAGTGCAGGGTGCCCGCCATAGCGATGCGCGGTGCTTTCAATGGCTGCGAGGATTTCGGGGCGGGGAACCGCGCGGGTGGGTGCAGGAGGCGGATCTTCAGGCTCAGGCCCTGCGAACACGATCAGCTCTGGTGGGTTTGCCCCAATCCCGTCGACGTAGCTCTGCGCGAAACCTGATTGCGGTGCCTTGGTCTCTAGCTGGCCATCGGCCCGCATGGAAAGCACGAAGCCTTCAGAATAGGCGGGGGCAGCAAGAAATGCTGCGAGTAGGGCAAGTGGTTTAGCCTTCGTCGTACAGGTTGTGAGAGGCGATCTTGCCTTCGAGCATCGGGATCGAGACGATCGAAACGCCAAGGCCAGCAAGGAAGCTGGATAAGCCGTTGATAGTCTTGAATTCCCGAGCAGCCATGTTGTTGCGCGCAGTGACGAGCAGGCGACGCGTCTCACCATCTGGCGAGACGCAATGCACAGTCCAAACTCCGGACCACTGAGCACCTGTACGTTTGGGCGTGACCCGGCACACAACATCCGCCGAATGACCCTCGGCAAGCAGCGCGCGCAGCCCGTCTTCACTGACAACATTGGGGGCGTCTTGCATCAAATTCATAGGATCGAGCCTTGCAGAATTGTGCATTAGCCCGGCTGTCCCTCATGGACTACCGAACCGATACAATATTATAACTTTGCAATCAATAGGTGCAATTTGATTTATTGCGCCTTTCATGCGTTGAAACGAATTTACTGCAACGGAGTGGCTGAGCCAAGATAATATGGCCCTTTTGAAACAAACATGGGCGGCTCTGGCTGTTTTGAGTTGGGGGTCAGCCTCGATCGCGGGCAGTTGCCTGCCGCCTGTGCCGCCCTGGATGCCGACCAATGCCGATGACGTGCAGGCCTATGCGGATCTGTTGAAGCGCGATGCGGAGATGTATTTTATCGATGTTGAGCAGTACTTCCGATGCCTGGATCGGCAGCGGCGAGAGGTCTTCGAGCAAGCGCGCGAGGTCAGTGGAGACTATTCGCGCGTTCTGGAGTTCCTGGACGACATGAGGAAATGATACCCGTCCTCACGTAGAGAAAGCTGCCGTTCAATAAAGCTGCCGCGAAGGTCGCCAACGCGGACGAAGCCGCCGTTGACTCGATATTTCGATGACCGGTTTTGGGACCGTGAGGACAGAAATCAACGGAGTGAAGTTTAGCAAGCATGCTCCGAGCAGTTGCGCTAAGTGGCCGAACCTCCAGCGGATGGCCGCGATTTTGCCAAAGCGGAGTGCTTTCAGACTATCAACACAATTGTGATCGCTAAATTCACAAAATACGATATGTTGATGTCATAACAAGGGAGACCAACATCAATGAAAAACCTAATTCTTGCCACCGTGTTGGCACTGACGCCGATGGCTGCTCTGGCGGAAGGCGTGACCCACTACGTCGCTATTCATGTCGACGAGAATGACCCACAAGTCATGAATATGGCGCTCAACAACGCCCAGAACGTGTCCAACTATTATGAGTCCATCGGTGATGAAGTTGTGATTGAACTCGTTGCATACGGACCAGGCCTCAACATGTTCATTCCTGGCAAAAGTCCAGTGGCTGATCGGATCGAGACCATGTCACTGGCTCTTGAGAACCTGTCTTTTGCCGCGTGCGGCAATACCCATCAAAAAATGAGCGAAAAGGCTGGCAAGGACATTGAGATCATGGAGGAGGCAAACATGGTCACTTCGGGCGTCGTTCGTTTGATCGAGCTTCAAGAAAACGGTTATGCCTACGTGAGGCCATAAAAAAAGCTGCGGCTTTTGTCCTTCAGGCAAAGGCCGCCCGCCCTGAGGGTGCTACCAGGATGCAGGATTGAGACCGCCGCTGACGAGCTCGTCGAACTTGGCAAGCATGAATGGACGCAGGTCTTCGGTCTCGAAGGCTCCGCTCGCAAAGTAGTCAAGAACAGCAAAATGCTCGAAGGGTTTCAGATACCCGGGCAAGCGAAATGCCTCGGCATCCTTCAGAGGCACTCCGCCCGTGGCGTCGTTGCGTAAAACGATCGTCGTAGGGGTCGTAAATACTCCCCACTTTCGCATCAACGCGGACTCCTTCGCACTCTCGCCATCAAGATCAACGACAACGTCGGACCCATTTAAGTCGAGTTGGAGAACAACGAAGTTAGACTCGACGATCTCAAGAATCTCTGGTCGTTGAAAGTTTCGCGTGTGCATTTCCGCGCAATAAGCGCACCCGATCTGTTCGATCACAAGCATAAGGATTTTGTCGTCGGCAACCGCATTCGATAGGTCGCGCCGCAAGTCGCCGGATGAGTTCAAAAACCAACTTTGTTTGTGCAATCCATCTGCGCCTATCGACGTTTCATCGGCGGGACTTGCCGTCGTTAACGTGACGCAGGTTAAGATGGAAGCAAAAGCAAGTCTGAGCATTTGGTGTCCCAAGATAATCTATTTGTTCCCGAAGGTATTGGAAGCATGACTTTGATGCCAGTCACAACTTGATGACGAGCACAGGAGACAAGACAAGCCGACATTCGCTGCGAACGGACGAAGGAACTTTTTGGGCTCGTTCCGGCCGTTAGCTGCGTTTTGCGCCAAGGTCCGGTTCAGTGGAATGATCCGAGCAGAGTGGTGTTTTAGGATGGCCGCCATCGTATAACGCTGCCTGCGTCTCGCCGTTATCCCACTGATACAGCAGACCGATTTCTTCGCCAGTCTTGATACACGTAATGCGACCGATGGCTTCGGCCGTCGTGCGAACACTCTCAAGTTCGGGCAATACTAGCCCCTCTCGTTAAACAGTTCCTTGGGAGCGATGTCGAGAGCATGGGCAATCCGCTCCAGAACATCGATCGATGCTGAGTATTTCGCGAGTTCGATCTCGCTGATGTAGCTACGATCCAGGTCGGCAGCTAATGCTAATTGTTCTTGGCTCAACCCTCTGGAATTTCTTAGATTCCGGATATTTAACCCTACTTGTTCCCGTAATTTCATGGCCTGTATTCGGCCAGATCACAAGAACCGCTCTACGGAGTATATTCCACAAAACGCGCGCGAACATCATAAACCCTATGCTCGCATATGGTGTGAAGGTTGAGGTTGGAGCTAGTGTGTCAATAATGCAGTAATGTAGTCAAAAGGTATTGAATGATATGCGGTGCAAACTTATCAGGAATTGGACTGCCGGAGTTGCTTTGGCTTTGCTTTCAACCGTGGCTCCACAAGCGGCAAAAGCCTATCAGGTTGACTGCGCCATTCTGCTTTGCCTGGCTGGTGGGTGGCCCGCGTCAGCAGAATGTGCCCATGCCCGTGCCGTGTTTATCCGCAGGATTACGCCCTGGCCGATTGAGCCGCCGTTGCAAATCTGGCGTTGTCCTTTGGGTGTTTCTGAGCGCGCGCCGTTGCAAAGCACGGCCTCAGAAATCTGGGAAGCCAACAACCAAAATGGTCAGACACTCGGCCAATTCACTCTGGCTCAGGTGGTTGAAGGCGGTGCCGATATCGACATCAGTGGCTTAGAATTCGATTTCGTGCGCTCGATCCGCGTCTGGGATGTGCGGTACTACAGCCATCGCGAACGTGGCCGCGACGATGAATGTTCTGAGAGTTATAACATGCGCCTCGGGACCTACGGCACGCAGGGCGAATTCGGCTGGCAACACACGACACCAGCCGCCGCCCCACAATGGGTTCTGCCGACGCGACGCTGTTCGTCATCAAATTGGAGGCGTGGGGTCGGTGTCGAATGGGAAGATCACGAGGGCAACCACGGATATGAGTGGGTGGCCTACTAGGGCTATTCGCCGATGTCTTTCATGCGTTCGGCGATATCGCCCGCAATGCGCTCATACAGGGCGGCTTGCTTGTCCCTGGGTGAGCCGGGCTTCGGATTTCTTCGACGGATGCGTTTGGCGAGCCAAAACAACAGCCGCGCGGCGGGGTCGTCCAGTTTTTCCGGCACTGGGGCCGGATAGTTTTCTTCGAGTAGGGCAACGACCTCAGCATTCATACTGCGGTGGTTGGCCTCGGCTGCAAGGCGTATACGATCGCGCAGGCCGTCTGGCAGCCGCACGATGAATTTATCCTGATTTTGAGAGCTTTGTTCTGGCATGGTGGCACTGTGCCATAAAAAGCGATTGACGCAATAGTGGCTAAATGCCACTAGTTGGTTGTGGTTTCAACCTGGAGGCGTTTCATGAACAGTCGTAAACCAATGCAGCTTCGGCTTCCGCAAGAGCTCAAGGAGTGGATCAAAGCGGAGTCCGATCGCAATGGAAACTCCCAAAATTCAGAAGTGATCCGCGCCATTCGCGCGGCGAAAGACAGACGTTCTACGCGCGGAGCAATTGGAAATATCAATATGGATCAAGGTGATAATGCGCGTTGTTAACAAGGTGAGAGAGGTGTCGATAAGATGACCAAAGCTAGTGTACAGACAAAGGCGAAACAGGCAGCCTCGGCCTTTATCCGCGAGGCGCGGGAGGCAGGTTGGCAGCGCGCGAAATTCGAGATCAAGCCCGATGGCAGCGTCATCGTCGATGCCAACATGATCGCTCCAGAGGCCGCAGACGACTTTCTCAACGGCGACTTGAGAATGGGCGAATGACCCGCAAGAGCCTTCCAAAATACGTCTATAATGACAGGGGGTATCTCCGGTTCATCCGGCGTTCACGCGGTATCTCGGTCATGATGCACGAGGAAGCGGGCACGCCGGAATTTTGGGATCATTACAATCGCCTGCTGAAGGGAAAACCAGCGCCAGCGCCGGTGAAACGCAATTTTGAGGCGTTGATTCTTAGCTACTACGAGAGCGACGCCTACAAGAAGCTGAAGCCCCGTACGAGATCCGACTATCGGCGGTATATCAGCCACATTCGTGAGATCTGGGCCGACAAAGACCCGGCTAGGATCGAAACCCACCACATTTATGAACTGCACCGGGCAAATGCGGATCACTGGCGGCAAGCCAACTATCTTGTCCAGGTCATGGTCGTCTTGATGAATCACGCCCGGTTGATCGGCTTCATCAAGAAGGAGCACGGCAATCCGGCGAAGGGCATTCCGCTCTTCAAACAGCAGAGTGATGGCTGGGAACCTTGGCCAGATGATGTTCGTGAAGAGTTCGAAGTGCTGGCTTCAAAGCGGGCGCGGCTGGTCTATGAGCTTTGCGTTGGTACAGGCCAGCGTATCGGCGATGTAGTGAAAATGAAGTGGGCACACTTTTCCGACGCAGGGTTCGATTTCACTCAGGGTAAAACCGACAAGCCGCTGTGGATCCCGCTTACCGACCGGCTGAAGGCCCATCTCGACGGAATTGCGCGAACAGACGGCACTGTTGTGACCGACGCGAAGGGTCGACCAGTGAGCTACCGTATAGTCGCCGAGGAAATGCGTGCCATCAAAAAGAAGATGAAGCACGAGAAGGCGAGCTACTACAAAACGCACGGGCTCAGAAAAAACGCAACGATCGAGCTTTATCTGGCTGGATGCGATGACGAGATGGTCAAAGCTGTCACCGGTCATTCAGGCGTTGAGATGCTGAAAAAATATGGCGGGCCGATCCGGCAAAGAGAGCTGGCGAAGCGCGCTCAAGAGGCAAGAAATCAAATGGAACGAAGCAAGACCGAAACGTGAAAGTTTCAACGCTTGTTTCAAAAATGGCAGTGAAGGAGAAGGGGAATGACGCAAGTCATTGATTTTATTGGAGGCGAGTACCGGAATCGAACCGGTGTACACGGATTTGCAATCCGCTGCGTAACCACTCCGCCAACTCGCCGCCTGTGGTATCGGCACTGCTAACGGATCATTTCGGCGGCTGCAAGATGCGACTTACGGGAAAGTGCATGCTAGCCGTTGCTGATGGCCCCGCGATGTGGCACATCTGTTTCAGAAGAATCTGAACGTATGAGTTTAGCTGATGAGTGATTTCACTGCCCGCCGCACAATGATGGTCGATACACAGGTCCGTCCGTCTGATGTGACCAAATTTCCAATCATTGACGCCATGCTAACGGTGCCGCGCGAGGACTTTGTGCCAGCGGCCCGGCGCGAGGCGGCCTATCTCGGCGAAAACCTCGATTTGGGGCAGGGGCGTGTCTTGCTGGAGCCGCGCACTTTGGCCAAAATGCTGGATGCGTTGGCGATTGTGAACACCGAAATGGTGCTCGATCTGGGGTGCGGCATGGGATATTCTGCCGCCGTGATCGCCCATATGGCGGAGGCGGTTGTTGCCGTCGAAGAGGACGAAGCCATGGCCGCCGAAGCGCAAGAAGCTTTGACCGCGGCTGGGGCGGACAATGTGATTATGCACACCGGCCCCATTGCCGAAGGTGTGGCGCAGCATGGGCCATATGATGTGATCGTGGTTGAAGGCGGCGTTGCGGCTTTGCCGGATGCGATTTTGGGGCAACTCAAGGACGGTGGCCGAATTGCCTGTCTCTTTATGGAGGGGCAGCTGGGCGAGGTTCGGATTGGTTACAAGCGCGGTGATCAGGTGAGCTGGCGGATGGCCTTCAACGCGGCGGCACCAGTGTTGCCGGGTTTTGAAAAAGCGGCTGAATTTCAGCTTTGACGTGCGGACATCATTGCGATGTCATTTGTATTGAATTGGTGAGAGGCGTTCGAGATGCGGTCTGCAAGAACATCGTTTAAATCGCGGTTGCTGGGCGGAGTGCTGGCGGTTGCCGCTGGCCTGTCGTTGCCCCAGGCCATGTCTGCCGAAACCCTCGCGGATGCGCTGGTTGGTGCCTACAATCATTCTGGTCTGCTGGAACAGAACCGCGCCTTGCTGCGCGCCGCTGACGAAGATGTGGCGATTGCCGGATCGGCATTGAAACCCGTTGTGCGCTGGACCGCTGCGGCGACCCAAAGCTTTGGACGGGTGCGGACGGCAGCGACCGGGGGCGCGGTTGCAAATGATGACTTGACCGCATCATTGAGCCTTGTGGCAGAGATGCTGATCTATGACGCCGGTGCCCGGAAATTCCGGGTTGAGGCGACAAAAGAAACGGTTCTGGCGACCCGCGATGCGCTGGTGAACGTGGAACAACAGGTACTGTTGCGGGCCATTTCAGCCTATATGGGCGTGCTTGAAGCCTCTGAATTTGTGGCCCTTCGCACCAACAACGTTCGCCTTTTGACCCAGGAATTGCGGGCCGCCCGCGACCGGTTTGAAGTGGGCGAAGTGACGCGCACCGATGTGGCGCTTGCCGAGGCCCAGTTGGCGCAGGCCCGCAGCGGTTTGGCGGGCGCGCAGGGGGATCGGCTTCGGGCGATTGAGGAATATCGCAACGCGGTCGGCCGCAAGCCCGGCCAGTTGCGCGCAGCACCGCCATTGCCTGCCATCGGACAAAGCGTTGATGCAGCCAAAGCCCTGGCGGTGCGAGTGCATCCGCTGCTTTTGTCGGCGCAGCATCAGGTGGCCGCCGCAGATCTGCTTACCCGTGCAGCTGAATCCGATATGTCGCCTCAGGTCACTGTGAACGGCCGGTTCGGCCTGACAGAAAACCTGAGCTCAAGCGACTTCAACCACAGTGGGTCCGTCGGCATTGAACTGGGACAAACGATTTATCAAGGGGGCCGCCTGTCCGCAGGCGTACGCCAGAACCAAGCGCGGAGTGACGCGCAGCGGGCCAACCTGCACACCGTGCGTCATGACGTGCAGCAATCCGTTGGCAATGCCTATGCCAACCTTGCCTCGGCCCGCGCACAATTGTCGGCATCCGAACGCCAGATCCGCGCCGCCAGCATCGCCTTCCGCGGCATCCGCGAAGAGGCAGCCTTGGGCGCACGGACGACGCTGGATGTTCTGGATGCGGAACAATCTTTGCTGGACGCGCAGTCGCTGCAGGTTTCGGCCCGTGCCAACCTTTATGTTGCGGCCTATACACTATTGTCCGCGACGGGGCGTTTGACGGTCAAAGACCTCAAGCTTCCGGTGCAGACCTATGATCCTGCGGCCTATTATAACTTGGTCAAAGACAGCCCTGCCAAACGCTCCAAACAGGGCAAACAGTTGGATAAGGCGCTCAAAGGTATCCTTAAAAACTGACCAATTGTAACCAACCATTGTGAGAATCCGGTGTTCGCGTTAAACTGGCGATCGAGGAAAGAGTGGTAATGATATGTCCGACCCCGTCACAAATGCCGAGGTAGAAGATGTTTTGTCTTCGATCCGGCGTCTGGTCTCAGAAGACAAGCGCCCGATGCAGGCCTTCAAAGAACCTGAGCCGCAGGCCGCTGAACCCAGTGATCGCCTGGTGTTGACCCCTGCCTTGCGGGTGGCGGATGCACCGGCAGCGGAAGAAGGAGCAGACACTGCTGATGCGCCGCAGTCGGCGGATGAATTTGCCCGTGACGTCCAACAGATGACCGCCGCAGCTGAGCCAGCCCATGCAGAAGTAGAAGTCTCTGATGCAGGCAATGGCGGCGAGACGGTCGAAGCGGACCTGCACAAATTGTTCGAAGATGAAGCCTCAAGCGAAGAGCAGACCGCACCGGATCAGGACTATTCGGATGATCCTTACGGCTTTGCTGATGATGAGGATGCTGATGGTGCAGAGGATGAACAATCCTGGCTGCGCCGCGCCCCCGAGGACGAGGAAGCCCATGACGGGGAAGACGCCCCTGTCGGCACCGCCTCCTTGACCGCCAAGATCGAAGCGCTGGAAACGGCGATTGGCAATATTTCCGACACTTGGGAACCTGACGCACCGGGCGAGGATGAATATTCCGGCACAGATGCGCCTGCGATGTCCTGGGAGGACGAGGCCAACGACCAGCCAGAGCCCGCCCAGCAGGAAGAGGCATCACAGGACGCCGAAAGCGATGCCCTTGCCGTGATGGAAGACAGCACCGACGAGGATGAAGACGAAGATACCTCACCCGGTATTTTTGCCTCAACGCGCCATCACGCGGCGGATGCCACTGAGATATTGGAAGACTCCGCACCTGAAGCACACGTAATGCTGACCCCGCCACCAACGGCGAACGTGTCCAGCGCGGCGGATGAGGGTGATTTTGAATACGAACAGGATGATCAGGTCATCGACGAAGAGGCGCTGCGCGATTTGGTCTCTGAGATTGTCCGGTCTGAACTGCAGGGCGCATTGGGTGAACGGATCACCCGCAATGTCCGCAAATTGGTCCGCCGCGAAATTCACCGCGCATTGACCGCACAGGAAATGGAATAACGGCGCTAAGTCGTTATTTTGCCTGCACAATTCAACAACAGGTCAACATCCATATAACGTTCGACATGGTCGGCCAGCGCATCCAGCGCGGCCTCTACGCCGGTCTCAAACACGACGGATGATGTTCCACCCAGCCCCGCCAGAAACACGGCGCGGAAGGCGTCAGAGCTGAAGATCCCATGCATATAGCAGCCCCGCACACGGCCATCGAGACTGGCCGCGCCTTCGGGTCGGCCGTCAAAATCAAGCCATGCGCGTTCAGTGTCCGGGCCGGATGTTTCACCGATGTGGATCTCATAACCGTCCAAGTGCGCGCCGCTTTCGCAGTGCGTACCCGATTTGAGCGACAAATGCTTGATCGGGGCCATTTCTGTCTCGATGTCCAGATGACCGAGGCCAGCAACCTCTGACGGATCGCCCTCAATGCCATGCGGATCAGCAATGCGCTGGCCCAACATCTGATAGCCGCCGCACAGGCCCAGCACATGCCCGCCGCGCCGGATATGGGCAGCCAGATCAATATCCCAGCCCTCGGCGCGGAAGGCCGCCAGGTCGGCGATGGTTGCCTTGCTGCCGACCATCAAGACCAGATCCGCATCCGCGGGCAGGGGGCTACCCGGCATGATCATCCGCAGATCTACACCCGGCTCAGCGGCCAGCGGATCGAGATCGTCAAAGTTGGAAATGCGCGGCAGACGCGGCACTGCAATCACAATGCCATCACCGCTGGATCTCGCCCGCGCGGGCAGGTCCATCACATCCTCGGCTGGCAGGCGGTGCGCCTGATCAAACCACGGGATCACCCCAAGCGAGGGCCAGCCAGTGCGCCGGGCGATGTCATCTCGCCCCGCATCAAAGAGGCTGCGATCCCCACGAAATTTGTTGACGGCAAAGCCGCGCACCAAGGCGTTGTCTTCGGCCTCTAGCACCGCTTGCGTGCCGACGATCTGGGCGATCACACCGCCCCGGTCAATATCGCCCATCAAGATCACCGGGACATGCGCGGCGCGGGCAAAACCCATGTTGGCGATGTCGCCGGCCCGCAGATTGGTCTCGGCGGGGCTTCCGGCCCCCTCCACAATGATCAAATCGCATCCCTCGGCCAGACGATGAAACGACTGCAACACCGCTGGCATCAGCGCGTTCTTGTTCTTGCCAAAGGCGGCGGCCTCCTGATGGCCCGCGATTTGGCCCTGTACAATCACCTGCGCCCCTGTGGCGGTCTGCGGTTTGAGCAGGATCGGGTTCATATCCGTGTGGGGCGCAACACCCGCCGCACGGGCCTGCAGGGCCTGCGCCCGGCCAATTTCACCGCCATCCTCGGTCACGGCGGCGTTGTTGGACATGTTCTGGGGCTTGAAGGGGCGCACGGCCATCCCCCGCCGGGTGCAGGCGCGGATCAGCCCTGCAACGATCATGGATTTGCCGACATTGCTGCCGGTGCCTTGGATCATGATGGCTTTGGTCATGGGGGGCCTTTGTCCGTTTGATCGCAAAATGGCGCAAATCGGAGAGAGGCGAAAGTGCCTTGGCGACCTTCAAACCGGAAAGAGCGGCGCATTGGGCAGAAGGGGGCGTACAAAAACAAAAGACGCAGCCCGAAAGCTGCGTCTTTTTGTCAAACTGAAGCGTAGATTTAGGCGGCTTCAGCCTGTTGTGCGGCATTGCGACGTTCGGATTCTTCGCGCGACAGCGCAACAGAGGTCCGGACACCCTTGCCAACAAAATCCATCAGGCCTTCCACAACACGTTCGTTGGGGTCGATACCTGCACAGCTCAATACTTCACGGCCATCGCGCGAACGCGCCCAGCGTGCAATCTGCTCGGGACCATTGCCATATTTCTTGTCGTCAGCAATAGCGTCATCTAGTGCAGCCAGTACCACAGCTGCGAAAAGTTTACGGGCACGGTTGCCTTGTTCGTTATTGAAAGCGGTGCCATCAACGAAATCTTTCATCTCGTCGTCCTTTCCATTATTCTTGCTCTTGTCATTTCGGCGTGAAGCCTCTTATGACGGATATCGCGCGATTCGGATACCAATTTATTGCATAACTCCTATGCATTTGATGCATATCTCCCCGATATAGGCACGAGATATCGTTGCCTTGCAGGGGGCGCACCTCCCAGATATAGAGCTGATCATCATTCTATCAACCTTTTGCCTTGGTTTGGACACATGCCTAAAATTAACGGAAATGAGATTCGCCCCGGTAACGTGCTGGAGCATAACGGCGGCCTTTGGGCAGCTGTGAAAGTCGATCACGTCAAGCCCGGCAAGGGCGGCGCGTTTGCCCAGGTCGAGATGCGCAACCTGCGCAATGGCTCAAAACTCAACGAACGTTTCCGGTCTGCGGACAAGGTTGAGAAAGTGCGCCTTGAACAAAAAGATCAGCAATTTCTCTATGAAGACAGTGGGATGCTGGTTCTGATGGACACCAACACCTATGAGCAAGTGCAGCTTCCGGCCGAGCTTTTGGGTGATCGTCGCCCCTTCCTTCAGGACGGGATGATGGTGGTTGTGGAGTATCACGAGGACGAGGCGCTGAATGCGTCCCTCCCGCAAAAGGTGGTCTGCAAGATCGTCGAGACGGAGCCTGTCGTCAAAGGTCAGACCGCAGCGAACTCATTCAAACCCGCGACATTGGACAACGGCGTGCGCGTCAGCGTGCCGCCGTTTGTGGGACAGGACGAAGATATCGTGGTGAATACAGAAACCATGGAATACGTCGAACGCGCCTGATATCGCCTTTGGATGACGTGGCGTCATAGCTAGGTCAACTTACAAAGCCCCGGTCGATCCGGGGCTTTTTTGTATCAATCTGCCGGTTTTTGATCCCATTGCACCGCAGCATCACCGGCCTGCATCGGACCTTTGGCGCGGTCAAAGCGCAGATAGGCGATGGCGCGGCCACCTGATTGGGTAAAGAGCGTTCCCGCCGGTTTCTCGCCAGCAACGATCTCGGTGCCCTTTGGCGCTGTACCTTCAATGGCAACTGTGGCCAAACCTTTGCGCAGTTCGGTCTTGTGTTTCATCCGCGCGGTGACCTCTTGTCCCACGTAGCACCCCTTGCGGAAATCCACGCCGTTCAGCCGCTCAAATCCGGCCTCAAGGATGAATGTTTCCGGTGTCAGTTCCACTCCGGTCTCCGGCACCAGATGTGTGACGCGCAGCGTGTCCCAATCAATGCCGCTGTCCGGTTGCGGTGCATCGCGGTAGGCCCGCCAGCCTAGGGCAGGGTGGCGCGGGTCGGCATAACCGTCCGCAGGCACATCGCCCACACCGCGATGTAGATGCAGATCGGTCTGTTCAATCGCGACCTTGGCCCGCAATTTATACATGCCCAACCGTTGAGCCAACATATCGCCAAGCGGCTCTGCCACGTCAAGCAACACGCCATCGCCATCGCGTGCCAAAAAGAAATCCGCCATATATTTGCCCTGCGGCGTCAATAGCGCGGCGTAAACCCCGCCGTCCTTTAGCTTGGCAATGTCATTGGTGATGAGCCCTTGCAGGAAATCTGTTGTGTCATCGCCTGTCAGGCGCAGAATGCGGCGCGTGGTCATGGGTGTGTCCTTTGGCATTTTGCCATGACATATAGTCTGCAACGTTCCATCAAAAGAGCCAATGATGCCCGCCCCCATTTCCGTGATCATCCCGACATTAAACGCCGAAGCGGTTTTGCCCCGCTGTCTGGAAAGCCTGATGGAGGGCTTGGAGGCCGGGTTGATCCGCGAATTGGTGATCAGTGATGGCGGGTCCAGCGATGCAACCGGCGCCTTGGCGCAGGCTTGGGGCGCCGAGGTGGTGCAGGGGGGCGCGTCACGCGGAGGGCAACTGCGGCGGGGCTGTGCAGCCGCCAGGGGCGATTGGTTGCTGGTGCTGCATGCCGACAGCCGTCTGTCACTCGGCTGGGCCGACGTGGCCGCAAGGGCGCTTGCGCAGGCCGATCAGGCCTATTGGTTCCAACTGAGGTTTGATCAGGGCGGACTGCCCGCGCGGATCGTGGCCGGATGGGCCAACCAGCGCAGCCGCATGGGATTGCCCTACGGGGATCAAGGTTTGCTCATTTCCAAAACGCTTTATGAGGCGCATGGCGGCTACCAAGACATTCCGTTGATGGAAGACGTTGCATTGGCGCGGGCCTTGAAAGGGCAGCTTTGCGGATTGGACGCGCAGGTCACAACCAGCGCCGAAAAATACCGCCGTCAGGGGTGGCTGCGCCGCGGTGGGCGCAATCTGTGGACCTTGCTGCGTTACTTTGCCGGGGCAGATCCGGCTAGCCTCGCTGCGGCCTACCGCAAATAGCGGCTTATCCGCTGCCAAACAGACGCTGACCCAACCGTTGAAACAGTCCCGGCTTGCTGGGCTTGGTTGCGCGGTCCTTGGCGCTGAGGGCGCGTAGACCTTCGGCGTCACTGATGGTTTTGCCATCCTGAAATTGCAGGCGATAGAGATCGGCATAGATCCCGCCCCGCGACAACAGCTCATCATGGGTGCCTTCGTCCGTTACACGGCCCCGATCCATCACGACAATCTTGTCGGCGCTGCGGATGGTAGCAAGACGATGAGCGATCACGATTGTCGTGCGCCCTTTGGACAAACGGTCCAGCGCGTCCTGCACAACCTGTTCGGATTGCGCGTCCAACGCCGAGGTTGCCTCATCCAGCAGCAGAACAGGTGTATCGCGCAGCAGCGCCCGCGCAATCACAACCCGCTGGCGTTGACCGCCCGACAGGGCCGACCCTCGCGGCCCGACCAGCGTATCCAGACCCTTTTCCAGCTTGGGCAGGAAATCGGCCACATGGGCGGCTTTTAACACTTCTTGCAGCCGTGCCTCGGTGACATCGGTGCGGCCCAGCACGATATTCTCGCGCAGGGTTTCATCAAACAGGAGCGCCTCTTGCGTCACCACAGAGAACAGCCCGCGCAGGTCGGTCATCTTCATCTGATCCACAGCAACGCCGCCGATGCTGACACTGCCGTTTTGCGGATCAATCAATCGGGTCAGCACATTGAAAATGGTGGATTTCCCTGCACCAGAGGCACCGACCAGCGCCGTGGTCTGCCCGGCCTTGGCTGTCAGGTTCAGCCGATCCAGCACCTTGGCCTCGCCATAGGACAGATCAACATCTTTCAGGACGATGTCGGTGTTTGTGGTCGGTGCCGCGACAGGGCTGGCCGGATCTTGTAGCCGCAGAGGCGCCTCCAGCAATTCGCGGATGCGTTCCAGCGCTGCTGCCGCAACCTGCCAAAGACCACTGATCCCGCCCAAACGGCGCAGCGGGCTAAAGGTAAAGCCCATGGCGGTGAAGAATGTCATGAACTGGCCAATGGTCTTGTCGCCCGAAATGATCTCGGACCCGCCATAGAGGATCACTGCCATAAACCCGACACCCGACATGATGTCGATCATCCCCGGAATGGCCGAATTGCCAAAGGCAGCGCGCACTTCGGTGCCAATGAATTTATCGGTCAAATCGCGATATTGCCGCGCTTGGTAGGATTCCAGCGCGTTCAGTTTGACCTGCACAATCCCGTGGAACACCTCGTCCAGACGGGTCGCCAGATTGGCGCCCAGATCCTTGGCCTCGCGCGAGCGGCGGCGCACAAACCGCTGCGCGGCGGCGGCAGGCAGCACCATCACCGGAATGCCGACACAGGCCAGCAGGGCCCAAACCGGGTCAATAGATATCGCAACACCCAAAAGCACCATCAGCCCGATGAAATCGCGCCCCGCGCCGGTGATCACCGCCCGCCAGACATCCCCGACAGAATTCACATCCGATTGCACCCGCTGGATCAGGAAACCGGGGGGGTGCGATTGATGGAACGCGCCGTCCTGCTTCATCATCCGGTCGAGCAGATCAATGCGCATATCCGCCGCCGTGCGCTGCGCCACGCGGGTCAACAAAACCTTTTGCGACACACCTGCCACAGCCCGCAAAATGAAAATGCCGATCAACACCAAACCAACCCAAAGCAGGGCGTCCTTTTCCCCGGCAACAAACACCTGATCGAACATCGGCTCCATCAGCCGCGCCAAAGCGCCCAGAGTACTGCCCTCGATAATCATAAAGAACGTGGCCAGCGCCATAAGGCCAATATGCTTTTTCAGATAGTTCTTCCAAAGCCAGCGCAGCAGATCACCGGACGTATAGGTTTGGTCATTCATCCCCGGTCGATCCTTTCGAAACCCTTTGGCCGTTGTACGTAACGCGGCCGATCAGGGCAAGTGTCCGCCATCTGGTTGACGCGGCAAGCAAGCAGCCTAATGTGCGGTTGAAACTCAATAAATTCAGGGTCGCTATGGCACATTCCATCTCATTGGCGCAGGGGCGTCCTTATCTGGCCATCCCCGGCCCGTCGGTCATGCCGGACGCGGTCCTGACCGCTATGCACCGGCCGACACCCAACATCTATGCTGGTGAACTGGTCGAGATGATGCCGGGGTTGATGGAGGATCTGAAAAAGGTCGCCCGAACCAAACACCATGCTGCGATGTACATCGGCAATGGCCATGCCGGCTGGGAGGCGGCGCTGTGCAATGTGATCACGCCGGGCGACAAAGTACTCGTGCCCGCAACCGGTCACTTTGGCATCAGTTGGGGCGAAATGGCCAAAGCTCTGGGCGCCGAGGTGGAATTGATAGACTTCGGCCGCAACTCTCCTATCCAAATGGACCGTATCGCAGAGATATTGGAGGCTGACAAAGCCCATGAAATCAAGGCGGTGCTGGGCGTTCATGTGGATACGTCAAGTTCCGTGCGCAACGATCTGGCTGCTTTGCGCGGGGCTCTGGATGCCGCAGGGCACCCCGCGTTGTTGATGGCTGATTGCATCGCGTCCATGGGCTGTGACCGTTTTGAGATGGATACATGGGGCGTCGATATCGCCGTCACCGCCAGCCAAAAGGGGCTGATGGTGCCGCCCGGTTTGGCTTTTGTGTTCTTCAACGATCGCGCGGCTGAGGCGCGGGCGCGGTTGCCCCGTGTCAGCCGCTATTGGGATTGGACCCAGCGTGCAAACGGGGTGGAGCTTTTTGAATACCATTGCGGCACCGCACCGACCCAACATCTGTATGGCCTGCGGGCGGCACTGGACATGATCCATGATGAAGGTATGGAACATATCTGGCAGCGCCACGCCGTGCTGGCCGAGGCGGTTTGGGCCGCCTGCGAGGCCTGGTCACAAAAAGGCAGTTTTGCCATCAATATCGCCGACCGGTCGCATCGCAGCCATGCGGTGACCGCGCTGCGGCTTCAGTCCCCTCAGGCGACGGAGCTGCGCAACTGGGTGGAGCAAAACCTCGGTCTCACGCTTGGTATCGGGTTGGGCATGGCCGCGCCCGGAGATCCGGCCCGTGACGGGTTTTTTCGGCTGGGGCATATGGGCCATGTGAACGGACATATGATCATGGGCATGCTGGGTGGCATTGAGGCAGGGTTGTCTGCGCTGAACATCGAACGCGGGTCCGGGGCGCTGGACGCCGCGGCGGCAGTGATCGGCGGGGCTGTGTAAAAAGCGTTCGGATTAACTGCGAGCCGCATCAATGCGGCTGATCACCCGGTTGACGGCCCAGCCGGTCGCGGCAGCCGCCAACAATCCCCAAACCACCCAGATCGCCATGAGGATCCATGTCAGATTGATACCGAACATGACCACACAAGCGGTGGTGTAATTGGGGGCGGCGGGGCGGTCATTGGTATCGCGCATGAGGTATCCGTTGGCTGACTGCCAAGGACTATAGTCCGCAAATCCCGCAGGTCAGGTGTTTTTTGCATCCTCAATCGCGGCGGGCAACGCGGCGGCCAGCGCATCAAGCTGCGCATCAGTGCCACAGCTGATCCGGATACAGCGGTTTTGCGGGGTCGCAAATGGCATACGCACAAAGATACCCCGCGCCACCAAACCATCCAGCACGGCCTTGGCAAAAGCCCCGTCGCGGCCGCAATCCACAGCCACAAAATTTGCGGCCGAGGGCAGCGGTGTCAGCCCGTTGTCGGCTGCGATCTGTCCGATCCGATTTCGCGCGCGCGATACCCGGTCCAGCGTTTGCGCCAGCCATTCCTGATCTTGCAATGCCGCCAATGCTCCGGCCTGTGCGGCGCGGTTCATACCGAAATGGTTGCGCACCTTGTGAAAGGCGGTGATCAACTCTGGCGCGGCCATTGCATATCCAACCCGCGCCCCGGCAAGGCCATAAGCTTTTGAAAAGGTGCGCATTCTGATCACCCGCGGATCATCCTTGGGCAGCGGCAGTTCCGTCCCCTCCGGCGCGCATTCCACATAGGCCTCGTCCAGCACAAATAGCGATCCCGCCGGCAAACCCTCCATCGCCTGGGCCAAAGTGGCACCGCTGTGCCATGTGCCCATCGGATTGTCGGGATTGGCCAGATACACCAGCTTGGCATCCACCTCTGCGGCCTTGGCAAACAGGGCGGAGGGGTCTTCGTGATCGTCCCGGTAAGGCACTTTGTGGATCGTGCCGCCAAAGCCTGCCACGTGGTAGTTAAACGTTGGATAGGCGCCGTCTGAGGTCACCACCGCATCGCCTTGCCCAACAAACAACCGCACCAGATAGCCCAGTAGCCCGTCGATACCTTCACCCACGATAATGTGATCCATCGTCGTGCCATGATGGGCCGCCAAAGCACGGCGCAGCTCATAGCTTTCTGCATCGCCGTACATCCATTGCTCTGTCTCGGCCATCGCCTTAACCGCATTGGGCGAGGGGCCAAATACATTCTCATTCGCACCAATGCGCGCCACGAACGCACGGCCAACCTGCCGCTCATGGGTGTCAGGGCCAACAAATGGCACAGTGGCGGGCAGGGATTGGGCAAGCGGGGTCAAGCGATATCGGGTCATGCAAAAGTGATAGGCCCAGCCGGGGCAGGGGGCAAGGGTTGCAAATCTGCGGAGGATGCCTACATGAGAATCATTCGCAACAACGGGAGCGCCATCCATGGCAAACCTCACCAGACGCGGCTTTATCGCTGCAACCGTGGCCGCCGGTACCATTCGCAGCGTGCCAATGCTGGCCACCAAACCCGCCGCACGGCGGGTTCTGACACTGGTCTATGACAAAAGCCTCGGCATGATGCGGGCGATTGACCGGCTGGTTCCGTAAAAACCAGCGCTGCCGCCACGTTCTGCTTTTCACGCAAGACCGGATCGGGTGTTATGCCCCTGCCCAAGCAGGAGGACAGCATGGCCCGCGTCACCGTCACCTATGAAAACCACATCGCTTTTGTGCGCCTGACCCGCGCCGACAAGATGAACGCCGTTGACCAAGCCATGATCGACGGGATCATCGCCGCCGGACAGGAAATCGCCGAAAGCAAGGCGCGGGTGGCTGTTATCTCGGGCGAGGGCAAAGCGTTCTGCGCCGGGATCGACATTTCGGGCCTGTCGGGCATGATCGGGAAAGACCCCGCAGAACTCTTGATGCCGCGCACCCACGGCGATGAGACCACCAACCAATGGCAAGAGGTCGCGATGATCTGGGCGCGGCTCGACATCCCGGTGATCGCGGCGGTGCATGGAGCGTGCTATGGTGCGGGACTGCAACTCGCGCTGGGTGCGGACATCCGTATCGCTGCGCCGGGCGCCAAATTTGCCGTCATGGAGATGAAATGGGGTATCGTGCCGGATATGGGCGGTATGGTCCTGCTGCCCAAACTGGTGCGCAGCGACGTGCTGCGCCTGCTGACCTACACGGCGATGCCGGTGGATGCAGCGCAGGCGCTGGCCTGGGGCCTGATCACCCAAACGGCGGATGATCCGCTCGCGGCGGCAACTGAACTCGCGACTGTTATCGCCGGCAAAAGCCCCTCTGCCATCCGCGCGGCCAAACGCCTGATCGATACGGCAGAAACCCAAGACGCCAATGCGGTCCTGCTGGCAGAATCCCAAGAACAAGTGGCGCTGATGGGCAAACCCGAACAAATGGAAGTGGTCGCCGCCGAGTTCGGAAAACGCCCCGCCAAGTTCGACTAGTCCGCACGCGATTCGAAGCGGGGTCAAGGATCGCAGCGCGACCGCGCCATTGGCGCGGCCTGCCCTTGACGCCGCTGCGACTCGCATTAACCCTTGACCAAGGTCGTTCAGGACGCATTGCGCCCTGAACACCATCTCAGCAATATCAAACCCGTTTGACCAGCCACCAGCATCACCGTGATTGGCTCAGGCTGCGACAAGCACCAATGAAAAGCACCGCGCATCGCGCGGCCTTCGGATCACTCCATCTCGGCCAAACGATCCAATGCCGCCTGAAGCTGATCGGCTTCTTCCTGCCGCGCATCCAGATTGGCCTGCGCCTCGGCGACAACCTCTTCGGGGGCGGAGGCAGCAAATTTGGGGTTGTTCAACCGCCCCTTCAGACCGCCAATCTCCTTGCCCAGCTTGTCCAAGGATTTCTGCAACCGCGTCTTTTCCTCGCCAATATCAATCAGCCCGGCCAAAGGCAGGCCAAAGCTGGCCCCCGGCACCGCAATCGAAACCGTCCCCTTGGGGAAATCGCCAGTTTTCTCAAGGCTTTCCACACGCGCCAAGCGCTTGATCATCACCTCGTTGCGATCCCATGCGGCCTGTCCCGCGTCGTCCAGATCGGTGACCAGCATCGGCACCTTCAATCCCGCAGGCACATGCATCTGCTGGCGTGCCGAGCGGATGCTTTCAATCAGGCCAATCACCCAGTTCAATTCGCGGTCCGCCTCAGTATCCAGCAAATCGGCCGTGCCATAGGTCGGCCAATCGGCATGCACCAACATCTTGGCGCGGCTGGCGGTGGTCTGCCACAGCTCTTCGGTAATGTAGGGCATGATCGGATGCATCAGGATCAGACATTGATCAAGCACCCACCCCATGGTCTGGCGCGTCTCGGCGGCCTCTGGCGCGTCATCTTGCAACAGCGGTTTGGACAGCTCTACATACCAATCGCACACCTTGCCCCAGACAAAGGCATAAAGCGCATTGGCCGCATCGTTGAAACGGTAGCTTTCCAGCGCCTGATCCACCTCTTCGCGGATACGGGCACATTCGCCGACGATCCATTTGTTCAAGGTTGCCTCGGGTTTCGGCATGTCCGCCTGCGTGCCAGTGAACACACCGTTCATCTCGGCAAAACGATGCGCGTTCCATAGCTTGGTGCCAAAGTTGCGATAACCTGCAATCCGCGCCGTCGACAGCTTCAGATCGCGGCCCATCGCGGCCATCGCCGTTACCGTAAACCGCACCGCATCCGCGCCGTATTCATCAATCAATTCAAGCGGATCAAGCACGTTGCCGAGGCTCTTCGACATCTTCTTGCCCTTCTCGTCGCGGACAAGAGCATGGACATAGACCGTGTTGAACGGCTTTTGATCAACCACGGCGTATTGCATCATCATCATCCGGGCGACCCAGAAGAAGATGATGTCGAAGCCGGTAATCAGGACGGAGGTGGGGAAGTATTTGTCCAGCGCCTCGGTCTGTTCGGGCCAGCCCAGCGTGCCGATGGGCCAAAGGCCGGAAGAGAACCATGTGTCGAGAACATCGGGGTCGCGGGTCAAGGATTTGCCGGGCGCCATTGCCTGCGCTTCGGCCTCGGTTGCGGCGCAGTATTCCTTGCCGTCCGCGTCAAACCAAACGGGAATCTGATGCCCCCACCAAAGCTGGCGTGAAATACACCACGGCTCGATATTCTCGAGCCAGTGGAAATAGACCTTCTTGTCCTGCTCAGGCATGATCTGCACATCGCCGTTGCGCACCGCGTCAATGGCGGGGCCGACGATCTTGGCGGTGTCCACAAACCACTGATCGGTCAGCATCGGCTCGATCACCACTTTGGAGCGATCGCCAAAGGGCTGCATGATCTTCTTGGCCTCGACCAGCGGCACCGGACCGGCCTCAACTTCGGCTTCGTCCTGCTTCTTCTTTTTCTTCGGCTTGCCCAGACGCGGATCATCGGCATCGGTCATCACCGCGAGACCCTCGGCGGTGATGTCGGCAACCACGGCCTTGCGGGCTTCGAACCGGTCCATGCCGCGATAGGCCTCGGGGACAAGGTTCATTGCGGCGATCTTGGCCACGTCGAACGCTTCCTCGCCAGCCGCGATGCGTTGGGCAATCGCGGCCTCTTCGGCATAGGCAAGGCCATCGGCCCGCATGGCGCCTTTGGTGTCCATGAGGTTGTACATCGGGATGTTGCCGCGCCTGGCAACTTCATAGTCGTTGAAATCATGGGCGCCGGTGATCTTCACTGCGCCAGAGCCAAAATCCTTGTCCGGATATTCGTCCGTGATGATCGGGATCAAACGGCGGCTTTCTTTCGGACCAACAGGAATTTCGCAAAGCTGGCCGACGATGGAGGCATAGCGTTCGTCCGATGGGTGCACCGCAACCGCGCCATCGCCCAGCATAGTCTCAGGCCGCGTGGTGGCGATGGAAATATAATCGCGCACCTCTTCCAACGTGACGTTGCCGTCTTCGTCTTTTTCAACATAGGTGTAAGTGGCGCCCCCGGCGAGTGGGTACTTAAAATGCCACATGTGGCCGTCAACTTCGATGTTTTCGACTTCCAGATCGGAAATCGCGGTCTCGAAATGCGGATCCCAGTTCACCAGACGCTTGCCCCGGTAGATCAGCCCTTTGTTATACATGTCCACAAAGACTTTGATCACAGCGTCGTGGAAGTTGCCTTCCTCACCCGCCGGGGCGTTTGGCGCGCCGGACATGGTAAAGGCGTTGCGATCCCAGTCGCAGGACGCGCCAAGGCGCTTGAGTTGGTCAATGATCGTGTTGCCAGATTCGGTTTTCCATTCCCAAACTTTTTCAAGAAACGCTTCGCGGCCCATTTCGCTGCGCGAAGGCTGCTGGGTCTCGGCCAGTTTGCGTTCCACCACCATCTGCGTGGCAATGCCCGCGTGGTCCTGACCGGGCTGCCAAAGCGTGTCAAAACCGCGCATCCGGTGCCAGCGGATCAGGATGTCCTGAAGCGTGTTGTTGAACGCATGACCCATGTGCAGAACGCCGGTGACATTGGGCGGCGGGATCATGATGGAAAAGGTCTCATCCCGGCTGGCGTTTGCGCCGGCCTTGAAGGCCCCGGCCTTTTCCCATGCCGCATAAAGCCGCTTTTCCG
>Ga0316204_10002336_pt1 | contig 43577 bp, 40 predicted proteins | sample 6monrhotite_MG_2_FD_205661 | JGI IMG/M metagenome (GOLD analysis project Ga0316204, IMG submission 205661) | Microbial mat bacterial communities from mineral coupon in-situ incubated in ocean water Damariscotta River, Maine, United States -... | ecosystem: Environmental > Aquatic > Marine >... | reverse complement strand
TCCACCCCAGCCCTGTGCAAACTCCATAACAATGCCCAGCAGGCAAAAAACCACTACCCAGACAAGCTGCCATTTTCTTGAAGGATAAAGCTGAACAAACCAACCCAGTAATACACCGTAAGCGAGCAAATGTTTTAACTTGTCGGCAAAAGCGAATTCGAGGATCTCTGGAGGACTAGAGGTCAGAGAAAAATAGACGACGGCTGCAATCAGAACCCAACCCAGCAGGCGCCAGAGTTGGAAGTAGCGAAAAGAAGACACGGCTGCAACAGGATCGTCACTCACGCCTTGAAATTTGCTCTTGTCTCTTTTCAATAGGCATTTTTGTTAACAAAACCGGTAAATACCGTGCGAATGATTATCTTGATATCGAACCACAAAGACCAGTTTTCAATGTAATACAGGTCATATTCAACCCGTTTCTTCATCTTGTCCAGAGTATCTGTCTCGCCACGCCAGCCATTGACTTGTGCCCAACCGGTAATACCTGGCTTAACTTTGTGGCGCAACATGTAAGCCTCAATCTGATCTTTGTATTGCTCATTATGAGCCATGGCATGAGGCCGGGGGCCAACAATGGACATCTTTCCCTGCAAAACATTCACAAACTGTGGTAACTCATCCAAACTGGTGCGGCGCAGAAAGGCACCAAATTTTGTGATGCGATAGTCACACCTCCGGGCTTGAGTGACTGTAGCCCTATCTTCACAATGCACAACCATGGAACGAAACTTATAAATTTTAATGGGTTTGCCATCCCAACCATGGCGTTTCTGTTTAAAAAGCACCGGCCCTGGAGAACTGAACTTCACTCCCAGCGCTACAAGACATAACAACGGACTGATGAGCAATAAAATAAGCAGAGCCAACCCCCTGTCTTCCACCGCTTTGATCGCACGATTTAGACCGACCATAGGACTGGCGGTCAAATCCATCACCGCTATTCCTGCCACATCTGTTACCGAATGATTGAGCAGACGAAACCCGAATATGCCCGGCACAAATCGAATGGTGGTCGTGCTGTGGCGTAAATCGTATAAAATTTCTTTCACCCGGTCCTCAGCCTTCAATGGCAGTGCCAGCCAGACTTCATCTGCCGCTTTTTGCTGTATGGCCAGATTGGCTTTGCCTGCACCGCCCAGCACCTCCACCCCTTTAACCCAATGGCCTCGCAAAGATTCACCATCATCCAGAAAACCAACAACCTCAAGCCCGGTCCAGTCAGCATCCAGGATATTCTGCGCCACACTCTGCCCCAAGCTACCGGCACCAACAATGATGATTCGTTTATTATTCCAGCCCTTTTTGCGCATGGCACGAAGAACGATTGTTAACGAAAAACGAAACAACAGCAGCAGACTCCAAGCAGAAATCACCCAGAGCATCATCCACTGACGGGAAAAAAGCGTACTGGTTTTCGTCAAAAACGCGACGATGATAAGAAGGGCAACCACACTAAACCAAGCCAGCGTAACCGTTTGCGCCTGATGCAGCCAACTCTTGCCGCGCCAGGAACGATAAATGCCTGAAACCGAGAAAAGCAGAAGAGCAAACAAAATGCCCAGCAGGATAGCGGTTTGATAATTGGCAGGCATCGGCCAATTATCAAAACGCCAAACGTACGCCAGCACAGCCCCAAGCAAAACGCAAAGAACATCAAACACACGCGCAACAAACGAAAGCACGCTGGCATATTCCTTCAGCAAACCTCTTGGTAACATTTTACCTCCACTTCTTAAACTTCCCGCGAGCCTGTCAAGTGACCGCACTACACGTCACCTATAGTGCCTACTGTTGCTACTCTCACCTCCCGCATCCATGCAATCGTACAGAAAAAAACCGGGGTCAAAATGGATTTTCCTCACGACAACTATCCTGACACAGGAGGCAAGCCCCACCCTCCATTATCATAATTAAATGTAGACTGAACACACTGGGAGCTCAACAAAATTTACGTAACTATTTCCACTACATATAAAAAATACCGTCTAAATAGACACGATTCTCGTCAAGTAAACCCCACATTGTAAAAACAAAATTTGAGTGAAGTTACCTGTTGTTTTGAAAATAGGTATGCCAGAGTCGATCACACCACTTCAGCTTGCTTCAAGCAGGGTGAGCTAGCTTCGGGCAGCTCGTATGAGCCGTACATCGGTACAATAACAACTCTCAGATCACCCTCGAAAGGTAGACTGGTTATCCAAAAACCACTGATAAGTGGTTGTAAGTCCCTCGCGAAGATCAATTGTTGCCTTCCAGCCAAGGTCATCCAACTTCGACACATCCAATAATTTACGCGGTGTACCATCAGGCATACTGGCATCAAAGCATAACTCACCCTCAAACCCCACCACATCGGTAATCAATTCCGCCAGTTCACGAATACTGACGTCCTCACCTACTCCGACATTAACAATGCCCTCACCATGATAATTTCCCATCAGGTAAAGCGCTGCATCGGCCAGATCATCCACATGCAGAAATTCACGGCGAGGGTTTCCACTTCCCCAAACCTGCACATTGGTTTTCCCTTTCACCTTAGCCTCGTGAAATTTTCGAAGCAATGCTGGCACCACATGGGAGTTTTCCAGATCAAAATTGTCGCCTGTACCATAAAGATTAGTCGGCATCAGCGAAATGGCATCGAAACCATATTGACGCTGGTAAGCCTGACACATTTTAATCCCGGCAATTTTAGCAATAGCATACCACTCATTGGTGGGCTCAAGTTTTCCAGTAAGCAGGTGTTCTTCTTTCATAGGCTGTGGAGCAAACTTGGGGTAAATACACGACGAGCCGAGAAATTGTAATTTCTTAACTCCACTTTGGTAGGCCGCATCAATAATATTTGTCTGAATCAATAAATTGTCACGAATGAACTCAGCGGGATAAGTATCATTCGCATGGATACCGCCGACCTTGGCGGCAGCCAGAAACACATAATCAGGGTGCTCTATCTCAAAGAAGGCTCGAACCAACGACTGATTCGTGAGATCCAAATCACTGTGAGTGCGCGTAATGACATTATCAAAACCCTGATGGGTCAACACTCGACAAATTGCAGCTCCCACCAACCCACGGTGACCTGCAACATAAATCTTGTCGCCCTTATTCATGGTAATCAAAAGCCTTGAATCCATGCTCTTTGACTAACGCATCGCGTTTCGCCAGTTCCAAATCATTCTCCATCATTTCATGAACCATTTCGTCAAAGGTAACCTTGGGTACCCAACCCAGCTTTTCTCTTGCTTTGGTTGGATCACCTAATAGCGTTTCCACTTCGGTCGGCCGGAAATAACGCGGGTCAACGGCAACAATGCATTGCCCTGTTTCGGTGTCATAGCCTTTCTCATCAACCCCCTCGCCTTCCCAACGTATTGTTTTCCTCAGATGATCATAAGCGGCATTGACAAAATCTCTCACCGAATATTGCACACCCGTCGCAATGCAAAAATCTTCCGGTTCATCCTGCTGCAGCATCAACCACTGCATCTCCACATAATCCTTCGCATGCCCCCAGTCACGCAGAGCATCCATATTGCCCAGATAAAGACAATCCTGGAGCCCCAGGCTGACCCGCGATAAAGCACGGGTAATCTTTCGGGTTACGAAAGTCTCCCCTCGTACAGGCGACTCGTGATTAAACAGAATTCCGTTACAGGCATACATTCCATAGGCTTCACGGTAATTCACCGTAATCCAATAGGCGTACAACTTGGCAGCCGCATAGGGTGAGCGAGGATAAAATGGTGTTGTTTCCTTTTGAGGAATTTCCTGAACTTCTCCATACAATTCGGAGGTTGATGCCTGATAAAAACGTGTTTTCTTTTCCAGTCCTGCAATACGAATAGCTTCAAGAACACGTAAAGCACCCAGACCCACTGTATCAGCCGTATATTCAGGGCTCTCGAACGAAACAGCGACATGGCTTTGCGCACCCAGGTTATATATTTCATCGGGCTGCACTTCCTGAACAATTCGGATCAAATTACTGGAATCACTCAAGTCGCCATAATGCAGAATGAATTTTCTGCCTGCTTCATGCGGGTCTTGATAAAGATGATCAATACGATCAGTGTTAAAAGATGATGCCCGGCGCTTGATGCCGTGAACTTCGTATCCCTTTTCTAACAAGAACCCCGCAAGATAAGCTCCATCTTGACCGGTAATACCCGTTATTAATGCTATCTTTGGCAAACTAAAACCCCTATCCAGTGCTTAGAACTTATTTTTTATGAGAAATACATTCCTGTAAAGCCTCTTCAAATTGAGCCAATACCGCATCACGGCTAAGGAACTCTACCGCATAGTCTCGAGCATTTTTACCCAATTGCCGACGTTGTTCTGTATTTTCTGCTAAGCCCACTATAGCATTAGCAAAAAGACCAGCATCTTCGGGGGGCACAACCACACCAGACGACTCAAGCACCTTCGCAATTTGCGTACCCTCAAAAGCCGTTGCCAACACAGGCCGACCACTCGCCAACATTCCTGTCAACTTTGAAGGCATCACCAAATCCGCGGCATCAGCTCTCTGCGGTAACAGATGAACATCCGCCATATTCAACAAGTCATTCAATTTATCCAAAGGCTGCAAAGGCAACCAGTGTATATTCTCAAGCTCACTAGCTAAATCACGCAAGCGGCTGTATGCAGCACCCCGTCCACACATCACAAATACAATATTTTTACAATCGGCCAATTGGCGGGCCGCCTCAACGACAATTTCCAGCCCTTGCTTTTCGCCCATATTCCCGGAATAGAGAAAAACAATATCCGATTCCGATATGCCTAACTGCTCTCTATATATACTTAAAGAACCAAGAGGGTGAATATGATCGATATCCGCCCAGTTTGGAAACAACACCTGCTTCCTCGGTAAAACGCCCTTGGTTCCAAGCCGCACTACCATTTGATCAGAAATCGTCGACACTCTGTCAAATTTAGTCATTAGCCAACGTTCAACCTTTAACACTATGCGACGCAAGCGTGGAGAAGACAACACACCTAAATCAAATGCAGCATCCACCTCAAAGTCCTGGACGTGGAGCCATGAACGTGCCCTACACAACCGCGAGACAACCAAATTAGCAGGTGCACAAAATAAAGGGGGCTCAACAGCCAATATAATATTTGGCCGCCAAAATACCTGAGATAATAGGATAGGAAAACTGGAAAGCGCGAAGCTAGCTAGGTGTAAAATTCGCTTTAAACCTGAAGGCTTACATGGAACCCAAAGTGGGCAACGCCACACATCAACATTATCTAATGTTTCTCGGTAATAATTCCACTTACTGTAATTATCTGCGATTTTCCATTGCGGGTAATATGGAGGTGCCGTAACAATGCGAACTTTGTGTCCTTTCGATACTAACCACTCGGCCATTTCCCCGGAGTATTTACCAATACCTGTCAGTTCTGGCTTGTAGTTAATACCATAGATAACTAACCGCACGATACCCTATCCATACCAACATACTGAAAAATAAAATCAGCTTGTACTATTTGGCCGTTATTATTATATGTAGAATTATAAATTCCTTTGATCTGAAATCCCTTATTCGACAGCCAGTCGATCACATCCGCAGCCAACTTCTGGCCTGAATAAAGCTCAACAAAAGAGCACTCACAGTACACCCATTCAAATTTTGACAAAAGTGACTCGCAACCCCGGAGAGCATCAAGTTCAAAGCCCTGCACATCTAATTTCAACATCGCCGGAGTGATAATATCGTATTCATCAATAAAAGTATCGAGCGGGGCAACTAGCACATCAATCTTCCCTACCTCACTCGTACCTGGGAATATTTCTTCTTGAAGGGAAGAAATTGGCAACAAGGAAGAAGAATCATCCCTACCCGACACATGCATCGAGCATTGCTCTGATTTCGGGCCTACAGCTGCAACATGAAGCACAGTCTCATCATCTGCGGCAAAAACCCTACGAAACAGCGCGGCTGGTTGCGGTAGTGGTTCAAAAGAAATAATTTTAGCTTTAGGGAAATTGTGTCGTGCCACCAAGGCAAATTGACCTCGATTAGCACCAATATCTATCACCGACCGACAGTCAAGATTTCGTAAAATGAAATTGTGTTCTATGCTGGCTGCTACTCCAAGGCGTAATGCTTTTAACCAAGCCCGATCATTTGCTAGCAAGATACGAAGCAGTTTACGACATTTTGAAATTAGGTGCGAGATGGCAGGTCCTCCAGCAGTGAACCAGTACCTGAATCATCAGAAGCGTCATCACCAAGCATTTCTTTTAGTAGCTCGTTCCAGCGTCGCGAATTATTCTCAAGAGCAATAGCGAAATGCTCAACTGCTGAATTCGAAGCCATTCTATAAACATTGGGAGAGGTAAGCCATTGCTTGAGTTGCGTTAAAGCTGCTGGCATGAACGGCAGGGCAGGCTCAATAACTCGACCACATTCTGGGCTAACAATCTCAGGGATACAGCCACGACCGTAGGCAATCACCGGTATAGCGTATTGCATAGCCTCATGAATTATGAGTGGTTCTGCTTCGTTGACATACTGGGTTGGGAATATTAAAACATCAATCTCATTGAAAAATATTTCCTTATCATCGCCATACTGTGGTCCGATATATTCAACAGTATTAAGTTTACCAATCCGTTTTTTTAATTTATATTCAGTTTTTTCATCCTGACATGGACCCGCTATTTTTGCTTTGATAAGTAGCCCTTCCGCCTCATACGCCTCCACCAAATCCAGAAAGTCGAATATACCTTTTTCTTCAGATATATTACTGATAAATCCGATAGTTTTCAGGGAAGTGTGCAATATAACGGATGAAGACCGGTGACCGGGGAAAAAAACTGCATTAGATATTGGTAGTACATGGCACACAGAACAATACTGCGACTTAAGACGTACAGCCATACCCGATGATAGTGTGATATGAACACTGTCAGAGCCTGCAACTAATGTTAGCACATAGGTCAACCAGCTTGTTCTATCCAGATAAGCAAAACTATGATGATGTAGATATATGCGCATCCTACGGAGCCGTGCGAGTATCAAAAATAATATTTCGTATGCTTGCCCAACCCCACCAGAAACACTCATATAAAGCGTGGCTTCCCGCAACCTGGCACCAAACAGCAGGCGACTTAAACCACGCGCAACTCTTTGAACCCGCCATAACCTAACAACAAGCGAACGTTCCAAGTTTTTTGCCGCCACATTAATAACTGACAACACCGCTCCTGCTTCAATCAGTCTCGCACGCACCGCTGCATTCACGGCCGCCATACCATGCACCGGCGGAGGAAAAGCCCCAACTATAAACACAATATTCTGATTTGATGAACCCTCAGTTTTATCGCCAATATTATTTGAATACTCAGACATCATAAGTTCTTGATAAGATATAGCACAGTCGTCATCTTGCGCTTTTATTTCTTGCACTCAACTCCCAAACAGTTATCCCAGCGATTCTTTTCTTCTACGCTATCAAACCTAGAATCTATCGAATCACCAAATGTTGCCCTTCGTATTTCCTGAAAACCAACTTCCCGAAGTTCTTCTACGATTGATTTATAATCCCACATCCACAAATGTTGGCTATTCCCCAAATACGATAATAGAAGGCTTTTTAGGCTTCGGCTTCTACTCTGGCATCCAAGACTAGTCCCACGCATGAATGATGGTGCCGCATCAGCTGATGAATCATTAACGTACCGTTTTACATAATATTCCAAATCAGGAAGAACAAACCGGAAAATTCCACCTTTCTCCAGTTTTCTATAAGAATTTTGTAATGCAATGCGAAAATCACTTAGTGACAAATGTTCAAGAACATGAGAACAATAGATCAGTTGATATTCTGCATCGGGTATTGGCAAGCCCTTTACAATATCTCCATATTCAACATTTTCAGGAAATCGTGTGTCGTTCTTTGTATACAAACGACCTATCAATGGCAAGCACTCAAAACGTAATGTGAGTGAAGCATCAAAATTCCTCCAATTTAGTGGCGCTGACCAACCACAACCATATTGGACACACTGCGAATTAGACATTTACAATTTCCTTCGAAAAATTACTTATTTTTTCTACACTATCACGCCACGCGATCATACAGCAGCCAACTTCCACAATATACTTGTAGTTATAGATGCAATACATACATAATGCTTTTCATATCGTTAGCCCAATTACTGAAGTAAAAACCCGCGTTCTAAGAACGTGGTTTTGATTTCACCCTGATAAAGGTGTACAAAGCTAGCCCTCTAAGAAAGCTAACTAGGCATCGCCACGTATGCCATTTATTTATCGAAATCCAGCTCCAGATTTCGTTCCAGTTTTTCCTGATACTTTACACATTTTCGTATCATTTCAGCATCAACGCCGACGGTATCGACACAATATCCTTTTGCCCAAAGATGATCCCCCCAATACGGCTTCACCTTCAGATACGGAAACTGCTTAAATACCTGCAATGCCGCTTTCCCTTTTACTGTACCTACAATCTGGATATTGATATTTTTGGTGGAATTTTCACCAACAAATGAACATGATCCGGCTGGACATTTATTTCTACAACTTCACAATCTAGTCTTTCTGTATAAACTCATATCGTTTTTGATACTTCAAACCTCATATTATTTGTCAGCACTCGATATCGGTACTTTGGCACCCAAACTATATGATACTGACAATGCCACAATACATGTGATAATTTGTTAAATCTGCTCATGCTTCTCTCCTAATTCTAATGTCGTGGCAACTTTAGATTAGTAGCATGGGCAAACCTTTCGGTTCTAGAGGCCATAACCGCAAACCTGATCCACGTCCTAAGGACCTAGTTTTAATGTTTCATAAAAATTGACCAGCAATATATTCCTCAATCAGATCGTACTATAACGGCATGAAATCCTGCATGTTTCAATCCTTTAGGCAAAGGCATGAGCCTATCTCTCAAATAACGTGAACCGAAATGCCATTGAACTAACTGCAAATCACATCGCGATACAAGATGGGATAAAGTGACAGGACATACCCAAAGAGTATGCTCAGGATTATTGCTCACTTCTCCAAAAAGCAACGACTTAACAACATTTCGCCAGTACCATGGATTAGGAGTTGATAGCAATAGTTTCCCATTAGGTCTTAAATGAGATCTACAGCTTGTCAAAAACCCTTGCAAATCCCCAAGATGTTCAATTAAATCTCCTGCTACGATCACATCGTACTGTTTTCCCAAATCAAAATCTTCAGCATTTCCAACATTTATATGGTAGCCAATCTTCCGGAGATATTCGACGCCCTCCTCATACAAATCCAGTCCTTCTAATGTTTTTGTAACTTCAGACAACGCTTTATGCAACCAAAAACGACTTTTATAATTTTCTGGGTTATGCTGAACACAACCCAAATCAAGCACATCCTTCCCTCGACAATGTTCAACTGCAAAACGAATTTTGTGGTCGTTAAAAGCTATTTTTTCGGAAAAATCTTTTGTATTTGGAGATAGTTTGTCGCCCAATATCCAACGTGAAGATTGATTTGTCATGAAGACTGCTCCAGTTCATCTAAGTGCTAATTAACTTTAATACTCTATTTTTCCATCAATGAATATATAATATTTTCAAAATCTTTTGCCCATTGCTCGGGCGTGTGCCCACTTATTTTTTCCGCCGAAATCTTCCCCATTTCTTTACATAACATTTCATCATTTACAAGCTGTAGCATACGACCAGCTAAGGCCTCAGAGTCTTCTGGCGGTACAATGTAGCCATTTACGCCTTCTTCAATTCGGTCACGGATTTCGCCTGCAGCACTAGTACTAATAACAGGCAGAGAACACGCCATAGCTTCGTCCACTACCAGTCCATACGGATCACCCAACGTAGGAAAAACAAACACATCCGCTGCCGCATAATAGCGTGGCAACTCTAGTTTTTGACGAAACCCGGTGAAGATTACATTGCGAATATCACGTTCAATACAAGACTGTTGCAGCTCCGCTTCTTCTGGGCCATCGCCGACCAAAAGTAGACTCACTTCATCAGCACTTATTTGTTGAACCTTTTCAAAAGCATCCAATAAATAGTTAATACCTTTACCCGACCACAATCGGCCAACATAAATAAAGACAGTGCCGTTGACTTCCAAATTATCCCGGACACGCTCCCTGTCCTGATAATATTTCTCGCGTCCTGACGAATAATGATGAACATCAATTGAATGCCTTAGGCATAAGGCCTTTTCCTCGGGCACACCATAACGCATGGCAAATTCTCGACTTTCGTCACCACTCCCGAGTGTCGCATCCACTTTTGGAAACACCAACCTCTTCAGGGATTCCTTCCACGGCTTTCGCGTGACCCACCTGTCAAATGTTACCTGGCACCAGAATGCCGTCTTGGCTCCCCGTAATTTCGCCACAGCCCACCCGACCAAAAAAGAGGGTTCTGCATAAAGACTCACTAGCACAACAGGCCGCCGACCTAAAACCGGCGTTGGCCAGTGCAATCGATGCCTTCCGAGGTTTGTGGTTGGCAAATATTGATAACGAAACAGCCAGCACGATTCGTCAACAGCCCAACTTCGATCAGACTCAATTCGATCATTAAACCAAGCCTCAAAATCAAGATTTCCTCGATCTGCCACAGCGTTGAAACGCTCCACCATATAAGGTGCTGGAATATTATTCCAGTAGATGACAAATGGTTTCACTAGTTTATTCCTTCTCGTCAGCTATGGTAAAACTTAATACGTGTCTGTTCGTACGCTTGGTTAACCAGCTTGCAATCACTAATAAAGCAATGAGTGTCGCAATACTAGGCACAACACCAAGCAATGATCCACGAAGAAGAATAATAAGATACCCAGCCAGCGTACTTACAAGCAATACGCCAGCATTAAATTGTCTATATTTTACCATGTAATCAAAAAAACAATCAGATTTTTTAATTGCCCACCCAATAAATACCATGCCCAGTATCAAAGAAAGAAAACCGTAGTCAGCATAAAATTCACCATATATTGGAGCTGATAGATTAGTGTATTCATATCCCATAAAATCAGAGGCTGCAACGCCAAGCGGTTCTGCCTTACCTACCCAAATACCTCGAGGAACAAAAAATAAAATTGTACTAATAAGATTTCTACCCAATTCAAAACCGTTTTCCTGTATATGTAGAGTAATATTTACGATTGATTGAAAACCATCGAAATCACCATGGTGCAAGTATTTTCGCATTGACTCAATATCGAGCCCAATCCAGCCACCACCTCTTGTAATCTGTGAGTACAGCGGAAAAATTGTGAACTGCATCGCCGTCATAGCAATGACAAATGCGCTTTGCCATCTTGCCTGGCAAAGCGGCACAACAACCCACATCAAACTGATAATAAAACCAAAAACCCAGAATCTAGGAATACTTAATGGATAATTTACAATTAGGTTTAAACCTAGCGACATAAAAAATATCATCACTGAACCCAGCAATACTTTGCCATTTGCACGCCATCCTTGGACCAAAAGAGCAATTGAAAACAGCAAAACTCCAAGTGAAAGTGCTCGCGGGAGACTTAAGAGCAAACCCAACTCTGGCAGAGAATCCACTTGACTTAACTTAGCCATGCGGTCAGACGTAAAAAATTCTGTGCCTAGCACGAAAACCAGCCAAGCTAGCCCAATCAGAATGACCACAAGAAAAAGTTGCGACCGCCATGATGGCCTTAATGGCCTAGTAAGAAAATTTGACTCTACAGCAGAAAAACTCGGATTATGCACTCTATCACGAGTAAGACCAGCACCAAATCTAAACGCCAACAATCCCACAACGATAATCGCACACGCGAATAATAAATCTTGCGACGAATATGTATTGTACGAGGACCAATAAAACGTACGGTGAACTGACTGCGACAGAGCAGGGAGTAAGAGAAAGTTTGTATGGAACAACCAAAACATTAACCCCAACGGAGCAACACGAGGACTAAATACGGTCTTCCAAAGCATGGTGCTCGCATAAGTGAAAAGCATAAATATGACAATGACGACTAGGCTCAACTCTCCATCAAAGCCCACGAAGGCAACAACACACATAAACACCCAGGTCATAGTTACTAAACCCAATATGACAATGTAATCTAATTGTTGCCTTATCGCCACTGACTGTCCTTTCATATACAATCTAACTTATTTGTAATCGAATTATTAAAAAATAAATGCAAAAACACAAAAGTAGTTGCTCTAGCGCGACCGAAAATTCTTAAAAGAATTTTCACCTTGAATAATATAACGCATCATAACCCGCCTTACTCCGCACAGATCCATTGCAAAAAGACAAACCAGGTACACACAGCCCCCTACCATGATCGACAACATCAATCTCAGTACACCATCACCATTAGGCATGACAAATAATGCTGCTACCATCACCAAAGTAGCAGCCAACAGCCGGAATGCATCGTCATACACCGAGGGCAGACGAAAAGCCCAACGACCCACGATTGCGCTCAGCACAACTGCAGCACCATGTGCAATAACAGATGCATACACTGCTCCTACCAAACCGTACATAGGAATAAACCACAGATTTAAAATCACGTTTAAAAATGCTGCTGAACCCATTACCACCATTTGAACTTTTGTGCGTTTACCCAAGTAAAATGCAAGATCAAAATAGTATGCTCGTACGCTTGCCAACAATGTCGCCACCGCAAACCAAGGCATCAACTCGGCCCCGACTATCTGAAATTCTTTCCCTAGAAATATTTTGGCTATATTGGGAGCCAAGATGATAAACCCTGTAGCGACAGGCAGCCCAATGCCAAGCAATAAAATGGCATTCTTTCGAAGTTGTGCACGAGCCGCGTCGGAACCATTATTTTCTAACGTTCGAAGGATAAGAGGATAAGCAGCCAAGTTCACCATCGTCATAAGAACTCCTACTGTTTGTTGAGCCAACCCTTGACCAGCTGCATAGAGGCCGGTCGCAGATTCATTAATCATCCCCGCAAGCATAAAGCGGTCTGTACTGGATATAATAACTGCTAAAGTAAAGCTCGCCGTAAGTGGTAGTCCGTAGCTCAGCAGCTTTTTTACAAGCTCCCAGTTTAAACGCCATTCCCTGAAAGACATCCACTGCCCCCACGACGACCACAGGCCCGCGACTCCAAAACCGATTAATAAACCAAGTAGTGCTCCATAGGCTCCATAACCCCATAAAACAAGCATGACACCGAGCCCCAAGGCCACTACAGCCTTAAACATGCTACTTAATCCATATCGAATCGGAGCAAGACGACTACGTATAAATTCCAAGTTAAGTGTAAACCATGCTTGCACCCACACTAGCAGAATGCCAATGGCAACCAACCCACCCCAGATAGTGTCCCACCACATCACTGCGAACAGAGTTCCTCCCACCCCTGTCAAAAACGACACAAATACAAAAGCACCTAAAACAGTGGAAAATAAATCCACTTCACTGTCTCGATACTGCGGAAGAAAACGAAGAAGAGAGGCATTGAGCCAATGATATAAAATTGCATTACACAGCATCGCCCCCGTCACTACGAGCGCATACTGGCCGTATGCCTCTGGTGATAACAATCGGGTATAAATAATAATTGTGGCAAAACCTACAAGCCCAGGCACTCCACGGGAAAACAAGTAGATAACACTATGGCGAAGCAACATTTGCAATTGTTACCTCAAACAACGGACTTTGTTACTAAGCTGATGCTCGCAACATGAAACTCTACCCATATCTCTGGCGTGACAATCATACTCACTTGCCATCTTTCAATATCCCAAACCACTAACCGCTTATGACACATTAACATTAAATGACTCATCCACTTGATTGGTTTTTTTATTAGCATTCCAATATGAGACACATTTTATCTTGCTTTTGTCACATCTGTGCGCATAATTTTTCGCGATATCACTTACCTCATCCAGCAACCCATTGTCGAGAGTAATGGGCTCCAATCCCAAATGTAGAAACCTGTCGTTAGCCACATGCAGTTCGTTTTCATTTGCTTCATTACGGGGGTTTGGCACAAAATCGACCGAAACACCAGTTAACTCAGAAACCAAATTGGCCAAATCACGCACGCGGTTTGTCTCTGTCATCTGATTCAATATGTGAACCTTGTCACCTACTGCTGGCGGATTCTCCAATGCAATTTGTATACAACGCACAGTGTCTTGAATATGAATAAAGGCTCGAGTCTGGCCACCAGTACCGTGAACAGTAAGCGGATAGCCAATGGCTGCTTGCATAAGGAAACGATTCAGAACTGTCCCATAATCACCATCATAATCGAAGCGATTAATCAATCTCTCATCAAGCCGTGTCTGCTCCGTCTGCGTTCCCCAAACGATACCCTGATGAAGGTCTGTGATTTTTATGCCATCATTGCGATTATAAAAACCGAAAAACAGTTGGTCCTGAGTCTTGGTCATGTGGTAAACGCTACCAGGGTTGGCCGGATAAAGTATTTCTTGCTCGATAACTTCACCGCTATCCGTGACCATTTGGACATTCAAATATCCTTCAGGAATTTTCATTCCAGCAGTACCGTAACCATACACGCCCATTGTACCAAGATGCACCAGATGAATATCCAAACCAGATTCAACGATTGCACAAAGAGTATTATGGGTTGCATTCAGATTATTATTCACCGTATACATTTTTTGCTGCGAGCCCTTCATTGAATAGGGCGCAGCGCGCTGCTCAGCAAAATGTACGATGGCATGAGGGCTTTCTTCCAAGATAAGGTCTAGAAGACGTTGATATTGTTTCGACACATCTATCCTCGCAAATCGAATCTCATTTCCTGAGACCTCTTTCCATACTTTCAGCCTGGTTCCCATTGGTGTAATTGGGGTTAGAGAATCGACTTCCAATTCAATATCAATCGCCCGGCGTGACATATTATCGATAATTACAACATCATGCCCAAGACTGGACAGATGCAACGCAGTCGGCCACCCACAAAACCCATCTCCACCAAGAACTAATATTTTCATACTATTTACCTTCAAGTTTGACATGCTTATATTTACAACTTTAATCCATCGACCTTTCGATGCTATTTCAATTTAATTGGAGCTCACATCATGCTACAGCTTGAAAAGCCGCTTGCTCACCCACAAAAACCTTCCTGTTCATGTAATCCTGAAAAAACGAACGAGTATTTCGATTCTTAATATACCATCTCACAGTTTTTTTTAGGCCCGAATCAAACATTTCGTTTGATGCCCATCTCAGCTCGTCATCAATTTTTCTGGCATTAATAGCATAGAGCTGATCATGGCCGAGGCGATCATTTACAAAAGTAATCAAATTTGCGTGAGGTAGAAATTTAGAGCCTGGTAGAAGTTCGTCCAACATCCCACAAATATCATGAACCACATCAAGATTGGCTTTTTCATTGAGGCCACCAATATTGTACGTCTCTCCTCCGACTTGTCCACTTTCCACTACGCATCGCAATGCACATGCGTGATCATCTACATAAAGCCAATCCCGCACATTGTCGCCCTTACCATAAACAGGAATGGGCTTGCCTTCTCTTGCGTTGAGAACCACCAATGGGATGAGCTCCTCGGGAAACTGATAGGGGCTATAATTGTTTGAGCAATTGGTAATAACAACGGACAAACCATATGTGTGGTGCCAAACCCTAACCAAGTGATCAGAAGATGCCTTGCTGACTGAATACGGCGAGTTTGGCTGATAAAGGGATGCTCCAGTAAACAACCCCTCTTCTCCCGGGAAGCCGAATACCTCGTCAGTGGAAATGTGGTGAAAGATAAAGGAATGTTTGTCATCATTAACTGCATCCAGCCAATACTGCCGGGCAACGTCAAGCAAAGTATAGGTACCAACGATATTGGTTTCGATAAACTCTGTGGGAGAGTCAATAGACCAATCTACATGACTTTCTGCCGCCAGGTGCATGACAGCATCAGGTTTATATTCCCGGAAAATACGCTCTATTTCCGTCTTGTCACATATATTCACATGCTCAAAGAAATAACGTGGATGCCCGAAGACCGTATCAAGGGACTCCAGGTTTCCTGCATTGGTGAGCGCATCAACATTAATAACAGTGATATCCGTTTTGTCAATGAACTGTCTTACGACTGCGGAACCTATAAATCCGGCTCCGCCAGTTCTGACCTGATGCATCATTGCATCAATTGCAGTCTCACAGGCTCGCTGTAAATTGAGAACAATGGAATCTTGACGGGTGTAGTCAGTTTCAAGCTCATCTTCATGTCCGGTATATTCGTCGGCAATCCGCCCCAAACAACGCTCAATTGAAGCAGATTTATTTAGCAGTACATCGTCAACCATAAACCGTGCCACGCTGCTTGATATCTTCCAGTATGCCTCGTCGCTCTTCGTTAAGACGAGCGTAGGCGACATAGACATAGTCTTCAAACCGCTTACAACCCGCGTGGTCTCGACAATACAAGCGTTTGCCGCTAGAGATCACCTGCATCTGCATCACCGTCGAAACCTGCAAAAGATCAATCAGGTCGACATCTTTACCCGCTTCTCTGGCGATGTTCTGCGCGACATCCCACAGGTGTACACGGTCCACCGGGTTTTGAAGAAGCACCGCCAGATCGATATCACTGTCCGGGCGTACATGTGGCGCACCCCATGAACCAAAACTGTATATTGCTATAACCTCTGGCAGCTCCTTGCATACCAGCCTGATAATATCGGCACTTCGATCACCCATTTTCAAGCCCTGATTGCGTTTCCGAGTGCAAATCTTCCAGTTTATCAAACTCAGCTTTCAGTTGCTCAATTTCGGCTTTGAGCAACTCGTATTCAGCCATTTTACGCTTGAGAAAACGCGCCGTGAGCTGGGCCTTTTCTTCGATACCCTTGCCGGTCAGTAAATAAGCGTAGGCTCTCTTGCTGGGGTTGCACTGAAAGTTACGCGCCTTCACCTGACCCTTCTCGATCAGTGCGCGGAGACAATAGTTGGTTTTTCCTAGACTGACACCCAATGCCCCGGCAAGTTGGCGCTGACTGATATCAGGTTGAGCCTCGATGAGCTTAAAGATGCGGTAGTGGATTTCGTCGTAGGGCATGAGTTTGGGGTATTTTTCGGTAGGCAGAGCCTTGTATGCTCTGCAGGTACGCCCTGCCTGATTATGTTCATAGAATGAACGATTGGCGCATTAAAACCTGTATCGATTGCGAGGTCAAGGAAACCGGTGAAGCCGGAAGTGGCGGGAGTCAAGGATCGAGCCCCGAACCAAATATCTGGTAGTTAGTAGTACCTTGGACTGGTTTGGATTCTGGCCTTCGCAGAATGATGGTATGCGCAGCGGCCACTAAAAGCAGACGACCTGTGGGAAATGTAAGTCCCAAGAGACTCGAGGGCAGCTAACCTAATTTGTCAGTTGCAACTCACGCCAGATAGCCTGAGTAGAATCAGCCTGGTTCATGCTGTAGAAATGCAGGCCTGGCGCTCCCTGTTCGAGCAAATCTTTAGCCAATTGCGTGCTGACCTGCCGACCAAAAGCACGCAAAGAAGCAGCATCATCACCAAAGTCCTCCAAGCGCTTGCGCAACCAGCGAGGAATTTCGGCGCCACACATGTCCGAGAAGCGCGCCAGATTTTTATAATTGGTAATGGGCATAATGCCCGGCACGATGGGAATATCCAGTCCCAGCCTTTCGCAATCATCCACAAAACGGAAGTAAGCATCTGCATTGTAAAAATACTGTGTTATCGCACTATTGGCACCGGCATCCACCTTGCGCTTGAAATTCACTAAGTCTGCTTCTGCACTTTTGGCCTGGGGATGAAATTCCGGATAGGCTGCCACTTCGATATGAAAATGATCACCGGTTTCGGCACGAATAAACTCTACCAGTTCATTCGCATAACGCAACTCACCCATGTCATGCGTACCTGAAGGCATGTCGCCTCGAAGTGCAACGATGCGACGTATATCGTTGTCGATATATGTTTGTAAAAGATCACGCACACCTTGCTTGCTTGAGCCGATACAGGTCAGGTGTGGTGCAGCATTACAGCCCGCCTGTTTAATTTCCAGAACCGTGTCCAGCGTACCTTGCTGGGTGCTGCCGCCTGCTCCATAGGTCACCGAAAAATAGGCCGGATTGAGTTGAGCCAGTTCTTCCCTTGTGTTACACAGCTTTATTTTTCCCTCTTCTGTTTTAGGGGGAAAAAATTCGATACTGAATGAAGGTTTGTATTTTTTTTGAGATTGCATAAGTTATCAAATAAGGTTTGATGGCAAGCTGACGCTCAAACGGTCTTGAGCATATTTTGATATCGCCAAAAATGTATCATGCAGCTGATCGGTAAAGTTTCTTGCCTGCCGTAAAGCTATCAGCATTTCCAAAGGTGATTCAATATATTCATGCACCAGCATATTGCGCAGTCCACGCATCGATATCCAGTCATCAGAACAGCCAATCAAATTCAATCGCTCTGCTCGACCCAGATTATCAATCGCCGTACCAGGATTTTCCCCTACGGCTTTTAACAATTGTGGCAACAATTTATCCATAATTGTATCTTGCATACGTCCAAATTTATCACCAAATGACTCCAATTGGTCAATGCCCTCGGGGCTCACCCTCAGACGACTTATCCACTCTTAAAGCATCAATAGCTCCAAACAGACGTTGTCGCACCTCTTGCAGATGGATATCTTCCTTTCCCACCAGTTGCAACAGTTGGCTGATCCTGGTTCGTCATGCCGGACCATCTCCGGCATGACGAAAGAGATTATGTCGATTGCACGCCACAGCAAAACTTTGCTTGTTGACGAAACTGCAACAACCCTCTAACCCGGATATTTCATGAATTATCCGGGTTAGTAACGGTAATGTCCTGGTTTGTAAGGCCCTTCCACTGGCACATTAATATAATCAGCCTGTTCTTGAGTCAGCGTCGTAAGATTCACACCGATTTTTTCCAAATGCAGGCGCGCGACCTTTTCATCCAGGGTTTTAGGCAATACGTAGACTTCATTTTTATAATTGTCGCCCTTGGTGAAAAACTCAATTTGCGCCAGCACCTGATTGGTGAAAGATGCCGACATCACGAAACTTGGATGGCCAGTAGCGCAACCCAGATTTACCAGTCGACCTTTGGCCAACACGATAATCTTTTTACCATCGGGGAAAGTCACGTGATCCACTTGAGGCTTGATCTCATCCCACTCGTACTTTTCCAGTGAGGCGATGTTGATTTCGGAATCAAAGTGGCCGATGTTGCAGACAATGGCTTCATTTTTCATGGCAGCCATGTGATCGTGATCAATAACATCAAAATTGCCGGTAGTGGTAACAAAAATATCGCCTTGACCAACAATTACATTCATGTCCACCACGCGATAACCTTCCATTGCCGCTTGCAGCGCACAAATAGGGTCAATCTCGGTAACCCATACAGTGGCACCCATGCCACGGAATGCCTGCGCACAACCTTTACCCACATCGCCGTAACCCAGCACCACACAAATTTTGCCAGCAATCATGACATCCGTCGCACGCTTGATGCCATCCAGTAAGGATTCACGACAGCCGTACAGATTATCGAATTTGGATTTGGTCACCGAGTCGTTGACATTCATAGCCGGAAACAGCAGCTCGCCCGCTTCCACCATCTGGTAAAGACGATGCACGCCCGTGGTGGTCTCTTCAGTCACACCCTGAATACTTTCAGCCATTTTCTGCCACTTGGTATTATCCGTCGGCAGATTACGGCGCAGCACATCGAGAATGGCAACATATTCTTCATTGTCACCCTCTTTGGCATCCGGTACAGCACCGGCTTTTTCAAATTCAACGCCTTTATGTACTAACAACGTGGCATCACCACCGTCGTCAAGAATCATGTTAGGCAATTTACCATCGGGCCAGTTAAAGGCCTGCTCAGTACACCACCAGTACTCTTCAATGCTCTCACCTTTCCAGGCATAAACCGGAATGCCCTGGGCTGCGATGGCAGCTGCAGCATGGTCCTGCGTGGAATAAATATTGCACGATACCCAACGCACTTCAGCACCCAGAGCCACCAGGGTTTCGATGAGCACGGCGGTTTGTATTGTCATGTGCAGGCTACCCATGATGCGGGCGCCCTTGAGGGGTTGCTCTTTTCCGAATTCTTCACGCAAAGCCATCAGGCCCGGCATTTCGGTTTCAGCAATGGCGATTTCTTTATGGCCCCATTCAGTCAGAGTGATATCGGCAATTTTATAATCGGTAAATTCGGAATCAACAGCAGCGTTCATATTTCATTCTCCTTTTTGCATCAAATATTGCATTAGATACAAGTTATATAAAGTTGAATGAGCGCCGTTTCTATCTGTAGAACATCTCTTGAGCCTGGCGGATTATCCGCTGCAGCGCCCCTCAAGAAATGTGTTTTCACATTACTCTAAAAATTAAATCCCTGCGGCATCACGCAAAACTTCTGCCTTATCGGTGATTTCCCAGGGGAAGCCTTCATTCTCGCGGCCGAAATGACCGTACGCTGCAGTGGCGCTGTAAATAGGACGTAACAAGTCCAGCATTTTCACCAAACCGCCCGCACGCAGATCAAAATACTCACGTACCAACTCTACAATGCGGCTATCGTCAACCTTGCCGGAACCAAAAGTCTCGACGCTAATGGAGGTTGGCTCTGCCACGCCGATAGCATATGACACCTGAATTTCGCAGCGGTCAGCCAGACCAGCAGCAACAATATTTTTCGCCACATAGCGGGCAGCATAAGCTGCAGAACGATCCACCTTGGAAGGATCTTTGCCGGAAAAGGCACCACCACCGTGGCGCGCCATGCCGCCATAAGTATCAACAATAATCTTACGTCCGGTGAGACCGCAATCGCCCACAGGGCCACCGATAACAAAACGACCGGTGGGATTAATATGATATTTGGTGTCTGCCGTCAACCATTCATCAGGCAATACGGGTTTAATAATTTCATCCATCACCGCTTCACGCAAAGCCGGGGTGTCAATGTCGTCACTGTGCTGGGTAGAAAGCACCACAGCATCGATACCCACAGGCTTGTTATCTTCGTAACGGAAGGTAACCTGACTCTTCGCATCCGGGCGCAGCCAGGGCAAGGTACCATTTTTACGCACCTCAGCCTGACGTTTCACCAGACGATGGGCATAAGTGACCGGCGCAGGCATCAGCACGTCGGTCTCGTTACTGGCATAACCGAACATCAGCCCCTGGTCGCCAGCCCCTTGTTCATGGGCGTCAGTTTCATCCACGCCTACAGCAATATCAGCAGATTGTTTATCGATGCTAGTCAGCACCGCGCAGGACGCGTAATCGAAGCCCATATCGGAACTGTCGTAGCCAATACGTTTCACCGTATCACGCACCACAGCCTGCATATCAACCCAGGCCGTGGTGGTTATTTCGCCGGAAATCACCACCATTCCGGTGTTTACCATAGTTTCACAAGCCACGCGGGCCGCAGTGTCCTGTTCAAAAATTGCGTCAAGAATGGCGTCAGAAATCTGGTCAGCAACCTTGTCAGGATGCCCTTCGGAAACAGATTCCGAGGTAAATAAATGCGAATTCGTCATTGTGTTTGTATTCCTTACTATTAACAACTGATTGATGTGTGAGCAAAAAAGCAGGGCATTTTACCCGTAGATCTGCCACCTTTCAATTCGCCACCTCACTACTGTCCAGAAATCTCGTTACGACCATCTCCTTTTCGGCCATAACGATCCTCAAAGCGGACGATATCATCTTCACCCAGATAACTACCGGACTGTACTTCGATAATCTCCAGCGGCATCGTACCCGGGTTCTCCAGTCGATGTTTTTCGCCAATAGGAATATAGGTCGATTGATTTTCTGATAGAAGAAATTCGTTATCACCACAGGTGACCCTGGCCGTTCCCTTCACCACAATCCAATGCTCCGCTCGGTGATGATGCATTTGCAACGAAAGAGCCGCTCCCGACTTAACCACGATACGCTTCACCTGAAAACGCTCTCCCACATCGATGCTCTCATAAGAGCCCCAGGGGCGGTATACCTGACGATGCACCAAACGTTCACTGCGTCTATCGGCCTTAAGCTGCTCAACGATTTTTTTCACATCCTGAGCGTGGTCTTTGTGCGCCACCATAACCGCGTCTGCGGTTTCCACCACCAAAATATCTTTCAGACCGACACCAGCCACCAGCCGGTGTTCCGAGTGAAACAGGCTGTTACTGCAATTGTGTGACAGTACATCACCCTTACTGACGTTACCATCACCGCAAGACTCACCCGCTTCCCAAATTGCCGACCATGCACCCAAATCTGACCACCCGGCATCCAATGGCACAACAGCTGCCAGTCCCCCTCCGGTATTCGCACCCAACCTTTCCATGACGACGTAATCAATGGAATCACTGGGGCAAGCTCTAAAGGCATCTGCATCGAGCCGGCAAAAATCCAGGTCATCAGCCGCCTGCTCCAATGCCTGCCGACAGGCAGCCACTATTTGCGGTTGAAACTGTGTCAACTGTTCAATCCACACCGAGGCACGCATCACGAATATGCCGCTATTCCACAAATATTCATTGGACGCCACGTAGGCCTGAGCCGCCTCGGTATCAGGCTTTTCCACAAAGGCATCTAACCGATACGACTGAGTAGCGTTAATGGGGCTGCCTTTGCGGATATAACCAAAGCCCGTTTCAGGTGCCGTGGGCGCGATACCAAAAGTAACTAACATACCATCATTCGCCAATTCAGCTGCCGTTTTCACCGCCGCATGATAAGCCTCTGAATCTACAATCACATGGTCTGCTGGCATAACCAGCAACACAGGGTCATCCTCCTGACTGAGAGAAGCAAGCGCCGCCACCGTCAATGCTGGTGCCGTATTCCTGCCTTCAGGCTCCAGCAAAATCGCAGCAGACTCATGAGCAATGGCGCGCAGTTGCTCGGCCACCAAAAAACGGTGCTGCTCGTTACAGACGATCAGTGGCTCGGCAACCTGCCCCACCAGTGTTGACAAACCATCCAGACGCAAAACCGTTTTTTGCAACAAAGTGGACTTACCCTGAAATGCCAGCAACTGTTTCGGGTATTGCTCTCGTGATAACGGCCAAAGACGAGCACCGGCACCGCCGGAAAGAATGACAGGTTGGATTTTCATAAATAAATGACTGTATTGAAGGTTAGTGCGGTTGGTTTTTTACGAGTATGCGTGCGTCTTTCAAAACTGGCAACTCAGTATTGGTATTAATTCTGTGCAACTAGGCTTCGACTACGCACATTGGACAAGAATTCGGCAAAAAATGCCGTAAACACACCCAATACCAGCCCCAGCACCAACGCTAACATAACAACCAGTGAGCCACTCGGTCCCGTGGTTTCTGGTGAACGCATAGGCGACATCAAAGCCCGCGTTTCACGCAAATTGGCAAGCTGAATTTTTAGTTTGACGATTGTGTCCTGCTGGCTGAGTTGCGCGCGACGGTTATTGGCCAACTGTCGGGCCAGTGTGTCTCGTGAATCCACGATTTTGATTTTCAGGCGTTCATCGATTTGTGCCAGACGTTGGCGATATTGCTGCACGCCACTGTCGAGCATCATCAACGTCAACGCCCGAGATTCGTCTTTGATCTGTTTAATGGCATTGGCTCGGTCCGCCTTGGCACGCGCGAGGTCATCGCGCACTTCTTTGGCTTGGCTGGCCAACAATACTGAGACATCTCCCAAGCGCTTCTCCCGAGCCTGAATCAGCATCGCATCATCTTTCAATTCTTCCAACTTGGCCATCGCTCGATTCTGAAGGATTTCTGTCTCCTTACGCAACACATCGGTAATACGGTTATGATCTGCCTTGACCATGTTAATCACAGACTGCTGTACCGCCTTGTACATCAAGCCGTCATCCTCCGAACCCTTACTGCTTAAAACGATAATCTGACTGCCTTTAGGAATACGGGCTTCAATTTTCGGTACACCTTCCATCGCAGAATGCTCTGCAAAATACTGCCTCCGCGCCAGAGGAATATAACTCTCCTGAATTTTGGCTAACAGGGTTTCCGGCGACTCAATGACAACCACATTATTCTCACCACTCAACCGTGTGCCAAGCTCAATGGAGGTGCTATATTGATATTTGGCGGGAACTAACAATGCGAGCATAATCCCTGCCAGTATACACAGCGCCACCACAGCTGCCATCAACGTGCGATGTTTCATCAACACCAACCACAAATCGACTAGATTAATTTCATCCGTGTAATTGTTTTCATAAAGATGTGGCAGCAAATTTTGTTCGTGTGCAGGCGGATTTTTAGTCATTACGACACTTTCATTCCAATGGTTGTTTTAACAATTTTCGTGCGGCTAGGACACTTTTTAGTTCTGCGCCCTGATCGACATAGCATCAGAATTTTCATTCTGTTGGTTACCACGCGCGCACATCTTTATTTTCCGAAACTGTAAGATTTCCCCTACAACTATCTGCCATGCTAGCAACTTCACTGCAAATTGTATAATTTTCCATCAGTGACGACGAAAGTCTTTGTCTTTAACTCCCTAGATAACGCAATCACCGGACAACAGGTGCCATCTGAATAGATCAAATAACACCCAGTGTCCGGTGAGTATGCTTGCTGTGCGAAAATCAGGCAATTTCTGATCAAGCCATAAATAAAATCTCCAGACTCACAAAACATCCAAGGTCTGCCTCACCGAACAACCACTTAGCATTGACAAGCTTGAATATTTCGAATCTCAATTTTTCACCTGACTTAAACCAAAAATCCCCAATTAAATAACAATTTAGTCCTATTCTTGAATCATCAGAACTTCTCGGTTCTTCTCCAGGATTTTTTCACCCACGCCTTTGACCTGAAGCAAATCCTCCAACTGTTTAAATGGGCCGTTGCTCTCCCGGTAGGCAACAATTGCTGCAGCCTTTGCCGCACCGACACCATTGAGCGTTGAGGCCAGGGTATTGGCATCTGCGGTATTAATATCCACTGGCGTAGCGAACGCACCGAATGAAACCATAAGCAAAAATAGTGCAAAACAACTGGAAGTAACCACCTGTGAAAAACGACGTGAAACAATCGACATAACAAGACTCCTTTCCCGTAAAATTATAGTTATATTGTATTAACGCGAACCAACCCAGAAAATCCGGGCAGAACAGTCAATCCAACGCGTGAATAATATTACCGCGTCACCGTTATATCAATTGCCGCATTAATATCTGCCAGCATCACACCCGGATTTTTTGCCTGAGTGATGGGACGCCCTACCACCAGATAATCCGAACCCAAGCGAATAGCATCCTCAGGGGTAGTGATGCGCTTTTGATCACCCATCGCAACTCCAACTGGACGCACACCAGGAGTCACCAGCCGGAAATCATCAGTAATTGTTTCCCGCAGGGCCGATACTTCCTGCGGAGAGCACACCACACCATCTAAACCTGATAACTCGGCCAAACGAGCCAGCCGCAGTACATTCGCTTCAGGGCTGCCGGATAACCCCACCTCATGTAATTCATCCGAATCCAGGCTGGTAAGAATGGTGACCGCGATCAGCAAAGGCCGGTGCGCCGTTTTATCAATGGCTTCACGCGCCGCTTCCATCATGCGACGTCCACCCAGGGCATGCACGTTAACCATCCATACACCTAACTCGGCGGCTGCACGACAAGCCTGCGCAGTGGTATTGGGAATATCGTGGTATTTGAGATCCAGAAAGACATCAAAACCAAGTTGCTGTAGCTGTTCAACCAATATCGGTCCTGCGCGGGTGAATAACTCCTTGCCCACTTTCACGCGGCATTGGACAGGATTAAGCGTATGCGCCAAATGCAATGCAGCATCAGCACTGGGAAAATCCAACGCGACGATGACTTTTGGGTCAACAATTCCTGGATTAACGGTTGACTCAGTCATTTTTTACGACACCTGGATACTTCATTAAATTATCTCCACTAAATACAACATTACTCACCAATAACCCCTTGAACTGGACGAATACTTGCCCAATCTTTGCAGGTCGGACAACGCCACTGCAAAATTTTTACTTTGAAACCACAATGACCACAACGGTACGGTAATTTTTCTTCCAACAATCGTCGGGTCAAGCCTTTTAAAATCAAGAGATTTTCGCGCGCGACACCCTCGCTGCTGGTCAAATGCAATTCTATCAAATGATCCAGACCGCGCACCGATGGCCGTTCACTCAGCGACTTCACGATACGCTCAGAAGCCTCATTCGCCTTACCACGCTGGCGCAATAAATTTGCAAGCCCCAGTAAAGGGCTAATACCATCATATGATGCTGACAAATGCCTCAGATAGAGCTCAGCTTCTGTAGTTTTACCCAAGCTTTGATAGCAAACCAATAAAGGGGCAACAACTTCCGGCAAAAATCGAGGGTCCTGTTTTTCTACTTGTTTCAGAGACTTAACCGCCGCTTTGCAATCGCCATTGGCTTTTTCCAGGCTGGCTTGCAGCAACGTTGCACGTACGCACTGACAGTCAACATTTAACGCACGTCGCACCATTTTCAAGGCAGATTTATATTCACCGCCAGCATAAAAACCATCACCCAGTTCACAATAAAAATGGGCAATTTCCAGATTCAGACGTTTCCCGGCGATGTGTTCGTAACGCCGCGCCGCATCAATCGCCTTTTCCCACGCCTTTTCCTGTTGGTAAATATCCAGCAATTTTTCCAGTGATTCTGCACGATATGCACCCTGTTCCAGAAGCTCCAAAAACAGTGCCTCCGCCCGCCCCAACAAACCAGCGCGTAAATAATCCTGGCTCAGTTCAAACAAAGCCAAAGCTCGCTGCTCTTTACTGAGCGTCGGCCGGGCGATAAGGTTTTGATGGATACGAATAGCACGATCACCTTCGCCGCGACGGCGAAACAGGTTGCCTAACGCCAGGTGGGTCTCCACCGTATCGTTATCGACCTGCAACATCTTCACAAACACATCAATGGCCTTGTCAGGTTGCTCGTTAAGCAACAGATTCAAGCCCTTGAAATAATCTGCGGAAAAATCGCGACGACGGTGTGTCAAACCATCGGAGGATGCCATATTACGCTTTGCCAGCCACCAACCTGAAGCGGCTGCAACAGGCAGCAAAATAAATAACAATGCCAATTCCATGTAGACCGGCCGTTAGGAAACCATGATCAATGAGTATCTTTCAATGGCAGAGAACGAAGATTGGAGACTTCCTCTTTGGCGATTTTGGCAGACTTGTGCAGTTTGGCCAGCTCACGTTTTTGGCGAACAACAATACCCAGCGATGCCAGCACCCCCAGTCCTGCACCAATAATGATAGCAAGCACCACCACCAGCGACAGCGGCGCTTGCAGGGTGCCAAAATAATAATTCAACTGCACCGATTCGGCATTCATTAGCGCAAAACTCAAGCCCAGCAGGGTAACCAGCAATAGCAGGACAAAAATAACAATTCGTTTCATATACAGGGTTCTCGTCGTCTGGCCTTGGTTTTTACCCACAACCGTACCACAAAAAAAAACGGCATTCGCACTTTGGCAAATACCGTTTTATCAACTATTTTCAAACCGACGGCCCATAAACCGTCAACAACTTCCCTGCGGACAAGCTAATCCGTGTTGATATTCACCCGCTCCCGCAGCTCTTTGCCTGGTTTGAAGTGCGGCACATATTTACCCGACAACGCCACCGCTTCACCCGTTTTTGGGTTACGTCCGATACGCGGTGGACGAAAATGCAATGAAAAGCTACCAAAACCACGAATTTCAATGCGCTGCCCCGTGGAAAGATTTTTTGCCATCTGTTCGATGAGCGTCTTCACCGACAGCTCCACATCTTTATAGGGCAGATGTGGCTGCTTACGTGCAATACGTTCGATTAGCTCTGATTTTGTCATCTAAGCAATCCTTATTTCTGTCCTGCTGTTACGTGGACGGCCTCCGCCCCAATGCGTAAGGCCATCCACGATCCAGCTAAGTTTTTGCAAGCAAGTCATCGACTTACTTAGCGTCCACCTATTTAGCTTCTTTACTGCTTTCCATCTGTTCTTTCAACAGATCACCCAAAGTACCACTCGTGGACTCCGTCTGGTTACGACTGTAATCCTGAATAGCCTCGACCTCTTCCGCAGAATCTTTGGCCTTCACCGACAAGTTTAAGTTGCGGTTTTTACGATCAACACCAATGAAGCGCGCTTCGACTTCGTCACCTGCCTTGAGCATGGTACGTGCATCTTCCACACGGTCACGGGCAATTTCCGAGGCACGAATATAACCTTCGATACCATCACCCAGATCCACCGTCGCGCCTTTGGCATCCACATCTGTGATAGTGCCGGTCACATTGGTACCTTTGGGATGTGCAGCCAGATAATTGGAGAAAGGGTCCTGCTCCATCTGCTTCACACCCAAAGAAATACGTTCACGCTCCGGGTCAATAGCCAGAATCACGGTCTCCAGCTCATCGCCCTTTTTGTAACCACGAATCGCATCTTCGTCAGACTCGCTCCAGGAGATATCGGACATATGCACCAGACCATCGATGCTGCCGTCCAGGCCGATAAAGATACCAAAGTCGGTGATCGACTTGATGGTACCGGAAATTTTATCACCCTTGTTGTGGGTAGCTGCAAATTCGTCCCAGGGATTCGATTTGCATTGCTTCATGCCCAGGGAAATACGACGGCGTTCGGGATCGATTTCCAATACCACAACTTCGACTTCAGTACCAACATCAACGAGCTTGTTGGGGGCGATATTTTTGTTGGTCCAGTCCATCTCGGAGACATGCACCAGACCTTCGACACCCTCTTCCACTTCTACGAAGCAACCGTAATCGGTAAGATTGGTGACCTTGCCGAACAGGCGCGAGCCCACAGGATAACGACGCGCAATATCTTCCCAAGGATCTTCACCCATCTGTTTGAGGCCAAGCGACACACGGGTGCGCTCACGATCAAACTTGAGTACTTTGACATCAATCTCGGCACCCACTTCGACAATCTCGCTGGGATGCTTGATACGCTTCCAGGACATGTCGGTAATATGCAACAAGCCATCAATACCACCCAGGTCGATAAACGCACCATAGTCAGTCAGATTTTTCACGATGCCCTTGAGAGTCTGACCTTCGGCCAGACTTTCGATCAGCGCATCACGCTCTTCGGAAGACTCAGCTTCCACCACCGCACGACGTGAAACCACCACATTGTTGCGCTTCTGATCCAGCTTGATGACCTTGAATTCCAGTTCTTTGCCTTCGAGATACGTGGTATCACGAACGGGGCGCACATCCACCAGGGAACCCGGCAGGAAAGCACGAATGGTGTCGATCTCGACAGTAAAACCGCCTTTGACCTTGCCATTGATAATACCGATAACACTTTCGCTTTTGTTGAAAGCATCTTCCAGTTTGAGCCAGGAATGGGCACGAATCGCTTTTTCGCGGGACAGACGGGTTTCACCGTAACCGTCTTCCACATATTCCAGAACGACTTCGACATCGTCACCTGCAACAACCGTGATTTCGCCTTTTTCATTGCGAAACTCATCAACAGGGATAGCACCTTCGGACTTCAGCCCGGCATTGACCACAACCATATCGGCGGTCACATCGACCACGACACCATTGAGGAGGGCACCCTGACGCATCTCCGTCTGGGCAAGGCTTTCTTCAAACATTTCTGCAAAGCTTTCGCTCATTTTCCACTTCCTTGACGCTGCTGGTCTGCTTGCGCTGACATAAAACACGAACAACAACAAACGCCGTATTATCAAAGGCTGGCTATTCAACCCGTCTCACCACGAGACAGTGAACATCAGCTTGTTTATGAATTTAACCGTCCACGCTTCACCTGAAATACGGGACAGCACCTTTTTTACTTAACAACAAACATTGACTAAAAAAACAGCAATAAGCCATTCATCAAGTCAGTCCATCCTTGGAAACATCTCTATGGCGACAAAGCACCGCAGGAGATCTGCTAGTTTAGACGCACCTGACACAGATTCCAGAGATGATCGACCACCTCACCGATACCTAAATCTGAAGTGTCCAATACCACCGCATCCTCAGCAGGAACCAGTGGTGAGGCCGCACGATTGCAGTCACGCTCATCACGTTCGGCAATCTCTTCCAAAAGGCCGCACATCGTAACACCTAAACCCTTGTCTTTCAACTGGTTATAGCGTCTTCGTGCGCGCTCCTCGGCACTGGCCGTGAGAAAGATTTTCACCGCCGCCCTGGGGAACACCACAGTACCCATATCACGGCCATCAGCAATCAGCCCAGGGGGTTGGGCAAAGGCACGCTGACGCTCTAGCAAGGCTGCGCGCACCGCTGGCAAAGCCGCCACTTTCGAGGCACCATTACCGCAAGTTTCGGTGCGCAACTCCAGAGTAACGTCCTCTCCTTCCAACAATACTGCCATTTCTTCGGCTTCTTCGTCCGCCATGAACTCCACGTCCAGATGTGCCGCCAAAGGCTGTAAGGACTCAACATCATCCAGAGCAATGCTGTGTTTTGCTGCCGCCAGCGCCACCAACCGGTACAGCGCACCGCTGTCAAGGATACTCCAGCCCAAACGCTGGGCCAGCAAACGGGCAATAGTACCCTTACCTGAGGCGGTAGGACCATCAATGGTGATGACTGTGGCAAGCTTAGCAGTATTATTTGAAGTCATATTTAGATTCTGTGCCGTAGGTGTTCGCAATGGGTTCAACCGATTAATCAAAGGCTAAATGCCGAGGAAAATCACATGTTTACTTTATCATGTGTTGAACAAGCGTCACCAAACGACCTCCATGATCCTAAAATTATCAGTTGGATGGGGTGAAATTTGCATTTGCAGCAGTGCAGGATAAGGTGTACAGATTGCAAGCGCATGACAGTATATCGCTTCAGCAGGCTTTGTCATAGAAGTCAGCAAAATCGAAAAAATCAACACTGCTTACGACAATAGACAGTAGATTAGATGAGCCCATCAAGCATTCTTCGGCTGCTGCGAATCAGACCTTAATTCACATGACAGTTATCTCCACGGTAGACTCGGCCACTCCTACCAGTATATTTTCCACTGCCCCGTCTTGTTCTTTTTAATGTTGATCTCAAACTGACTCCATGCCCCCGGCTGAACGGGCAACCCCTGCATGTTGACCAGTTTTGTAATTTTTATATCTGCCTGACCCGCATTTTTCTTACCAATGATCCTGACGTTTGGAATTTTGACTGAAAAGGAACGATAATTGCTGAACAATTGATCAACAAAGCCTTTACGCTCTGATGAATAATCGCTCATCTGTGCCAGCGTATGCTGATCGCGCGACTCAAATGCCTGCCTAAAATCACTGATCATCGCTTCTATCATTTGAATATCGGATTTAGGTGCAGGTTTATTATTATTCCACTCATCACGAATGCCTCTTGTAAATTTTGATCTTGGCAAACTTGTTTCAATCAACGTAACAAGTGACTCTGCCTGAACATAGTTTTTTGTTTCCAGATAACCCTCCAGCTTTATTTTAAGTTTGGCTTTAACTATTTCTACGCCATTCTTTGCTTTTATATTTTCAGAATCCTGACTCAGTATGCTTTGATATAAATAAAACGCATTTTTTTTAGGTGGGGAAATCAGCCTGTTTTCTTCAACAGCTTTTTTTGCCGACCCCAAAAGGTCATCCAACTGTTGCTGTTTATTGTCATTTTTTGCGTTAACAAGCTGACTGCTCAATGGTGCAATTTCCGGGTGGGCATCATCAACAAGTTTAAGATCACGGATACTTTTGTGGGCAGAAGAAAGCTTTCCCTCCGAAATTTCTTTTTTTACCTGTTTAATATAGTGAGAGGAAATTATTTCAATACGCTGTATCGCACCTTTATTGCCTGGATCAAGTTTAAGCACTTGACGCAAAGTCGATAACGCATTGTTACCGATGGGAGACACTCGTTTTTTCTGGTCTAGATATTTATCGGCCTGAGCCAGAAGCTGAAGCTGCTGGGAATAGGTAATTTGTGCGTTCTTTAATTCATCTTGGAGTTTAATCAGTTCCTTTGAACCGGGTTTTGCGATGAGCAATAACTGAAGGTTTTTCTCCGCTTTATCGAAATAATTATCGGCGAGGTCGCTGCGAATACTATCACTGAAGCGTTTAATGATTTCTGCAACACCGCTATTGGCTTGCTCGTGAGCAGGGTCAAGTGTCAATAGCTGTAAATAAAGTTGCAGGGCGTTGTTGTTTTCCGGTCGTATATAATTGCCTGCCTGATACGCTTGATCCGCCTGAGCCAGCAACTCATCAATCTTAGATACTTCCACTTGCTCTGGCGTTGTCGACTCACCTTCTTTCGTTTCCGGCACCAGAAGCAGAGTGGCGCCAACCCCGAAAATAACAACGATGATCAGTAATGCAAAGACCAGGCGAGCATTTAATGATCGCTTTGTGGAATCAGGCGGGGATTCTTCCTGAGACGAGGCAGTTTGTTTTTCTCCCAGTGTATCAGGCGACGTTCCGGGTTTTCTGACACGAATAACCGTGGCATCCAAATTCTCTCTCTGTGGTGCTTTTGTTAATCTGGCAACAGGTACTTCAGGTACATCCTGCTTACCGCTCAGCATGTCTGCCCAGACCATGACATCTTGTGGCCTTTCATTAGCATGAAATAACAAAGCATGATCAATAGCACGTAAAAACGACGTCGGGTATTTTCCCTTCAGCATTACCGACAACGGTTCATACGGGTCAATGCTGGTTGATAACATGCTTGACCCACGAGCAAGGGCTTCGATAGGCAGCTTACCGGTCAAACCAAAAAATAGGCTGGCACCAAGGGCATAAATATCAGTCCATGGACCCTGTTTATCTTCACTTTCATTGTACTGCTCAAAAGGGGCATAACCATAAGTCACCAGACTAGTAAGGGCACGAGTGGGTACTCCTGATACTTGCCTGGCAGAGCCAAAATCAATTAAAACCGGGGATTTGTCTTCGCGAATATAAATATTGGAGGGCTTGATGTCTCGATGGATAAAACCAGCATCATGTACCAGCTTCAGGCCTTCCGTCACAGGCAGAAAAATACCCAGCAATTCCTGTTCAGTAAAATGCGCTTTTTCTTTGAATAACCGGGAAAGCTCTTTGCCTTGCTCATACTCCATCACCATATACGCAGTGTTGTTGTTTTCAAAAACACTCAAAACACGCACGATGTTAAGGTGTTTGAATTTAGCCAGTATGCGGGCTTCACGAATAAACCGGTTTAAACCCCATTCATACATTTCCTTACTTTTACTGGTGGTAGGATGGACAGTATAACTTGACTCTCTCGTCGAGAACTCGTTGGGAAAATACTCTTTAATGGCGACGAATTGATCAAGATTTTTATCCTGAGCAAGATAGGTGACACCAAACGCGCCACGACCCAGTACAGATTTCATTTCATACCAATGAAGCACAAAGCCTTGAGGCAGAACGTCGCGGTAGGTCTCGTCTGTGTTGTCGGTCATGGCCAAAATTGATTACGAATGTCTTAAAGATGACTTCAGAAGCAGGGCAAGGCAAGCTAAGCAGTTACTGTACAGTTTGAAAATCAGGCTAAAGAGTTACGAATAAAGAAAGTGTATTTTGAGTCACGGTATCCTCCCTACGCGGTGACAATTATTATTGGCGCCTATCTTACAGTGACACCAGTCTGGTTTCCCAGATATTTTCCTGCGCTTCAGAGGAACAACCCCCAGTTCGCGCTCACATGTATTTGTCGACAATACACATCGTAGAAAAATCAGGTATTTGTCATCATGGCAGCCATCTTCTCTGTATCCGGTGCCAACACCACACCACGTTCAGTGACAATAGCATCCACCAGTGCTGCCGGGGTTACGTCGAAGGCCGGGTTCCACGCAGCCGCGCCCACAGCGGCAATGGGTTGGCCCGCCAGAGATAACACTTCTTCGGAAGAACGCTGTTCGATGGGAATATCCTCACCATGGACAATAGTCATGTCCACCGTCGAGGCCGGTGCAACCACCATGAATTTCACTCCATGATGCTTCGCCAATATCGCCAAACCATAAGTACCAATTTTGTTGGCCACATCACCATTGGCGGCAATGCGATCTGAGCCAACAATCACCCAGTCGATTTTACCCTGCTGCATCAGGTGCGCCGCTGCGCCTTCGACCTGCAAGGTAACCGGAATATTTTCCTGCACCATTTCCCAAGCGGTGAGCCGCGCACCCTGCATCCAAGGACGGGTTTCGTCAGCATAAACATGAGTGATTTTCCCCGCAGCAAAACCGGTACGCACCACACCCAACGCCGTGCCATAACCACCCGTGGCCAATGCCCCGGCATTGCAATGGGTAAGGATAGCACAAGGTTGTTCGATGAGTGCCGCACCCAGCTCGCCCATACGCTGACAGGCAGCAATATCGTTTGCGTGGATTTTTTTTGCCTCGGCCAGCAACGCAGGCTCCGGGTCACCTTGCAGCTCAGTGATAACCCCGCGCATGTGCTCAATGGCCCAAAACAGATTCACCGCTGTAGGGCGTGATTGTGCAAGAATCTGCAAATCAGTTTCAATCAGCGTTTTCCAATCTACTGAAGATTCAGCAAAACGCTCCCGTGCTGCCATTACAATACCGTAAGCAGCAGTAATGCCAATAGCCGGTGCGCCGCGTACCACCATATCGCGAATCGCCTCAGCGACTACATTTACCTCACCAAATTCCAGATACACCGTTTTATATGGCAAAAAACGCTGATCCAACAACTGTAATTGTTTGTTCTTCCAGCGGATGGCCTGAACGGTATCAGCTTGTGGCATTATCAAAAACTCCTAATTAAGATGAAAAAAGACATAATATATCCGTAGCGATTGAAATTTCGGTTTTATTGCACGCCCTCCTCATTTCATAGCCACGTTAAAATTCCTTGCCATAATCTGAAAAAAATAATCTTTTAATTTTCGCGTTCACCCAGCCTTAGTTGCCTATAACGCCCGAAATACCACTTCATCACAAAAGGCGGCAGCAAGGTCGTCAAGGCAATCACTACGACCACTCCGGCGTAGATTTCATTACTGAAAATGCCACTCATTCTGCCCAGCTCGGCAAAAATCAAACCCACCTCTCCGCGCGGCATCATCGCCATACCCACCATCCAGCGTGTTGACCATGATTCCCTGATAAAAAATGCACCCAGCAATTTGCCCAGCAAAGCCGCCACAAACAGCGACGAAGAAAACGCCCAGATAAAAGACGATGTCCAATCGATTTCACGAAAATTCAGGGACAACCCCACGTACACAAAAAAGATAGGTGTGAACAATTGAATGATGGGCTGCATCTGCTTCTCAATGCGTGATGCAAAATCCGAATCCGCATGAATCGCAGCACCGAAAGGTAAAAAAAAGCGTCGAGATAAAGCCAACCCGGCGGCAAAACCACCCAATAGTTCCGGCGCACCAATAACATGAGCTAACCAAGCGAAAAACAATACCAGCGATACAATCGTTGTTGGGATCAAACCGGGAATACTGCTTACAGCATCGGCACGCTTTACCATCAGCGACATCAGTTTAGCGGCTAACGGGGCTAACAGGAAAAAGGCGGCAACAAAAACCAGCACTTTGCCAGCATTGATAAAACTGATACCGCCACCCGTGGAAAACTCAAACAACAACGCCAGCAACACTACACCCAATACATCATCCAACACCGCGGCCCCCAGCACAATCTGCCCCTCTCGTGCTTGTTGGCGTTTCAGATCAGACAGCACGCGCACAGTGATACCGATACTGGTCGCGGTCAACGTACCACCCACAAATAAAGACACCAACAGAGAAAGTCCGAAGCCCCAGAAACTCAGTGAAAAACCCAACACCAGTGGCAAAACAAAACCCGCCGTAGCCACTATCATGGACTTCGCCCCGGTACGTGCCAGGCGCTTCAGGTCAGTTTCCAAACCCACCTCAAACAACAACAAAATGATGCCGATCTCCGCCATCAACTTGATGGCCTGAGTCATTTCCAGCCAGCCAAACAGACTGGGGCCCAACACCACACCAGCCAGCAATTCACCGATCACTGAAGGCGCCTTCAACCTGACTGCCAGCTCCGCAAAAATGCGCGCTGTCAACAGAATGATCAGTAAATAAAGGAAAAAAGTGTGTGTCTCCACGCCAAAACCCCAATGCCGTTAACCACAGTGTAGTCTCATCATCACACCCGGAAAACAAGCACAGAGTCTCATCTAAATGTGTGCTGCCCACCGTCCTCTCCCTGCACAAATTACCAGCGTGACATAAAGTTTTCCTATGGATAACCGACTCTGTTAACCATACTGGACATTCCAGACATTGCTTTGCGGCCTCCACAAACGGACATTGTACAAACACCTCATGGAACGAACCCTGCTACTGGTAGACGATGAAGAAAACATCCTGCGCGCGCTCACTCGCGTACTACGTCGTGATGGTTACCAAATCCTGCGCGCCAATGGCGGCACCGAAGGCCTGGCACTGCTGACCAAACACCCCGAGGTGGGAGTAATCCTCTCCGACCAGCGCATGCCGAACATGACCGGCATCGACTTCCTCTCTCAGGTGCGCGAGCGCCACCCCGACACAGTGCGCATGATCCTCTCCGGCTACACTGATCTCAGAACCATCACCGACGCCATCAACGAGGGGGCGGTGTACAAATTCCTCACCAAGCCCTGGGAAGACGAGTTGCTGCGTGCCAACGTGGAAGAAGCCTTTCGCTACTGCGAACTGGGTCGCGAGAACGAACACCTGACCCGGGAGCTACAAATCAGCAACGAGCAACTGGAACGACGTGTCGAAGAAAAAACCCGCCAAGTGCTGCTCAACCAGGAAGTGCTGGCCATTTCCCAGGAGGTACTGGAACACCTGCCTGTCGGGGTACTGGGTATCGATGATGACGGCACTATCGTGCTCGCCAACCGTCAGGCCCACACTTTGTTGAGCCACAACGCTCAGAATCTGCTGGGTCAGGCCGCCGAGACACTGCTGCCTCAGGCCATCTGCATCCAGTTCCTACATGCCACCAGCCCGGCCGACGCCCGCAACAGCATCTCCCTGGGTGAAACATCAGTAGACGTGCATTGTGGGCGCATGGGTCAGGATACCCGGTCGCAAGGCATTATCATGGTACTGACCCAACGGCGGGAAGACGACGGATGAAAGACAAACAACACATCAAGCTTGAGCAAGCCAAGCCCGACATGACGCTGGCGCAGGATTTGCTGGATATCGAAGGCCACTGTCTGATGACAACCGACACGCTGCTGACTGAAGACAAACTGGCCAGTCTGCAACGTCGCGGCATCCTCAATCTCGTAGTATGGGGCGCGAAAGCACTCAGCCCGCAAGAGATCGCGGAACAACGTACTGCGGCGCAAGCACAACTGGATCAGCGTTTCCGGCAGATGGAACAGGAACCAACCATGCAGACACTAAAAGCTGTGTTACTGGCCCATCGGCTGGAGGGCCTGGAGTAACCCGGGACAAGCTCGAAACCATGCCTTCATTGAATTTAAACAACCTCGACCAGAAAATCGTCCAGCTGCCCACGCTGTCGGTAGTCGTTACCCGGCTACTGGAGCTGCTCGGACACGAGGATCTGACGATGGTCAACCTCATGAACATGGTGAGCGAAGATCAGGCACTGGCGGCGCGCATCCTGCAGATCGCCAACTCACCTTTTTATGGCTTTTCCCGATACGTTGGCTCATTACAGGACGCCGGTACTCTGTTGGGTATCCACACGCTGGGCAACATCATCACCGCCGCTGGCGTCATGAACCATTTCCCGTCAAACAGTGGCGACGGCTTCGACCGCCTGTCGTTCTGGCAACACGCCATCGGCGTCGGCATCTGCGCCCGGGTGCTGGCCCGCCACAAGGGACTGGATATGGAGATGGCCTTCACCGCCGGACTGTTGCACGACATGGGCAAGCTGGTGCTGGCCAGCTATTTCGCTGATGACTTCGCCGCCGTGCTCGTCTGGCGTGACGAACATAATTGCCTGCTACGTGATGCGGAGCAGGCGGTGCTGGGCCTCGACCACACTCTGGTAGGCGCACGAGTGGCGCAGCGCTGGCGGCTGCCCGAGCCAGTGGTCAACGCCATCAAATATCACCACAGCCTGCCGGAGATAGCTACGCCCCTGTCCGAGTTGGTGCATATAGCGGACATTCTCGCCCGCGGTCTGGATATCGGTCATGGCGGCGACGATCTGATCCCGGTATTACAGACCCGGGCTCTGCAACACCTGAGCCTGGACTGGCAAACAATTCGTGCCTGCCTGGGGGAGATCGAGGATCTCAATGCCGCTGCCGGAGTACTGCTGAAGCAAGGGAAAGGATAACAATGAACGTGCAAAACCTAGCCGGAGATCGCCTCGACACCGACCTGTCCTGGCTAATTCAGGAATATGCCGTTGACGGTATTATCTGCACCGATACACAGGGGCTAATCCTCTCTTTTAATCCTGCAGCGGAAAAAATGTTTGGGTACCGTGCCGATGAGGTAATGGGAGAAAGCCTCAATCGCCTGATGACTAAAGCAGACAACAATTTGCAATCCGGACAAGGGCACATCACCTCCCCCCGTGAAGTCATCGCCCGGCGTCGCGATAACAGCACCTTCCCCATGGAACTGGCGATCAGCGAAATGCGCCATCCTGATGGTCAAAGACTGTTCATCGGCATCCTGCGCGACATCACCAGACGCAAGGAAAGCGAAGCAGAAATTAACTATCTGGCACAATTCGTCACCCATAACCCCGGTGTGGTGTTCAAGGTTTCTGCAGAGTATCAAATACTTTTTGGCAATCCTGCCGCACTGGCATTACTGAAAAAATTACAGCTCGAACAGGGTGACCGGGTTCCGGAAGCATGGCGAGCCACCATTGATGCCGTCCTTGAGTGTCGGCAGTTACAGCAGCTTGAGATCACCGTTGACGACAGAACGAACCTGTTGACCATCCCCTATCCCGATGATACTGGCATCAACATCTACGGCGCCGATATCACTCAACTCCGACAGGCTGAGCAGGCGTTACGTACCAGTCAGGAACGCCTCGATCTGGCGACTCGCGGTACCCGGGATGGGATCTGGGACTGGGATCTGACCACGGATCAGATCTATTTTTCGCCACGCTGGAAAACCATGCTCGACTATCAGGAAGACGAACTGGACAACAATTTTTCCACCCTGCAAACACTGATCCACCCGGATGATCTGGGTACGGCATTGGACAGCTGGACAGCCTGTATGGACGGTGAAACCGATGCTTTCAGCGTCGAATACCGGCTCAAAAACAAACACGACAGCTACACCTGGGTTCGCTGTCGAGGCATGACGCTGCACAATGATGACGGCAATCCTGTTCGCATCGCCGGTTCCCATACGGACATCTCCGGACAGAAACAGACTTTGGCCGTGATGGAACACATGCAACGCGAAACACTGGCCAAGGCCGAGGCACTGGAACACAGCAACAGAGAGTTGGATCAGTTCGCCTACATCGCCTCCCACGACCTCAAGGCACCGCTGCGGGCCATCGCCAACCTCTCGCAGTGGATAGAAGAGGATCTGGAAGAGATCATGACCGACGACACCCACAAGCAGATGGCTCTGCTGCGTGGTCGGGTGCTGCGCCTGGAAGGCCTGATCAATGGCATTCTGCAATATTCGCGTGTCGGACGGGTGGACATGGAGACCGAGATGGTGGACACCACCCTGCTGCTGGCCGAGGTACTGGACGGATTGGCGCCACCGCCGGGTCTGCATATTGACGTCACTCTGGACATGCCCTGCCTGGTCACGGCTCCTCTGCCCCTGTCACAGGTGTTTGGCAACCTGCTATCCAACGCCATCAAATACCATGACCATCCGGAGAACGGCCACATCGCCGTCTCGGCCCGAAAGCTGGACGGCGATAGCTACGAATTCAGTGTCACCGACGATGGCCCCGGCATCGCCCCCGAGTTCCACGACAAAGTGTTCGGCATTTTCCAGACCCTCAACGCCCGCGACGACGTGGAGAGCACCGGCGTAGGCTTGACGGTGGTGCAGAAAATCGTCGAGCAACTGGGTGGCGAAGTCCATCTGGAATCAGCTGTGGGCGAAGGCTCAACGTTTCGCTTTACCGTGCCGAAAACGACTAACGACCATCACGATACCTCGTAGCGAACACTACACTGCGAAAAAAGGAGCCGGACCCCATGCTGGATAACAATATTGCGATTCTTCTGATCGATGACGACGAGGTGGATGTAATGAACGTGCAACGCGCCTTCAAGAAAAACCACATCACCAACCCTGTGCATGTGGCCGGCAATGGCCTGGAGGCGTTGGCCAAACTGCGTGGCACAGACGGACAGGAGAAAATCAACCCGATGCCAAAGATCGTCCTGCTGGATATCAACATGCCGAAAATGAATGGCATCGAATTTCTCACGAAACTGCGCGCCGACCCCGGCCTGCACGCCATCAGCGTGTTCGTACTCACCACCTCCGACGAAGAAAAGGATCGCGTGGCCGCCTACGATATGAATGTCGCCGGCTACATCCTCAAACCCGTGGAACCGAGCAAATTCATGGACGCAGTCAAAACACTGAATGTGTTCTGGTCGTTGATCGAATTACCTTAAAAGGCGGAGAAAAAGGTAAAAGAAACGGCTATTTTTCCCTCTTGCCTTTGCCTTGAATTGATATGACTGATGAATTGAAAATTTTGATCGTGGACGACGACGAGGTGGATCGCATGTCGGTGCGCCGGGCATTGGGTAAATCCGAGATAGAGGCCCAGATTGAAGAAACCGACACATGCAGCGAAGCACTTGCCACATTGCGTGAAGGACACTTTGATTGCGCCCTGTTCGATTATCTGTTGCCCGACGGTGATGGTTTGTCGTTATTGCGTGATATCCGCGCGGCAGGCATCACCACTCCGGTAGTAATGCTCACCGGCCAGCGCGACGAACGACTCATCGTGGAATTGTTGCGCGCGGGTGCAGCGGACTACCTTTCCAAGGATGAACTCAACGCTAAAAACCTGGGGCATGCAACACAAACAGCCATCCGTTTACACCACGCAGAACGAGAGCGTCTGCGCGCCCACGCCGAACTGGAGCAGACACATCGTGAACTGAAAGCCTCTCACCAGCAATTATTGCAATCGGAAAAACTGGCCTCTATCGGCCAGCTGGCAGCTGGCGTGGCACACGAGATCAATAACCCGGTGGGCTATGTCTATTCCAATCTTTGTACTCTGCAAAAATACATCGACAACCTCTGTCAGATACTGGAAGGCTACGAGCAACTGGAAACACTGGTGGACGCGGATCAGCCGGCGCTGAAAAAGGTACAGGCGCTCAAGGAAGAGCTGGATGTGGAATACCTCAAGGAGGATGTGCGTGATCTGGTCAGCGAGTCCCGCGAAGGCATCTCCCGGGTCAAAAGCATTGTGCGAGATCTCAAGGACTTTTCCCATGTGGACGAGGCCGAATGGCAGTGGACCAATTTGCATCATGGCTTGGACAGCACACTCAACATCGTCAACAACGAAATCAAATACAAAGCCGAAGTTGTCAAGGAATACGGAGAACTGCCCGAGGTGGAATGTCTGGCATCCCAGATCAACCAGGTATTCATGAATCTGCTGGTCAATGCCGCCCACGCCATTGAAGAGCACGGACTGATCACCATTCGCAGTGGTCAGGACGATGACGCGATATGGATCAGCATTACTGACACAGGCAAGGGCATCGAGCCTGATGACATGAAAAAAATCTTTGATCCCTTCTTCACCACCAAGGCAGTGGGCACGGGTACTGGCCTGGGCCTGTCTCTGTCCTACGGCATTGTGCGTAAACACGGTGGAGAGATCGAAATAGACAGCGAAGTCGGCAAGGGCACCACCTTTACTGTTCATCTGCCGGTAAAGCAGTCTGAGACACAAACGGAAGATACAGAGACAGGCTCATAGTGTTGAGTGGGTGGAGCGAACCCAACCTGCACACGAAATCACAGAGACAGAGGAAGGAGAGTATGACGACAGGCAGCAACAGCGAATCCACACAGGCCAAGGATCAGCCTCCTGCCAGCCTGCTGTTCGTAGACGATGAGGCCAATATCCTCAAATCCCTGAAACGCCTGTTTCGTCCTCAGGGCTACACAATCCACACCGCCGAAAGCGGTGCGGCAGGACTGGCCTGCATGGAAGAGCATCACATCGATCTGGTGATTTCTGACATGCGCATGCCCGAAATGGACGGTGCCGCTTTTCTGGAACAGGTTTACCGGCGATGGCCGAACAGCGTGCGCATTCTGCTCACCGGCTACGCCGATATCGCTTCAACCATCGACGCCGTCAACAAAGGGTGCATCTACCGTTACATCAGCAAACCTTGGGAAGATAACGACATCCTGCTCACGATACAGCGCGGGCTGGAGCAAAAAAACCTGGAACGGGAACGCCTGCGCCTGGTGCAACTGACGCAGAAACAAAACCGCGAGCTACGAAACTTCAACGCCAGTCTGGAAAACAAGGTCACCGCCCGCACCAGCGAGCTGCAACAGACCGTGAGTTTTCTGGAACTGGCCAATAACAGTCTGGATCAAAGCTATCAAAGCACGGTGGAAGTATTTTCCCACCTGATCGCCATGCGCGAACACACAGACAACAAACGGTCGCGGCTGATCGCGGAACAGGCCGTGCGGCTGGCAGAAGCCATGGGCATGAACACAGCCGAGCGGCAGCAACTCCATTACGCTGCCCTGCTACGCAACCTGGGCAAACTGTGCCTGAAAGATAAGCTGCTTGCCAAACCCATGAGCACCCTGAACGACGCTGAACGGGAAACCTTCAACAAACACCCGCTGCTGGCAGAAGGCCTGCTCATGGCACTGGAACCCTTGCAGGAAGCAACAAAGCTCATCCGCCACCAACACGAACACATCAATGGTACCGGCTTCCCCGACCAGTTACGCGAGGCAGACATCCCGCCGGGATCACGCATCCTCAAAGTGGTGGGTGATTTCTACGAAATGCAGTGGGGATTACTGGACCAAAAACGCTTTAATGCAAGTGAGGCGCGAGATTTTCTGCGCGAGCAACGGGGCAAGTACTATGACACCCGCATTGTGAATCTCTTCTGCGAACACCTGGGGCACATGGAAAATGAAGCACAACAACCCACACAACGCATCAAATCCAACGGTCTGCGCGAGGACATGATCCTGGCGGAGGATTTGCTGATGCATGACAACGTACTGTTACTCGCCAGAGGGAGCCGCCTCAGCAGGAGCCTCATTAACCGTATTATCCAACTGGAAACATCCACCGAATCCGGTTTTGACATCTACGTTATCAGCACGGCATAAACCACACTACAAACACGAGGGAAAGCCCCATGTACCGCATCATGATCGTGGACGACGAGGAAAACATCCTGCGCGCCCTCAAACGTGTACTGGATCGCCAGTTCGACTGGGAAATCGAAACCTGCGGACGACCCG
>Ga0316204_10002335_pt1 | contig 43639 bp, 31 predicted proteins | sample 6monrhotite_MG_2_FD_205661 | JGI IMG/M metagenome (GOLD analysis project Ga0316204, IMG submission 205661) | Microbial mat bacterial communities from mineral coupon in-situ incubated in ocean water Damariscotta River, Maine, United States -... | ecosystem: Environmental > Aquatic > Marine >... | reverse complement strand
CGTGCTCAATATGGCGAGACGTGAGCCATCAAAGATGTCGGTCAAAAGAAAACGCCTCAAAGCCGCCCTGAACAGAACATACCGCGAAAAATTACTCGCTTGTTAACGTTTTATGATTTTGCCCTGCACTTAACAGTGATACCCATTGAATGCTACCAACCAACCCCCTAAATTCCCCTATCTGGCGCGGGTCGGCGAAATGGCATCCTGCTTCGACGAGTCGCAGCGATAAAAAGATTGGCATGAATGTGAAAAACCTAAAAATCAGTGGCTGCTCGACACGTAGGAAGTTAAAAATTTCGGCAATCGTTTTTACCGGAATGGTTGCCCTAGCTCAGTTAACCGGGCCACTCGCCGCCCAACAAAGCAAATCCAAACCAAGGGCTACGCCTGTTGAAGTTGACGCTGTAATTACGGGCCCGTTTTCACAGACCATCCCACTAATTGGGCGGTTTGTCGCCCGCCAACGCGGAGAAGTCGCGACCCGCGTGAAAGGTGCCGTCAGCATGATAAACGTTAATGTCGGCGACCGAGTTCAAAAAGGCGACATCATCGCCAGCCTAATTCAGGACCGCCTGGAATGGCAACGCAGTTTACAGCGCGCCGAAGTATCGACCTTCGCCGCCCGCATGGAGACCAAAAAAGCCCATATCACCCTGCTTAAAAAAGAATTGCAGCGGATCAGTTCCCTGAAAAAATCACCCGCGTTTTCCCAGGCCCGACTTGATGACAAAGATCAGGAAATTTTGGTCGCAAATAGTGAATTGATTGAGGCCGAAGCAAGCCTTCGTAAGGCCCGGGCTAATCTGAAATTAACTGAAATCGATTTTCAGGACGCACAAATTAGAGCCCCATTTAGTGGCGTGGTGTCACAAAAGCACACGGCCGCCGGCTCCTATCTTAATGTTGGCGCCAAGGTGGTCACGTTAATTGACGACCGGACGTTGGAAATTGAGGCCGACGTTCCGTCAAGCCGTATTGCAGGGCTTAAACCAGGAATGGAAGTTACTGGTGTTTTTGACCACGCAGGACGTATCAAAGCCATGGTTCGTGCAACCGTTCCGGACGAAAACCCCTTGACCCGCACACGGGCTGTTCGGTTCACCCCCGTTTTGCCAAATGGTCACAATGGGTTAGCGGCCAACCAATCAATCACTCTGTATTTGCCGTACGGTGAACAAAAAAACGTTATGTCCGTCCATAAAGACGCAATCTTGAGCCGGCGCGGGCTAAAACTGGTGATCGTGCCGACAAACGGTCGGGTCGCCTTTCGACCGGTGACCTTGGGCGAGGCCATTGGCAACCGGTTTGTCGTCCTCAGCGGATTGAAGGATGGGGAGATGGTCGTTATTCGGGGCAACGAACGGTTACGCCCAAAACAGGCGATCACCTACAAAGGGCAACCAAAACCAATCGAGCCGCCGTCAAAATCGGGCTCTAAAGCCAATACAGAAAAACCGCCGAAGAGTGATGGTTAACCGTCCATGAACATCATTCGCCTGTCCATCGAACGTCCGATTGCTGTAATGGCTGCGGTTTTGATGATCCTAATGTTTGGATTGGTGGCGTTAAATGCCATTCCCATCCAGCTCACACCTGACGTCCGCAAACCGGTTATCAGCTTACAAACAATTTGGTCAGGTGCAGCCCCCGCTGAGATCGAACGGGAAATCATCAACCGCCAGGAAGAGGTCTTGCGCGGGATGGTCGGATTGGAAAAAATAATCAGCGAGTCCCAGGACGGACGGGCCAACATTACGTTGGAATTCAAAATCGGCAGCAATATGGACAAGGCCTTATTGCTGGTCTCTAACCGGCTTGATCGGGTCGATGGCTACCCGGATGAAGTCAAACAACCGACGATACGAACCTCCAGTTCGGAAGACAACGCCATCGCCTGGTTCGTATTTTACCGCTTGTCCGGCAATGACCGCCAAATTCATACCTACGGTGACTTCGCTGAAAATATCATTCAAGACCGCCTAGAACGCGTGCCCGGCGTCTCTCGGGTTAATGTCTACGGCGGATCAAAAACCCAGATGGAGATTATCATCAAACCGGAACTGATGGCCCGGTTCGGATTGACCGTGACAGGTATGGTCCAAACACTTCGCAGTGCCAACGCATCTATTACGGCGGGCGACGTGGACGAAGGGAAACGGCGCTATGTCGTTCGTACCCAAGGAGAATTTTCTACCATTGAGGATGTTCGCTCCGTCATATTGCGATCAGAAAACGACACTGAAACAGGCCGGTTTGGGCGTGTGACTGTCGGCGACATCGCGACAGTACAGTTTAGAAGTAAAGACCCTGTTGCCCGCATCCGGTTCAACGGCGTCCCGGCAATGGCGGTCAATACAATCCGCGAATCTGGTGCTAACGTAATTGAAGTCATGCGCGGTATCCGTACGACCATTAAGGCCTTAAACGACGGCCCCTTACCTGCCGCTGGGCTACAACTGCGTCAGGTCTATGACGAAACAGTTTATATTGATTCGTCAATTAACCTGGTTCAACAAAACATAGTGGTCGGGGGCACCTTGGCGGCCATTATGTTGCTTATATTCCTTCGTTCCGGCGGCGCGACGTTGGTGGTATCGCTGGCTATTCCGGTCTCCATTGTCGGTGCGTTTGTCGCGATGGCTGCCCTTGGGCGTTCCCTAAACGTTATTTCGTTGGCAGGCATCGCATTTGCCGTTGGTATGGTTGTTGATGCTGCAATTGTTGTGCTTGAAAATATCTATCGGCTGCGTGAGCAAGGCAAATCTAGACGCGAGGCAGCCTACCTTGGGGCGGCCCAAGTTTGGCCTGCCGTGCTGGTGTCGGCGCTGACAACAGTTATGGTGTTCATTCCTTTGCTGGTCATGGAATTGGAAGTCGGCCAGTTGTTTCGCGATATCGCCGTCGCCCTTTCCGTATCGGTGATGTTGTCACTTTTGGTTGCCATCACTGTTATTCCGGCCTTATCGAGCAAATTGCTTGGCGAGACGGGAGGCGCAAGCAAACCTAAAATGCGTCTCCCCATTATTGATGATTTGGCCGAACTGTTCGTTAGAATCACGCTGGGCTTCACTGAACGCATTACCCGGTCAAAAACTCTCGCCTTAACGACGGTCACGGCAATCTGCGGTGCCGGAGTATTTATCACCTGGGCTCTTTTACCCAAACTTGAGTACTTGCCGGATGGCAATCAAAATCTGATTTTCGGCATGCTCGTCCCTCCCCCAGGTTACAATTTAAAAACCACGGAGGAAATCGCCGGTAACTTTGAGAAAAAGGTCACGCCACTGCTTGATGATGGTAAGGGCGAAAAATCAGACCCATCACAACTTCCAAAAATTAAGCGTTTCTTTTTTGTTGCGTCCCGCGGGCGAACGTTTCTCGGGGCGGCGGCAGTTGACCCCAGCCGCATATCTGAACTGATACCGCCGTTGCGAAAAGCCGCTTTTCAGGAGCCTGGAACCTTCGGTTTGATCACCCAACGATCACTATTCGGTCGTGGGGTCGGCGGTCAACGGGCGATTGAATTGAATATCTCAGGGCCAGACCTAGAAAACATCCTGAGTGTCGCCTTGAAATCCGTAGGTTTGATTAAGGCCCTACCCAATGGGGATGCCATGCAAATTAGACCGATCCCGGGACTGGAATTGGGCGCGCCGGAAATCAGAATCATTCCCAACCGGGTCAAACTGGCCGATAACGGCGTCAGTGCTAGAGAACTGGGCGATACCATAGATGCTTTTAATGACGGCCTTCGTGTCGCAGAGATTACCGTCGGTTCAAATCGCCTGGATCTGGTCTTAAAAGGCCCAAACAATAAAATCACTGAAACGCAAGGTATCAACTTCCTACCTGTGGTCACCAAATCTGGAAAGATTCTGCCCGCATCTTCGTTGTCAGACGTCAGTGTTACCACCGGGCCAACCCAAATTCGCCATATCGAACGCGAACGTACAGTGACACTGGTGATTCGCCCACCTGAACAAGTGCCGCTGGAAGTCGTTCTTGAGTCAATTAACAAAAACGTAATTGATCAGCTGAAATCTGACGGCCTACCACCAGGCGTTCAGCTTTCACTCAGCGGAACGGCAGATAAGTTGACTCAAACCTGGGATGCCATGGTTATAAACCTGATCATCGCAATTGTTATTGTCTATCTTGTCATGGCCGTTCTATTTGAAAGCTTCATTTACCCGCTGATTATCATGCTGTCCGTTCCCCTGGCGACGGCGGGTGGTGTGATCGGTCTGGCACTGGTCAATACCATCACCTTCCAGCCGCTCGATATGCTAACCCTGCTGGGTTTTGTCATTTTGATCGGAATTGTCGTCAATAACGCTATTTTATTGGTTCATCAGACCCTGTTTCACGTCCGCGAAGAAGGTATGGACGTCGCATCAGCGACGATGGAAGCCACCGGAAACCGTATTCGACCAATTTTCATGTCGACCCTAACCAGCGTTTTTGGCATGCTCCCCCTGGTCCTGTTCCCCGGTGCCGGGTCTGAACTCTATCGTGGATTAGGATCTGTGGTTCTTGGCGGCCTAACGCTGTCGGCAGTGCTAACATTAGCCATAGTCCCGCCTTTGCTGACGTTATTTGTGGGCTTGATTGAGGGTGGAAAAACGAAGAAACAACCGACGACAGCTACTTTAAGTGATGCACCTGCCGAATAACGCTGTCGTCAGGTTAACTTATCAGACTTTCGTCAGGACAATGGTGAACACCCCACCGACGTTCGTGGACTCGGTTAATTCGTGCCCCGTATTTTCACAGAACACTTCAAAGTCTTTAGGTGCAGCAGGGTCTGTCGCAATGATTTCTAGAACATCTCCCGGAATGAGTTCTTTCATTGATTTATTGGCTTTCAGGACCGGCAAAGGGCAGCTTAGCCCCTTAAGATCGAGTACGGTTCTGTCCATGCAGCTTTCCCCCAGTAATTAAGCACTACCCTACTATCTAATGGATCATTGGGGTTGGGCAAGAGGATGTTTTAAGATTTATCCACAATCCTGCCGAGTTCGCGCAAAATACTCGCCACAGCCACGAAAACGGTTAACATGACACGCAACGGCCAAAAACCCAGAGAGCAATCATGATATTCAGGCAATTTTTTGATAAAATTTCAAGCACATACACCTACTTGCTCGCCAGCCGATCCGGCGGAGAAGCGCTTATTATTGATCCGGTAATCGAGAACGTCGAAAAATACCTGAAATTAATGGATGAGCTCGATTTAAAGCTGGTCAAGGCCGTCGACACACATTGTCATGCTGATCATATCACCGGACTGGGCAAGCTTAGGGACATCACCCGCTGCATCACGGTCATGGGTCAAAAGACGTCTGTCGATGTCGTCTCCATGCGCGTTGACGAAGGCGATACGATCGATATCGAAAATCTTTCGTTACGCGTCCTCTACACCCCCGGCCATACGGATGATTCATACACGTTTGCATTACCAGACCGTATTTTTACCGGAGATACCCTGCTTATTCGCGGCACCGGGCGCACCGATTTCCAGCACGGCGACCCGACAGCTGCCTATCATTCTTTGTTCGATAAATTGCTAAAACTTCCAGATGAAACAGTCGTTTACCCGGGCCATGATTACAATGGCAACACCGCCAGCACGATCGGCGAAGAACGCGCTTTTAATCCCCGGCTACAAGTCACATCTGCCGCTCAATATGTCGACATCATGAACAATCTAAACCTGCCAAATCCGAAGATGATGGACGAAGCCGTGCCCGCCAACCTGACTATCGGCTACCGCTCAGACGATCCTGAGATTGGTAAATGCACACTCAGCGTTGACCAGGCCAAAAAGTGCCTAAAGGAGGGGCAGACATTGTTTGTCGATCTTCGCGAAGACAGTGAACGGCAGAAAGATGGTGTCATCAGTGGCTCTCTCCACGCCCCCTACCCTATTTTAGCCGATGCCATCAAACCAGGCGGACTGCTGAGTTCAATCGTTCAACAGACGGGAAAACCCATTGTCGTCTACTGCGCTTACGGTGAACGTTCGGCGTTGGCGTTAAGGGCCCTAAAAGATGCCGGCATTGATAGTGCCTGCCATCTGGGTGGCGGGATTGATGCATGGCACAAGGCGGGCGGCGAGATCATAGCGCCTTAAACCTATGCACGCCGTCGGCGTTGGTAATTCTCTCTGCTCGCCCTTGGGTCACCAGATGACGCGCATGGGCCAGTGATTCGCCAACGGCAAAAAACAGCTGGTGGCTGTCAAGTTCGCGAGTGAACAATGATTTCAGGATATCAACACCACTGGCTGGCTGGGCGCAGATGGCCAAGGTTTCATCCAAGCGTTGATGATGATGTTGAGCAAGGTCATCAAGTCGCTCCAACAACCCGCGAAAGGGCCAGTCATGGCTAGGCAAAACCAACGTATCTTTTGGCAAGTGACGGAATTTGTCCATGCTACTCAAATATTGGGCCAGCGGATCGGCTTCTGGTTCCTGGGGCCAGATACTAACGTTTGGACTGATCCGCGGTAGAATTTGATCGCCGGAGATAAGAACCCCTATTTCTTCGCAATAGAGGCACATATGTTCAGGCGCGTGCCCGCGACCGACGATGACAGTCCAATTGCGCCCGTTGATCTTGATGTCGTCCCCTTCAAGAACCCGCACAAAGCTTGTTGGAATTGGGCTAACGGCCTTTGGATATCGACCTGCGCGACCGCTCACCTCTTTGATTAATTCATCATCGAACCCGGCGGCATGGTAGAAACTGGTAAATCCCGGTAACAACACGTCAGGGGTATCAGCATGCAGCATCCGCGCAAATGCCCATTCCGATAAAGTGGCCGTCATCATCACGCCGTAACGCGTCGTCAGCCAGCCCGCCAATCCCATATGATCTGGGTGGAAATGGGTAACGATGACACGTTTGACAGGTTTGGCATCTGAAAAATGCAGTGTCTCAATCTGCTCCCACGCCACCTTGACATCGTCAGTGGCGATCCCCGTATCGATGATCGTCCATCCGTCATTATCTTCCAACAGCCAAAGGTTGATATGATTGAGGCGGAAGGGTAAGGGCATACGCAACCAGAATACACCGGGGGCGACTTCCATGGTCGTGCCGGTTGACGGAACACCTTCAAATGGATAATCAGGTTTAAACATGAGCGTCCAATTCACTGCAATGATATGTCGATTTTGCAAGCCATTCGGGTGAGATTTCAACACCCCATCCAGGCCGATCTGTTACAGTCGCTTGACCATCACGAATGGCATAGGGCGTCTCGACAAACAAGCCGTCTTGCCACGGATAATAATCCAATCCTTCGATTGAGAACTCCAGGTATTTTCCCGCATTGGGAATAGCGCGCAGTAAATGCATGGTGAATAACGTCACGAGAGAAAGATTGGCACTATGTGGCGTACAGGGAAAGCCTGCCTTGGCTGCCATGTCGGCGACCCTGAGCGTCCTGCTGACCCCCCCCATATAAAGCACATCGGGTTGAATTATATTGACGGCCCCCATGTCCATCATGCGTTTCCAATGCTGTAGGTCCCAGTCTTGCTCACCACCGGTAACGTCAAGAGATAGCGCATCCGTTACTTGCTTGGTTTTTTCCATCTCCCAGTATGGGCAAGGTTCTTCGAAATGCCCAATATCGTTGTCTTCGAGCATGCGCCCAACTTCAATGGCCTTTTCCGGCGAATAGCAGGAATTCCCATCGACCAGCAAACTCACATCATCCCCAAGGGCGCGGCGGACCGTCGGCACGATTTCCTCCGTCCGCCCCGGCCATTCGTCCTGATCATGACCGCATTCCGCACCGACGCGGAACTTAAACGCATCAAAACCAAAATCATCGCGCAATTTAACGAACCGCTCGGCTTCCGCAATCGGGGTAATGTCACGTTTCATCGATGAGGCATAAGCGCGAATAGGACCTGCAGACCCACCAAGCAATTCAGTCACCGGCTTACCGTCGCACTTAGCCCGCCAATCCCACAACGCCGTATCCAGGCCACCAAGCGCCCGATAGACATAAGACCCAGGAAACTTGTGTTCACGCTCGGGCACATCATCAATTAACGCGTCAATGTCATAGGCGTCCTGCCCAAGCACCCAGGGTGCCACTTGACGATGAAGGACTTGAGCCGAAATATCTGAGTTGTACGTTGACAACTGTCCCCACCCCTGCCCCCCGTCTTCTACCGTAACACGGACAAACCCAACAAATTCGGTGCTGAATGTCTCGATCATGGAAATTTTCATCGGTGTCACTATACCTTCGCCTAATGGGAGTCTTTGAGAATTGCATCCGCTGCCTTATGGGCAAGCATCAATGTTGGCGCGTTGATGTTACCGGACGTAACGGTGGGGAAGACGGAGGCGTCAACGACCCGTAATCCCACTACGCCGTGAACTTTTAAATTGAGATCAACGACACTGCTTTTTTCATCAGTGCCCATTGCACATGTCGATGCTGGGTGAAAAACCGTTGAACAGCGTCCACGGAAATCTGTCAAAATTTCCTCATCTGTAAACTGATCCAGTTGATGATCAACCGGCTCTTGAATAAGTTGCTTTAACCCTTGTGTGCGGACCAGAGACTGCACTAACCGCCCACCGGCGACAACATCGTCCTGATCTTTTTGGGTCGACAAATAATTACTCGTGATCTTTGGTGCGGTGCTGGCGTCCGGTGATTGAATATCAATACGTCCGCGGCTGGTTGGTCGGGTGGGTTGAAAACAAATCAGAAAACCGGGAAATGGGTCTGGATTGACCAGTGGTCGCTTGCCTTCTGGTGCAGTTGTATAGGACAACGGGTTGAAGTAGAGTTGCATGTCGGGTCGCATGACCGAGGGACCTGAGCGCACGAACCCACCACATTGATTAACGCTGAGACTTAACGGTCCCCGCCGCGACAAACCATATTTCAATCCGGCCACCACCTTACCCCACCACGGCGCCAGCTGATTATTCACGGTCGGTTCCGTTGCCTTGTAATGATAATTGGCGGCGATATGATCCTGCAGATTACCACCGACGTTATCATTTTCGCGAATGATCTTAACCGCATAGTGTTTTAGAAGCTCGCCTGGGCCGATGCCTGACAACTGGAGCAATTGAGGCGACTTCACGGATCCGGCGCATAAAATCACCTCTTTTCGAGCCTGTATCTGCTCAATTTTTCCGTCTCGTAAAAATGTGACACCAGTCGCCTGGTTTCCGTCGAAGGTCACATCCTGAACGTGCGCCTTGGTCATCAAGGTTATGTTGTCGCGGCGCAGCGCCGGGCGCAAGAACGCGTCCGCCGCCGAACAGCGAACACCTTTTTTGGTGGTTATCGGGTAATAACCAACGCCTTCGGGCTGATCACCATTAAAGTCGTCAGTTTCAAGCAAGCCGATTTCTCGGGCGGCATTGAAAAAATGACGATTGGCACGATGGGCACGGTCGCTGACATTTGTAACCCACAATGGGCCATCCCCTTGAACGCTGCCGTCGATCGCGATCTTGCGTTCAATTTTCTCGTAATGGGGCCGCACGTCATCCCATCCCCACCCAGGCGCACCGCCATCGCGCCAGTCATTAAAATCTTCCGGCAGGCCACGGCAGTAAATAAGGGCGTTGATTGAGCTTGATCCGCCAAGCACCTTACCGCGAGGCCAGTATCCTATTCGGCCATCACACGCCGGATCAGGTTCTGTCTCAAATTTCCAATTCACCCGCTCGTCAAAGAACACTCGACCGTAACCAATCGGCAATTTGATGAACAGCCGACGATCACTGCCACCAGCCTCAACAACCAAAATTTTATTGCGCCCATCCTCGGAAAGACGATCTGCCAACACACATCCCGCCGAACCGGCGCCGACGATAATGTAGTCGTATTGAGTCATGGTCGTGATCTTCTCGCAGGAGGGGCGGTCTGCATTTCAATGGCATTACCAACTTGCACGTACGAAATGCAATTTCTTGGCTAATGGATGTCGCGAAGCAGGTTCTGCTGGGTGACAATGTAGCGCAATTCTTCCTTGATGATTTCAGTATGGCGTGTCGGCTCGGCGTTGAGGACAGAAGACACAATCGAAAGCCGGACCGGCTTCGGCATACGTTCAAGGTTTTCCAGCATCATGAATTTTACACTCGGTCGTACATTTCCTGAAAGCAGAAGACTGGCAACCAGCTTATGACGGATATTATGGCGCATGTTGCCAGCCTCGGTCAGTTCAAAGAACTCACGCACGAACTGGCGCGGGGCGATGCTGCCTTCCATCAAGCAGTGAAGGTTTTCTCGCAAAGCCGCCGTATATTGCTGCCGAGTTTGAACAATCACACGCGATGCATGTCGGCGAATACGGATAATGGATTCGGGATCGAACGCCCGCTCATTAACGTATTTCATGCATTCTTTGACCAATTCATGATTACTGGCTTCGCCAACAATCTGAGCAACCCCTGCGATCAACTTGGTTTTACCGCCCAATGGGCATAAACGGGCAGCCGCGGCCAATGCCATCGGGCTTTCAGGATCTCGGGTGGCCATCATGGCAAGGGGTAATGGGTCTTCGATACCGATGAGATTAATATTGTGATTGAGCAGGTTTTCCGGGCTAAGCAGCCGCGTCTCTTCACCGGGCACAAGAATCGGTCGTTTGTTTTTATAGTCTTCTTTGATGCTAATCGCAGATTTAAGACCATCGTGCGTGATTCCCAATGAATTGCTCATTCGATCCTCAACTTCAAAGTAATTTCATTATCCAAACGGTCGACTTTCTGAGCTCGACGTTTGGGCGTCGACGTGTCTCGAAGCGGATTTTCCTTTCGCCACCCACCAATGACGAAACCGTTGCGCCCCCTCGCGCACATCTTCAGGCGGAAGTGCCGTATTCAATCGCTCCTGAGCCAGCAAATCATCCAACGCAGAATCCAATCCAGCGCGGGCTTGAAACTGCCAACGCCCGGGAATGGCACCTTTGTTCGAGAGTTGATCCCGAAGCTCCTCAATCCGGTTACATAGCACTAATGTCAGTAGGGCGATAATCTCACCTGGCACCCTGACCTTGCCATTACGCCATTTACTGATCGTCGCTGCCGACATCCCGACAACATCAGCAATATCTTTTCCTGTTAACCCGACCTTTTCCATGCCATGAAATACAGGAAAGCGATCCGTTGCATCGGCAATCAAAGACCAATGTAAATTGGTCATAATCTCAACTCCCAAGACTGCATTAGACTAAGTTCCTTTTATCAAAGGACAATTCCCAATGATACAGATATTTGTGCAATTGGGTTGAATTTGCCACAATATTTAGTAATTCTTGTTTTTTTTAGTGGAGATCACAGTGTCGATGAGACTTGGAATTGACTTGGGCGGCACGAAAATTGAGGGAATCGCTCTTGACGGTGATGGAATTGAGATTTCTCGCCGCCGAATCCCCACACCCGTTGGCGATTATCAGGCAACATTGCAAAGCATTCACGAATTGGTCGAGCATATCTCCAGTCAAGCGGGTGCCTCGCTGACAACGCCTGTCGGTGTCGGTATTCCTGGGGCCGTATCGCCCAAAACCGGGTTGGTCAAAAACGCCAATTCGACCTGCCTAATCGGCCATCCACTTGATCGTGATCTTGAGGCGCTGATGAACAGACCCGTTCGCCTCGCCAATGACGCAGATTGTTTTACCATTTCAGAAGCCGTCGATGGTGCAGGCGTCGGGGAAAAGTCGGTATTTGGTGTTATTGTTGGTACCGGTGTTGGTGGCGGTGTGGTCATTGATGGCAAGCTCATTGAGGGGAAAAATGCCATCGCCGGTGAATGGGGGCACAACCCCTTACCGTGGATGCAAATATTGGACGACGACCACGACGAACGACCGGGCCCAAAATGTTATTGCGGAAAATTTGGCTGTATTGAAACCTTCTTGTCTGGGCCTGGGTTATCGCGAGACCATGAATTAGCCAATTCGGTTACCTTGCCTGCAGTGGATATCGTCCGCAACGCTGCGGACGGGGACGCCGCCTGTGTCAAAACATTTACCCGGTACGAACATCGGTTGGCCCGGGCCATGGCAGGTATCATCAACATTATTGATCCAGATGTGATCGTTCTTGGCGGCGGTTTATCGAATGTCGAAAGGTTATATTCCCGTATTCCCGAACTTTGGCAGGACTGGGTTTTCTCTGACTATGCCGATACCAAGTTATTGAAAAACAAACACGGTGATTCCAGTGGAGTCCGCGGTGCCGCGTGGTTGTGGGACTGATGGTCTAATCAGTGTTCAACAGGTTGGTCGTTCAAGTAATTCTATAGTATCCGGCATCAAATCAAGCGAAAATCCACCAAAATCCTGCACGATGTGGTTAGCGATCCCATTCGCCCGGTAGTCTACCCCCAGTTCAAAATCGGGAAACGCCCGCCGACTGGAAATCGGGAAAAACGCCATGCGAATGTGTTTGAAGCTGCGCTCATCAATAGATTCGTCGTTACTCTTGGCGGTCGCACCCGGTGTAATCAATGCGTTGATCGTGTAAGGATTATCCAAACTAGCGCCATCAAAGACCGTACGTGAGTAAGTCAACGTGCCCTTTTTTCCTTCAGCGATGAGTGCCAAAAGATGATGGGTTGGAAACATTGTCCCTTGGGGAAGCTCCATTTGCGTCCCATCAGGACTGGTAAAATCAACCTTGGCCGCACCTTCGACTTTATTCCTACTGACTGTACCTTGAAGATATTCGACAGGCGTGCCATCTCGGCTTTGACGGACCCGGAACCGATAGGCAAGGTCATCTTTCGATTCCCAACTGACAAAGGACCACGTGGACTCCACCTCTTTACCACCCACATAAAGAAGCTTCAGAAAGACCTTGGTTTCCGAGGTCCAGGCATCGCAGGCCTCCTCGAATTTATATAACATTGCGCCTTCCGCTCCGGCGACTCCAGAGTTCGCCTCGGCCCCCTTCAGCGACATGCGATATACTGCTTGATGGGGGATAAGCTCTACCGCATTACTTGGTGCGTTTAGCGAAACGGAACTAATCAGTATAGCAAGTGTCAATCCTGTCCGCATCGTGAGGCTCTCCTGTACATAATAAGGCGTAATAAGTTCGCCTACGAAAACACTACGACCACGATTTGCCTGGGTCCAACACAAAGCAAAAATATAGGAAATTTTTGCCTATCTGGATCATTTTACCGATTAAATCAAAAAAAATTAACCACATTTTAACGATTTAATTTGGCACAATCTCTGCATCGCATCTACGAAAATTTGGTCACTCGTTTCCAAAACTGTATCAATCGACAATGGTTCCTGCCCGAGCAATGGGATCATGATTTTCTGAATTACTGTGGATGTGCTATGCAATTGGACAATCAGATCACTCATCACGTTCCCGTTTTAGAGCAACGGCAGGCCACGGGACGCGCCCTCGTCCCCTTTGCCAACACCATAGATATGGTCCGTATCGAAAATCCGACGAACCAATCCAATTCCCCCGAAGACACGTCCCATTCACTCGCCAGTGACGCAGCTAAACTGGTAAATGTTCGAAACGTATCGCCAGTTGAAATGGTTGAGATCAGCCTCGATCTTTATGCCATGGGCCTTCTTTCGTTCGATGATTATTCTGCCCTCGCCTACCATTCAGAAATTCATCCGGAATACGACCGAACCATCGGCGCCTTAACGGGAGAACCAGCAGACCCAAATCGCAAACGCGATTTCATCTCAGAATGGGAAAACAAACATCGGTTTTTGCGGCGTAATAGCCCGGACAACAAAAGGCTTGTTGAACAGTCTGCACGCATAACTGAATTATTTCGATTTCTGGAATACCGAACCAGTGTGATTGCCTAGAGCAAAACCGGAGCGAATAGGTTCATTCGCAAACGTGGGTTTGCGGGGATATCAACTAGTTAGAGCACTTTCGGTGATCCAAAAATCGCCGGAAGTGTTCTAGAATGTAACCACAGCGCTTATTCGGCTAAACTCGCGACCTCATTGACAGACGCGGTATTACGCCTAGGGATAGGCCCTGCAACCGTCCACTCAGACGCGTTAACTCGAATTGCCCACGTATCAGTAAGCCCAGTATTGCGAAGGTTTTTGTGAACGGTTTTTCCTTTGCCTTTTTCAATCGGCCCGACGACAACCCGATAAATTTTCTTACCGTCAAGTTTTGCCGAAATTGTCGTCGCGGCGTACCTCTGGTGACGACCAGATAAACGTAGCGCATTTTGTTGACTTCGGAAGCTTCCAATCACAAAGTAAATCCCACCGACGGGGACCGTTCCATGAATTTTTGGCTTAATTGGCGGACTCCATTTCGCCGCAACGACAGAATGCCCTTGGGCCTGTGTCTCAATCGGAGCTTCAGATGACGGAACATCACCCCGCACGGCTTGAACGGGCTGCGCACCCTGCACTCGACGCGGTGCCGAAACTTTAGCCCGCGACATGGCGTGACTAAATTTCACGCCAACTTCACGACGGTCCACGATAACCTGCTGTTTCAACGCGGTGTCGGTCACGGGGACACGACTGACGGGTGATAACACGTTCGATTTTTCGTTAAATCCGGCATCAAATTCAGGCTTGCGTCCGCCATCAGCAACCATCACAGTCGGATCGATTTCGTCGCGGCAAAACTCACCTTCAACGACACCACGCCACACGGCACAGTCTTTTTCCGCCAACAGCGAAATCCCATGATCGGCAACAGATTTCTGAGTCGTCAGAACAGACACGCCGTCCAAAACCCAGGACGCAATTTGCAATGGCACTGGAAGGGCGCATCCACCAAGTAAAAGCACCGTCGTCCCCAAAGCAATGACCTTCAACATGTCCGTATTCCAGTACAAAACACAAATTCTTGACCTGCGTTGGTGCGTCTTAATTGACTGTAATTCCCAAATTTTCCACCCATTACCAATAATTATGGGGCAATTTCCGCGCAATCTGCAACTGACAATTTGTTACAGCCCATTACAACGCGCAACAAAAGCGGCAGAAATCAACGACATGTTCGACTTCTAATTACTATCCTGCCCGGCCTTAGCCTTGGGTAAATGCAGACGCAAATTCAGCTCCTTAAGGTGTCGCTCATCAACAACACCGGGAGCACCCATCAACAAATCTTCTGCGCGTTGATTCATCGGGAACGCAATAACTTCTCGAATGTTGGGTTCATCAGCCAACATCATAACAATGCGGTCAATTCCTGGGGCCGAGCCACCATGCGGTGGCGCACCGAAACGAAACGCCCGAAGCATTCCGCCAAACTTATCCTCGACCACATCTTCGCCATAACCGGCAATCCCGAACGCCTTAACCATGATGTCAGCTTTGTGGTTCCTAATCGCCCCTGAAGACAACTCAATACCGTTACACACGATGTCGTACTGATAGGCCAGAATATCCAGCGGGTCCATGGTTTCCAGGGCTTCCATGCCCCCTTGAGGCATCGAAAACGGATTGTGAGAAAAGTCGATTTCACCGCTTTCTTCGTTCATTTCGTACATTGGATAATCAACAATCCAGCAAAAATCGAACCGCCCTTCAGCCCGAATACCAAGATCGTCGCAAATTCGTTCGCGTGCAACGCCCGCAAATTTAGCAGCATCGTTTTCTTTGCCACAGGCGAAGAAGACGGCGTCACCATCCTGAATACCGGCAGTTTCTTTGATCGCCTGAATACGTGCGGGCTCCAGATTTTTTGCGATTGGTCCTTTGGTTTCGCCATCGGCGCCAAAAACAATGTAACCGAGACCTCCGGCCCCTTCATCGCGCGCCCAGTCATTCAATTTATCAAAAAAACTGCGCGGTCGATCAGCGGCACCCGGTGCCGGAACAGCACGAACCACGCTTCCCTGCCCTACCAGCTTGGCAAAAAGACCAAAACCCGAATCGCGATAATGTTCCGTCACATCTGAAATCTCGATTGGATTTCGTAAATCTGGCTTGTCAGATCCGTATTTCAACATTGACTCGGCATAGGCGATCCGCGGAAACGGAGCAGACGTAACCTTGCGATCACCACCAAACTCTTCAAAAACGCCAGCCAGCACCGGCTCAATCGCGTTAAAGACATCCTCTTGCTCGACAAACGCCATCTCAAAATCAAGCTGATAAAACTCGCCTGGACTACGATCAGCGCGGGCATCTTCGTCACGGAAACAGGGCGCGATCTGGAAATATTTATCAAATCCAGAAACCATCAAAAGCTGTTTGAATTGCTGCGGTGCCTGCGGCAATGCGTAAAATTTTCCGGGGTGCTGACGGCTTGGAACCAAGTAATCGCGCGCACCTTCCGGTGAAGATGCTGTCAAGATCGGGGTTTGAATTTCCAAAAACCCAAGATCCGTCATGCGACGGCGAATCGAAGAAATTATGCTTGACCGTAAAATGATGTTGTTATGAGAGGCTTCACGGCGCAGATCGAGAAAGCGATAGCGCAGGCGAATATCTTCACCGAAATCGGCCTCACCAGCGACCTGCATCGGCAACACTTCAGCAGCACTTTCGACGACAATCTCACTAACTTGAACTTCCACCTCGCCAGTTGGCAGATTTGCATTAACCGTATCTTCGCTTCTCTTGACCACGGGTCCGGTAACGGTGATGACGCTTTCGGGTCTGGCGTTTTCAACGATTTCAAACAGTGGGCTGGAAATATCGATAACGCATTGTGTCAGGCCAAAGTGATCACGGAGATCGACAAACACCAGATTTCCATGGTCTCGTTTACGGTGAACCCACCCTGACAGACGAACAGTCTCTCCCGTATGACTTAATCTTAATTCGCCGCAGTTATGGGTGCGAAATGCATGCATGGTCTTTTCTCCGCGTTCCGGTATCTGAAGCCGGGGTTTGTAGCGCAAATGCTTTAGCCGGACCGATATTCACAAAAACCCGGCGAAGGCGTTTGTTTACACCATTTTGACGGCGATAAAAGGGGTTTGTGCGGCAATCAGAAATCTGCGCCTGATCTGCCAATTCCAACTATTGAATTCGTCGTGGTTGTCTGGCAAACCGACACTCAGGTTCCCTTATTTAGCAAAGTATCTTCATGTCTCTAAAATCTGTGATAATCCCAGTAACTCCTTTTCAACAAAACTGTTCACTGTTGTGGTGTGACGTGACGATGAAGGGGGCACTGGTCGACCCAGGGGGCGAGATCGACAGGCTATTGGAGGCCTGTAAAAACAACAACGTCACGCTTGAGAAAATTCTAGTTACCCACGGGCACATCGACCACGCCGGCGGTGTCGCTGAATTATCCGAACGTCAGGGCCTAATGATCGAAGGTCCGCATGAAGATGACCTGTTCTGGATCGACGGCCTGACCGAACAAGGCCAACAATTTGGAATTGGGCCGTCCAGACCCTTTACGCCGACGCGCTGGTTGTCCGGCGGTGATCAGGTAACGGTTGGCGATGTGACCATGAATGTCCTTCATTGCCCGGGCCATACGCCCGGTCACGTGGTTTTTCATGATCCTGTCTCGGGGCTAGCCTGCGTCGGAGATGTCTTATTTAAAGGGTCGATTGGTCGCACCGATTTCCCCAAGGGCGATCACCCGACGCTCATAAAATCTATCACTCAATTGCTGTGGCCGCTTGGCAACGACGTTACCTTTATACCGGGACACGGCCCGACAGGCACATTTGGCGAAGAGCGCCAGACAAACCCATTTGTCGGCGACGCTGCCCTAAAGTAGCAAGGCAATGCGACGCCAGCCCCTTTTCTAATCCGATCAGTACCCGCACGCCTCAAGCACTTTGACTAAATTGCGTTTCCCGTAGCGCAAATCGACCTTCAGGTCGTAATTATATTCCAAATCATAGGATGCCCCTTGATGATCAAAAATTTCTCCAGTTTTTTCATGATGCATGATCAATGGCGTAACATCGATCTCAGTATGGGCGATGGTACGAAAATTCCCGGTTCCTTGTGAAGCCAGCAATGCTAATACCCAGTCCCCAAAGTGCGAGTTTTCTTCCTGCGCTTTTCCGACCCAATGGGTTTTGCATGCACCTCGCGTCGCCCGACCACGGTTCGATAGGGTTTTATAGGCCCCCTCGTACAGGGGGTTGCGGCCACTTTCCGACTGATCAAGACGAACACCAGTCTGAAGGCCGCTTGACTGCCCGTATCTCGCTTTAACGGTTTCCGGTGGGCGACTTTCCTGCCAATATTTTTCCCAAACCTGACCTTCAATCGTACCATCACCGCAAAGGACCGGATGATGGACGAAGATATCGAGCGATTGGTCGCTTTTTCCGCCGATGGCACACTGCACTTTCAATGCCCCCAGATCGCCTTTGAGGTGTGCGATCTTAAAAACCGTTTCTTTCGCCCGGTCCCGGTATTCAGAATACACCCACCCGGCGCGATTATCATTAATGAACACCAAGCTGGTACGCAGTTTTTTCATCTCGGCTCTAATGTCACCCTTCCAATCAGCCACATCCTCATCACGTTCAAGCGACGGGCTTGGGTATCGGTATGAACCTTCAGTATCTGGCCGGTAAGCAATATCCGCGCAGCCTGAAATCAAAGGCATTAGAAAAATCGCTGCACATGCACCGAAATAGAGCCGCCTTAACAATTGACCAATCCCCTTATTTCTCTTTATCTCAATACTCCTTAGCACAGCTGAGCCAGTTACGTTAACAAGATACCGAGGATGTTTATATCATTGACCTTACCGCTCGCGCACTTTACCCAACCTAATGACTTTAATCTCTGACAACGATACGCTTCGGACGTTTTGCGACTCCCTCGATGGAACCACTTACATCACTGTCGATACTGAGTTCCTACGCGAAAAGACCTATTGGCCGCTTCTCTGCTTGCTACAAATCGGCGGACCAGACGACGCGGCGGCGATCGATACGCTGGCGGACGGCATTGACCTAACGCCCGTATACAAATTGCTGGATGACCAATCCATCCTCAAGGTCTTTCACGCCGGGCGCCAGGATCTTGAGATTTTTTATAATCTTACCGGACGGTTACCGGTTCCCGTTTTTGATACTCAAGTCGCCGCTATGGTTTGCGGGTTTGGTGATTCAATTGGCTACGAGCATTTGGTTTCCAAACTTGCCGGCGCACGCGTCGATAAGAGCTCGCGCTTTACCGACTGGTCGCTAAGGCCGCTTAGTCAAAAACAAATCGATTACGCCCTTTCAGATGTCGTTCATTTACGGCCGGTCTATGAAAAACTCGCCAAGATGCTGAATGCGAACAACCGGGCGGAATGGATTAATCAGGAGATGGCCATTCTGACCCGTCTGGAAACCTATGCAAACCAGCCGGAGAATGCCTACAAGCGCATAAAAGGGCGCGCGCCTTCAGCGCGCTATCTGGCAATTTTGCGTGAATTAGCCGCTTGGCGCGAGCTTCAGGCACAACGCCGGGACGTTCCTAGAAACCGAATAATGCGCGACGAGGCCCTCATTGAGATCGCCCATCACACACCCGACACTGTCGCCCAATTATCACGCACGCGGGGCCTAGGGGCAAAGATCGCTGAAGGACGTTATGGTCAGGAGTTATTGGACGCAATCAAAGCCGGTAAATCGGTAGCGGACGAAAGCTGCCCAACGCCGAAGGAAAAACAGGACCTTCCACGTGGATTAGGGCCGGTTACTGATATCTTGAAGGTTCTTCTTAAAATGAAATGTGAAGAATTTGATGTTGCCGGAAAACTTCTGGCGAACAGTGCGGATGTCGAACAGATAGCCGCATTTGGCGAAGACGCCGATGTAGCAGCCCTGGCGGGATGGCGACGTGAAGTCTTTGGCGAAGACGCGCTGAAACTTCGTTCTGGGGACCTGTGCCTGACCATTGAGGGGAAAAAATTAACATTAACCGACAGAATCAGAGAAATATAGCCTTACAGTGGCTTTAGTTTAGTCGCCCCTCTCTTCCTAGGGCCTTACCAAGAGTACGTAAACGGCGCTCAACGGCCTCACCTCTGAAAATATCCCCTTCGTCGTTCCCGTCTCCCGGCAATTGAAGAACGATCTCAGTGTCGGAAACCTCAAACGACGTATGTTCTAACAGACCGGGTGCCGACCCTGACACGGTATGAGCTAACCTCAATGCCAGTCCGGTTACGTTAGCATGCCCCATATCATAGTCCGTCATTAACGAGCGGACGGATTGCACCAAGGGGTTGACCGTGTCGCCGTTGTAGCGAATGAAAATTGCAATCGCCAAAAACACCCGTTCGGCATGGGTCAATCCCGCAAACGGAAGGCGCAAAACGCGAAGGAAGGCGTGTTCTGCCCGGTAGTCCGGATGCTCACTCCACCCAAGATCAGACAACATACACGCCGCCATACGAAGCCTGCTTTCAGCATCTCGCCCTGGCGGGAATAAAGGGGCAATCCAGTCAAACACCTCAGGGCCCGTGATGGCAAAACGCCCAGTGCGCTCAGCCATTCCAGCACTTCCACTTAAAAGAGGGTCTTGTCCACGAAGAGCAGCTGGCAGCATTTTCAACAACTGACCTTCACGCATTCCGTACCCCGAAAAGACAACGTTTGACACCCCGCTGCGCTCAATCAACGCGCGCAAAACAAGCGCACAAAAGGGGACCGATTTTGCCCGGTTTTTGGGGATTCCTGAGATGGACTTAATGGACTTTACCCCAAGCCGTGCCACCAGATCACACATTTGAATAGCATCGATATTGGCCATGGGAAAGCCGTCAACCACATGCAGAGGGTAAGACGTCTGATCGATGAAAACCCTGGCCAAGGCGCGCCAAGATCCGCCGATGGCATAGAGTGTCATGCGGCGTTGGTCGACGAGCCAGTCAATGTTGTCCAGCTCGACATTGATGATTTTTTCGGCCCGTTCAATGTCATCTTCTGCGGCTTCAGACAGACGTAAATGACCTAAGGGTAAAGTCGCAGTATGACGAAAGGCACCATTGTCGAGCTCTACAAAATCGACGCTACCACCGCCGAGATCGGCAAGAAATCCGTTGGCACTGGGAGTCCCCATAACCAATCCCAACCCTGATAATTTCGCCTCTTCCGCCCCCGTCGGCACGTCGACCTGCACATCAAATTGCTGTTCGATTCGACGAACGAATTCCGGCCCATCCGTAGCGTCACGAACCGCCGCCGTTGCGACCAGCGCCAGCTCTTCAACGCCCATTGAATCTGAAAGATTGATAAACCTGGTAAGGCTTACCATGGCGCTTTCAACCCCCTCGGGACATAAAACACCGGTCGTCTCTAAGCCCCGCCCTAGCCCGCATTCTGCTTTTTCATTAAATATCGGAATTGGTAGCCGGTTTGGGGCGTCATAAACAACAAGCCGGACCGTATTCGATCCGATATCAATCACGGCCAGACGGCCATCAGTCGTTTTGGTTTTGTGCCGAACCCGCCGCGATATTGAGCTTACATTCATCTTGAATTATCAGCTTGGCTTTTTGTACGGGGTTTTTTTTGGCGGTTTGTATGCCGCACTGCCACGACCAGACAATGAAGGATTGGTCATGAAATAAGAGAAGGCGGAAAAATTCCGTCCGGACGACATCCTCTTATACACCCCGTCTCCATCGGAAACCCAGCTGTGGCATGTGTCCTCAAGGTTAACCACCATAATCTCGTCAAGAATTTGGCGCCGCACTGTGGGGTTTTCAATCGGGATTAAAGTTTCAATACGCCGATGTAGGTTCCGCGTCATCCAGTCTGCCGAAGAAATAAATATTTTGGCGACTTTAGAGGGAAGCGCCGCACCATTGGCAAAACAGACAATTCGCGAGTGCTCAAGAAATCGCCCAACAATACTCTTAACGCGGATATTATCTGACAGCCCTTCCACACCAGGGCGCAAACAGCACACCCCACGAACCACCAATTCAATTTGCACACCAGACCGAGACGCCGCGTACAAAGCGTCGATAATATCAGGATCAACCAGAGAATTCATCTTCGCCCAAATCGCTGCTGGCCGCCCTTTTTTTGCGTTGGCGGCTTCATTGTCAATCAACTTGATCAGCGTCGTACTCAACGTCAGCGGCGAAAATGAAATTTTCTCCATGGTTTCCGGTTTAGCGTAACCAGTCATGTAATTTAATAATCGCCCAGCGTCGCGACAAAGGGCGGCGTCACAGGTGAACAACGACAGGTCAGTATAAATCTTTGCGGTAATCGAATGATAGTTGCCGGTTCCGAAATGCACATACGAGCGCATGTTTCGACCTTCTCGCCGAACCACGAGATTTACCTTTGCATGAATTTTTTTGTCAAGAAACCCGTACACAACCTGAGCACCTGCGCGCTCCAGGTCTCTCGCCCATCGTAAATTCGCTTCTTCGTCGAAACGCGCCTTCAATTCAACAATCGCTGTGACCGATTTTCCGGCTTCGGCAGCTTCAATCAAGGCTGCGACGATGGGCGATTCGTTACTGGTCCGATAGAGGGTCTGCTTAATCGCCACAACACCGCTATCGCGTGCCGCTTGTTGAAGAAACTGGATAACCACATCGAAACTCTCATACGGATGATGAACAACCATATCTTTCTTGCGAATTGCCGCGAAAATATCTCCCTGAAAATCTCTGACCCGCTCAGGAAAACGTACATTCATCGGCTCAAACAGCAATTCACGTCGGCTGTCCAAAATCAATTCATGCAGATCAGCCAAACCGATCGTGCCTGTAATCGCGATGGCGTCGTCCAGCGTCACGTGAAGCTCGTTCAGCACCAAATCACGTAGATCATCGGGCATATCCGTATTATACGTCAGGCGGATAACGGATCCCCTGCGGCGAAGTTTAAGGGCTGATTCAAACGTCCGAACAAGGTCTTCGGCTTCTTCATCAATCTCCATTTCGCTGTCGCGAATGATACGAATAAACCCCAATTGATCGGCAAAAAAACCAGGAAACATATGGTGAAGGAAGGACCCAATGACCGTTTCAATGCGGATGAAACGATTTTTCCTCCCTGGTACTCGAATAAATCTATCCAACACCCTAGGGATCGCAATCAATCCGCGAAGGGTCTCCTTTCCACGCCGTTTTTTCAGCGTGATGACCATACAAAATCCAAGATTGGGAATAAAAGGAAACGGATGCGATGCGTCCGTTGCAATCGGTGTCAAAACTGGAAAAATTTGATTTAGGAAATGATTTTCCAACCAATCAGTATCTTTAGCATCCAACCCGGTTATATCTTCAAGAACATGAACGCCGGCACGGGCAAGTTCCTCTTGCAATCCTCGCCAACATACCATTTGTTCGTGCATTAACTTTTGAGAATCCGCGCGGACCGCATGAAGCTGTTCCTGAGGCGTTAGTCCATCCTCACTGCGGATTTTAACACCTGCTTGAACTTGCCCCCTCAAGCCCGCCACCCGTACCATGTAAAACTCATTCAGGTTCGACGCAGATATCGCCAGGAACCTTAACCTTTCGAAAATCGGATACGAGGAGTTATAGGCTTCTTCGACGATGCGACGGTTGAACGCCAACCAGGAAAGTTCGCGGTTAATGTAGCGGTCACGCCACAAGGTTGGGCTGATCGCGGGCAAATCTTTTTGTTTGTCAGTTTGTTGCTTATTCATGGATTTAAGGTTAGCGGCTCATACAGGAAATGTCATGTCGTCCTTGCGTAAGAATGCTGAATTTCCATAATTTCATATCAATTTGCATCTCAGTTGGTACAACCCGGCAATTATCTCGATATTCATAATACACCGGACGCATGCGGATTGTACCAACACCAACGGTCAAATTCACCGACGGGCAATGCTTTATAGTGTTCCCGGAAATGCTCCACCATCAATCAACAGGTTTTGACCAGTGATATATCCCGCCTGAGCCGAACAGATGTAGGCACAAAGCTCACCAAACTCTTGGGGTTCGCCAAAGCGGCCAGCCGGGTTTCCGGATGCCCTTTGCTGCGCGACCTCCTCCACTGAAATTCCCAGTTTTTCGGCATTGGCCTTAAAATTTCCTCGCAAGCGATCCGTATTGAATGGGCCGGGCAAAATACCGTTTATCGTGACGTTTGACCGCACTGTTTTACGGGCAATTCCGGCAACAAATCCGGTTAATCCCGCGCGCGCCCCATTCGATAAACCGAGGATATCGATCGGCGCTTTAACGGCAGACGACGTGATGTTAACAATTCGACCAAAATTGCGCGCCATCATGCCATCGACAGTTGCCTTAATTAGAAAAATTGGCGTCAACATGTTGGCGTCAACTGCCTTGATCCACTCATCACGTCCCCAATCACGGAAATCGCCCGTCGGCGGTCCGCCAGCATTGTTAACAAGAATGTCAGGCTCCGGGCAGGCTTTCAGAACCATTTCACGCCCCTCTTCTGTGGTGATATCGCAGGCGATGGCGGTAACTGACCCCCCTCCCAACGCCCGGATTTCTTCGGCTGTCGCTTCAATTGTCTCCGGTGTTCTGGCGCAGATCGTCACATTCACGCCTTCGCGCGCCAGCGACGTTGCACAAGCCTTTCCCAATCCCTTACTGGCGGCACAGACGATCGCCTTTTTTCCCGCTATCCCTAAGTCCATGATGGTTCTCCTTCGTGTTCAAATAGTTTCAAAACTCGTTTAATTAACGGCACTGTAATTGGTTTTTTTTCACTTAATGCGGTCCGGTCAGCGGTCTCGACCAATCGACGCGCAGTGGCAAAAGAACGCTCCATTCGCCTGACCGCATAGGCAATAACATCGTCAGAAATACGGAGCTGGCGATCCTGAAACAATTTCACCAAAACCGCTGCAATCAGGTTGTCGTCGGGAGGCGTAATCTCAACAACGTTCGCCGCCATCAATCGTGATCGCAGGTCTGCTAACTTTACCGTCCAGCGCGATGGAGGGCTGATCGAATTCAATAAAAGGTATCCTCCCTGATCCTTAAGGTCATTGATAAGATGAAACAGCCCCTCTTCGTGCACCTCCGTTAGCAACAGATCAACATCCTCGATAATTATGGTTCTCGATGACGTCGGTTGGTAGGGTTCTGATAATTGCTCAATTGGCAACAGGTCAACGTCAATTTTCGATCTTAGCACCGCTGATAAATGAGATTTTCCACACCCGGGTGGGCCGACAACATTAAGGACCGTCGTTGGCCAGTCAGGCCATTTATCGATCCAGCCAACCGCGTCAGCATTGTTTGGTGCAACGAGGAAGTCGTCGCCGGATAGCGACGGACGATGATCAAATTCAAGTATTAGCTGGCTGGCTTCGGTCACTCAGGTTGATCCGGACGCTTCAATGTATTGTTTTGCACACCAGTATAAAGCGGACTATCGAGGTAGCGGTCAATTGAAAACCGGACCAATACGCCAATCACTGCGGTAACGGGGACAGCCAGCAACACCCCGGTAAACCCAAATAATGCACCACCCGCCAACAACGCGAATATTATCCAGACCGGGTGCAAACCGACCCGATCACCGACCAAACGGGGCGTCAGAACATAGCTTTCCAACGTTTGCCCAAAAACAAAAATACCGGCGACGACGATGATTGGCACCAGTTCTGAATACTGAAATACGGCGATACCAAGCCCAATCAAAAGGCCCGTCGCTGCGCCGAGATAGGGTATGAATGAGATCAATCCAGCGCCTAGACCGACTAGCAATCCGGATTTCAATCCGGCAACTGTTAACCCGACGCCATAAATGACAGAAAGAACCAGGCATACAGTTGCCTGACCACGAACAAATCCGGCAATCGTTGCATCGATTTCACTGAGCTGTTGGCGAATGGTTGGGGCAGCATGACGCGGCAACCAGGCGTTCAGCTTGCCGGTGATCAAATCCCAATCCCGTAATAGATAAAAGGCAACAATGGGGGCAATCAAAATCAGCGACAAAAGATTAAAAAAGGCCAGCCCACCGCTCCAAATATTGGCGAGCAGGCGGCTAACCCACTTGATGCCACTACCGGAAAGATCTGCCAACGCCTGACGCACCCGCTCCAGCGCCTCTGGCGAAAGTTGATCACGCAATTGCTCTAGCTGTGGCAAGACATAGGATTGAGCGGAATTTACAATTTTTGGCACTAGCCGCATAAATTCAACGATCTGACCGTGTAATACTGGTATCAGAAGCAAAATTCCAACGGTCGCGACGACAACGAATCCAAGCAGGATCAGCGACGCCGACACCCCTCGCGACAACCCCTTTTTTTCAAGTTTGTCAGCCAAGGGGTCAAAAAAATAAGCGACCCCGACGCCGGCAACAAATGGCAGAAGCACACTGCTCAGAACACTTAGCAGAAATAAAAGAACACCGATACCGACAACCCAAAACAGAATTTGCCTATCTCTCGCCATCCGCCCTATTCCTCATTCCTGTCGGCATCATACTCGTTATCAGACATTGCTTTTTTGCTCCAAATCGCGACGTAGGTTGCCCCAGAGAAGGCTGTGGTTATGGCTACAAGCACAATCATGATTTCACGAAAAACGTCGACTTCAAACCCAAGTCCTTCGCTCGCCAGAATGGTAATCGCAAGGATCAACTGCATGACGGTATTGATCTTGCTAATCATTATTGGTGTCATGATAAGGGTATGGTTCATCATGTGATAGGATAAAGCGCCACCGATTATAACGATGTCGCGAAATACAACACCGATAACCAGCCACATCGGCAAGTACCCTTGATCGCCTAACGCAATATAACTACAGACCAACAGGGCTTTATCGGCGATTGGGTCCAAATACCCTCCAAGCACCGTTGTCATATTAAATTTTTTGGCGATTGCCCCGTCAATTGCGTCACTAATTGCAGCAATCAAAACCAGCCAGAACGCGGCAGTCATCCGGTTATTCAAGATAAGCCAAATAACAATGGGAACAGCACAAATTCGAGCAATTGATATTGCGTTAGGCAAGTTCACTGTTCAACACTCAGAACTTATCCACTGGCCGCACGTCAGCCAAATATAAAACCCATTCGTCGTCTTCATTGACAAGAGTAAGGTTTGCCAACGTCATCGCGTTTCCCAATTGAACGGTGTTGCCAACGTAATGTATGTTAATACGAACCTCATCCAGCGACAGCAAAACCATCTCAACCTGACGAATGACCGGCACATCCTTAAGGCGATTGCGAACCGTGACCCAATCTTTTATGCCAGTCACTGGCACGGCAATGGCAGCAACATTGGCGTCACCCACATCAAGGGTATTCTGACGTTTCCAATCGTCCTCAATTTTATCCGAAACATCACCAACAGCACGCGCCAACAACGCCGAAACGCTTTCACCTTCACGCTGATTGAACGGATAGGTTTCCGTTTCTGGATCCGGATCGCTTCCGTACCGGGTTACATAAACTTCCAGTGACTGCCGTTGATCTTGCGGGTTCAGGCGTTGCAGAGCATATGCAACGACCACATCACTCGCCTTATAACGGTCAGCGATTGCTTTAAGCCGTGAACGATCCCCTTGAACCGCCTGGGCCGGATTGATAGCACCAACATCACCCAAGTCACCAAACGGTTGAACCAAAGGAACCAGACCAGCGCTACCGCCATGATCTGCCCAGGCCACCCGCCAGGCGTTGGGATCATCCCAAAGCGCTATTGCGCCTCCCGATTGAAATACCGGCAGCACGAGCACTGGTTTGGAAAACGTCTCGGCGAAGGGCAAATCAAAACTGCTCAGAAGTTTACGAATCGGATCGCGTTTAAAACGAAAACTCAGGCTGGCCAAATACCGTCCAGCTGAGGTCTTTTCATTGGACACAGCAAAATCACGGATGAACGCCCTGATCTCGCCTTGATCGAGTTTTGGCAAACGCTCTTTATCGGCGGCCAGGGTCAACCGCTGCAACAAACGCTGAAACGCGTCCCGTTCTCCTTTGGCTAGCGCCTTTTTCCGGGCAATCGCCGCTGTTTCTGCGGTAACGTCAACGCTTACGCCCTGCACGTCGTATATATTTAAGCCCGCTGCACGCGCAGTATTTAGGCAAAAGCCACCAAGAACGAGCAAAACAAGGGCAAACCGTTTCAAATCTGTTAGATCGGACATTGCAAACCGTTTGTAATCTTATATTTTCAGCCATGAAACATGAGCCCGCAAACTAGCACCTTGGCTCCGGAGGAAACAGTCATTACCACCAATCCCCTGACAAACCAATCCACCCTGAGTTACAAAGACGCCGGGGTCGATATCGAAGCGGGCAATAATCTGGTCGATGCGATCAAGCCGCTTGCGGCCAGCACCAACCGCCCGGGCGTCGCCTCAGGGCTGGGCGGGTTTGGCGCATTGTTCGATCTGAAAGCGGCTGGGTACAGTGATCCTATCCTGGTCACAGGCACGGATGGTGTCGGCACTAAATTAATGCTGGCCATTGCCATGGATAAACACGACACCATCGGCATAGATCTTGTCGCAATGTGCGCCAACGATCTGATTGTCCAGGGCGCAGAACCGCTACTTTTTCTCGATTATTTTGCCACGGGAAAACTCGATGTCGATGCCGGGCGCGCCATTGTTTCAGGGATCGCCGAAGGCTGCCGTCGGTCGGGATGCGCCCTCATTGGTGGCGAAACGGCTGAAATGCCGGGAATGTATTCCGACGGAGATTATGATCTAGCCGGTTTCTGTGTCGGTGCCGTCGAACGGGATGACATTCTTACCGGAAAAGACGTATCAGAAGGTGACGTTGTACTTGGACTTGCCTCTGACGGTATTCATTCGAATGGCTATTCGTTACTGCGCAAAATCGTTGAAAGGTCAGCCCTTGATTATGACGACTCTGCGCCATTTGATCCTGACCGCACCTTGGGTCAGGTGTTTTTGGAACCGACACGGGTATACATCGAAAGCTGCCTTGCCACCATTAAATCTGGGGGGGTGCATGCGTTAGCCCATATTACTGGCGGTGGCCTGACCGAAAATATTCCGCGCGTTTTACCGGAAAACCTGGCCGTCGAACTGGATACGGCGGCATGGTCTATTCGTCCTGAATTCAAATGGCTTGCGACCACCGGAAACGTTTCCCCTGACGAAATGGTCAGAACCTTCAACTGCGGTATCGGTATGGTCGTCGTTGTCGACGCGGCGCGATGCGATCAGGCGACACAAATATTAAAAGACCACGGCGAAACCGTTTTCGAAATCGGTCATGTCGTCAAGCGTCAAGCCGACACAAACCCGGTCTATATCGCCAATTTAGCGCAGCCATGGCAAAACTAAAACTAGCCGTCCTGATTTCCGGTCGGGGGTCCAACCTTCAATCCTTGATCGATGCCTGTTCAGAACCATCGTTCCCGGCTGAAATTGGTATCGTTATTTCCAACAGACCCGGTGCCGCCGGTCTTTTAAGGGCACAAAAATCAGCAATTCCAACCCATTGCATTGATCACAAACTATTTGGCACGCGCGCGGAATTCGATGCCGAAATGACCAAGGCGATGGAGGCCGCAGGCACCGAACTGGTTTGCCTGGCGGGGTTCATGCGTCTGTTGTCCGATGAGTTCTGCGCCCATTGGCTTGACCGAATGATTAACATTCACCCGTCCCTGTTACCGTCGTTTAAGGGGCTGAATGTTCAGCAAGCAGCGCTCGATGCCGGCGTGCGGTTTTCTGGCTGTACGGTTCATTACGTTCGCCCAGAAATGGATTGCGGCCCGGTCATCATCCAGGCAGTGGTGCCAATTTCGGCCGACGATACAGCGAATGACTTGGCGAAACGTATCCTCACCGAAGAACATAAAATATACCCTGAGGCCGTCCGCTTGATCGCCGAAAAGCGTATTTTCATCAAAGGTGAAAAAGCCGTCATCGCCACTCAAAATACGCCCGTTGGGTCAATGCGCAACCCGACCGTCGAATAGTCGAGCGCGCCGAAACACAAGAGCAAACGCTGGGATACGACGGAATACGGCCTTAGAAGACCCGGTCTTCGCCGATCGGGCCGGTGCCTGACACAAAATCGGAAGCAACAAGCGACGCGCCATTGACGATTGCCAGTAGACTGAGTTCGTCGGCATCAACATTGTTCGCCGTGACCCCATTTTCCTCATAATGGAATACTGCGGTATCTGCCCCCCCTTGGACGACGATCAGGCCCCCGTTTCCATTAACTGATGTAATTGAGTTGAGGTTGATTGCGTCCAATACGCTGGTCCATCCCGATGCGGTCAATTGATTGGCAGTAACCCCGTTCGCTGACGTCAATAAAAGCGCCTCATCCCCGGTTGAAAAATTAGCCGTTACATTTGCACCCGGATCGGTCGCCCATGCAATTGAACCATTACCGCCAACACCATCAACAGCCGATGCAAGGGCGCCGAAAATATTGATCTTATCGGTCCCTGTCAGGAAATTGATAATCGTATCAAATCCGCTGACCGCATTGGCGCTCGCGCCATCGGTAGCGGAGGTATAGCGGAACGTATCCGTGCCATTGCCAGCCGTTATAACATCGCGTCCGGCGCCACCGGTGATCGTCGCGGAAGCGTGGCTACCGTCAAGCGTCACCGTATCATCACCGGCGCCCGCGTCTACGGAAAATATGGAATTTCCATTGGACCCGGTGAGAAGCACAGTGTCGTTACCCGCACCGGCGTTGACGGTGAAGGTATTATTGGCACCGGAAATGGCATTTAAGGCATCGATGTCAATCGAATCGTTACCATTACCGGTGGTTAGTGTACCGGTTCTGGCATTGTCGATGGTCACGGTGCTGTCACCACCATCACCTAACGAGACATTTGTCGTCGTATAGGTGGACAAGGCGACGCTGCTCCCACCGGCGTCAGTCACCGTTACTGTATCCGTTTTTTGGTAGGCAAGAACGGCGCCTTGATTGATCGCGGTTCCGACAATTCCAACACCACCATCATACCCGCCAGCATTGACAAGAATCTGATCTCCGGCCAGCGCCACACCGGAGCCAAATTGTTCCGTGCCGTCAGGTATTGAATGGTTAACTTGGCTGGTCAGATCCCACGACGTGGAGCCGTTGTATTCATATATATAAACCGACCCGGCACTGGACACGCCGTTGACCGAATCGTTTGGTGCCGTGACAACGATGGTATTTCCCTTGAGCTCAACAGACTCACCGAACTTATCGCCATTGGTTGCATCGGTGCCTGCGGTCAACGTCTGGAACAATGTCCACGTATTTGCCGCCGTGCGTTGAAACACATAAGTCTTACCCGGCGTCGTACCATTGGCGTCATAGGCACCAACCGCCGCGAAATTGCCCTCAATGGCGACAGAATGACCAAATTTATTGTTATTGAAGGTATCCGTTGCAGCACTCGGAATCAGGGCGTGCAGACTAATGCCCGTGCCCCAGGTGTTGCTCGTCGTGTTGTATTCATAAACCCAGGCTTCCCCCAACCCTGCGTGATGGGAACCAGACCCGACTACTGCCAGGTTTCCATCAAGATCAGAGGCAGATCCAAGATAATCATTATAGGTTGGAGAGGGGTTCGCGAGAATGGTTTGTGTCCAGGTTGTGCCATTGTAATCCTGAACGTAGGCCTGCCCCTGCCAATCTGGCCCGTAGCCACCATACAGTATGCGGGCATGACCACCCGGCGCGCCGTCGGCGTCAACCGTCGCCGAAGGGCCGATGGACTGAGCGTAAGCGGTCCCCGCGAACAGTTTGCTTTCATTCCACGAGGTGCCGTTATGGCGAAAGACATGAACATACCCCCCCCGGGAAACGGTTGTATTGGCGTTGATTTCGCCGACGACGGCGATATCACCATCGATGGAAACCGCACTGCCAAAGAAAAATCCGCCATTTCCGTAGGGGCTGAAGGTCGTCCACTCACCTACGGCTGCGGGGTCTGACGACAGAAGTTTTTGTGACTGCACCCAGCTTGTGCCGTTGTAATCATAGATATAGGCCGCCCCCGCCAGATTTTGACCGTTCACATCGACCCCGATGGCATTGACAATCATACGACTGCCATCTGTGTCGATAAGACCATCTGGTTTGAGATAGGCCATCCCCCCTAGCATGTCACCGGCAACGGCATCGTTGGCAACAATCGTCGATTCGATGGACAAGTCCCAGCTGGACGAGACCGAATATGAGGTCGAAATTCCAGCCAGGTCGTCAGCCGAAATTGCTGAGGTGACCCCTGACAACTGGATCAACGTTCCATCATAGCTGGTCCCAGTTCCCGCACCTTTGACATAAAGATAGCCGTCAGTACCGTTGTTGAAATAGGTGGCAGAATTGCTAATCGACGTATCCGCAGTGATATTGCTAATCGTCTGCGCAACTGAGGTGCTATAGGTATATGCGCTACTTCGATAAGTGACACCACTAACACCGCTTAAGGCGATTTTATCCGTCCCGCTGGTAAAATCGCCAATCGCGTCGGTCACAGACGCCGTCGAATCTGTACCCGAAGAATAAACAAAAACATCAGCACCGGCACCGCCCGTCAGTTGGTCAGCACCCGCACCGCCGGTTAGTGTATCGGCACCTGCCCCACCGGATAAAACATTGGCACCATTGTTACCAACCAGAACGTCCGCACTTGCGCCTCCGGTCACGTTTTCGATCCCATACAGCATGTCAATGCCCATACCGCCGCCAATAGATTGTGACAACACGGTATTGAGGTTTACGTTGATCGCACCGGAGGCGGCGCTATAGACGACGGAATCTGCGCCTGAACCGCCATAAATGAAGTCGTTACCGCTGCTACCGGCAATGACATCATTGCCAGCACCCGCTGAAATGAAATCAACGCCGGATGTGCCTGAAAGTGATGCGTCGGCGTTGGCGGTTCCGGCGACGGTCACCGTGCGCCCGGCCAAGGTCAGATTTGTTGCGTTTAATGTCGGGGCGAGCATCAATCTGGTCCCGAGATCAAGCCCGGAAATTGCATCAAAATTGCCCGTAGATGACGCAAAACCGAAAACCTGATAGGAATTGCCGTTAGCAGGGGTTATTCCGCTGCTGTCTATAACGAGGGACCCATCCAGTGTCATCGCGCCACCAATCGACATGGTCCCGGCATCGCCTGCACCCAACGTGGCGGTAAAGGTCCCGGTTGAACTGAGCGCTGCTGTCCCTATCGATGTGATCGCACCCGCGTTTGAGACATCGCCGTCAACCTGGAACGTGCCCCCAAGGGCGATAACGCCGCCCGCCTGATTGATGAAATCATCATAAACGTGCAGGCCATCCTCACCGGTGATAGACCCGGAATTAACAAGATCACGCCCCGTGGCGCTGACGTTGGTTCCGACGTTGAGGCTGTCACCGATTACGATCACGCCAGCGTTGGTGAAGGTGTCTGCAATCGTTGCCGAATTATCAATACTGAACGACGCGCCCGCCTGATTGATTAGATTGTGATTAATCGTCAGATCGTCAGCAATTGCCGCTTTGCCACCGGAATAGTTTATCATCGTCGATGCACCGACGTTGTCATCAACATAGATAGTGCCGTAATTGGACAATGTTCCATTGTAGGCCGTAAGTGAGTAGCTGGTGCTTAACGAGCCGGTGGCGCTGTTAATTACGTCGCCGTAGGCGGAAATAGTGTTAACCACCACGGTGGAGCCGGCGTTGCTCAGCGTACCGTAAACGGCCATTGAACTGCCCGCCGACGTGGTCGACCCGGCATAGGTCGTCAAATTATCAACGGTGATGTACCCATCGACATTGATCATGCCCCAGTTATAAAGATCAGCCCCATTACGGTGGGTAATCGTATCGCCCGTCATCAAGGCGCCGGCGTGGTTTTTCTGCGTACCCGAAACGATATAGTCATCTTCAATAGCTGAGACACCGTAGTTATCAAAATTTCCGCTGACGTAAAGGTCATCAGCAGCAGAAAGGGTGCCCCGGTTAATGAAATCTCCACCGATCGTATAGTCGCTCGACGACGTGCCGCCAATAATGATCGTGCCGCCGGCGTTATTCGTCACCGTCGACGACATATCCGTGTCCGCTCCAGTGTTGATAACACCAGTGTTGACAACGGCGCCAGATACGCTCAATCCACTGGCCGTATAGACCGCGCCATCGTTGGTCAAACTGGCAAGATTGGCACTCGTTGCGGTTACCGTCGCGTTCACTGACGTTGTCAGCGTGCCGTAGACATCGATTGTCCCGCCGTTGACGTTCAATGCACCGCCACCGGAATAACTGCCGTTGTTAGTATAATTGGTGGCGTTTACGGTGCCTTCATTCACCAACGATCCAACCAGGGTCAATGTGCCACCGACGGTTAATGTCGCGCCAGAAAGATTGTTGAAGGTACCACTTGATTGAATGGTCGCACTGGATTCAGCGACTGTAATTGTCCCCGAATTATTTATCCGACCAGAAACATTCATCCCCCCCCAAAAACCGGTCACGCTGCCCGTATTGGTCAGGGTTCCACGAATTTCCAAGGCACTCTCACCGTAAGACAGGTTAGTCCCGCGGGCGAAGATCGCCCCTTCATTGCGCACCTCCGCGCCGCCGTAAACGGCAAAGGTTTCGTCGGCGCGAATGATGCCGGCGCTGGTGTTAAACAGCTTGGCATCACTTGTCGACGAAGAGTGGCCGACGAGAACATCTTCCTCACCGGTGATGATCGTTCCGCTGTTGACAGCGCGGCCACTGCCATAGATCTGAAGATCTTCCTCGGCGGAAATAATCGTGCCCGAATTGGCCAGCGAAGCATGGCCATATACGTCCAGATCCTTATCTGCCATGGCAATAACACCGTCGTTAAACAGGTTGGCGTTACCATACAATTTCATTCGACCGTTGGAGATGGCAATTTTGCCGTAATTGACGTTTGTACTGTTGCCGCCAATCTCAAAGTGTTCATTGACGGCAACCGTCCCGTAATTGTTGATCCCCGCCCCGGCGACCCGCAAGCTTGGATAACTGTTATCGAGCGCGTTAATTGAGCCCCAGTTGTTTAACTGCGCAGAACCCGACGTTTCAAAAAGATCGCTGTGAACGTTAATCTCGCCCCAATTGCTTACACGCCCTCCGGAAAACGCCAACGTTCCACCACCGCCAGCTTGGTAGCCGTCACCGGCGTCAATTGATCCGTAATTTTCGATGACACCACTTCCCGACAGCAGGAATTTATTTTCATAGGATGCCGCCATACCGTGATTAATCAGTTTGCCGCTACCCTTTATGTCGAGGTCATGAGAGGCACCGAGAATGCCATAATTCGTCAATACGCCATTACCCTGAATAAGAAAGTCGATGGCATCCGCAGCCGGATGCTGGACCAGATCGTCTTCCTCAACCGCGATGACCCCGGTTGCCGCGTTGGTCAGGGTTCCGGTAATATTGATGTGACCTTCACCGCTCAGAACCCCACCATGGTTAATTCCTGTTCCGTTCAGGTCAATATCTCGATCAGCATAAACCGCACTGTTTACACCAACGGTAACGGTTTGCCCGCTTGCGACGGTCGCCGTTTGCTTGACGGAATAGGCACCATTTAGCACTGACACGGGCCCTGAATGGCTGTCCACGTATATTGCAGATTGATCACCCGATGGTACCGATGGGCTCGAAAGAGCCTGATCACCGTTGCTAAAACGCAAGGTTTCGATCCCTGTCAGGGTATCTATTTCGCCGCTGGTGGAATGGGTCACAGTCGCTTCACCGGCGACGTTCCCCAGTGAAATCGTGTAGTCCGTGACATTGCCGCTGAACACGGCAACGTCACTGCCGCGACCGCCAAACAATCGATCGTTCCCGGCGCCACCGCTTAGCGTATCTGCTCCTAATCCGCCAATAAGGATATCAGCCGCAGCATTTCCCGAAATGATATCGTTGCCAGTGCCGCCAAATAGAGTGTCTGCTCCACTGCCGCCGCCCAGGGTATCATCACCGACGAGACCTGATATCAACCCGGCAGTCGACGTGGCCGTCAAGGTGTCCGTGCTATCAGTCCCCACTCGAATTTCCGTCGCCGTGGCCGCCGCTGAGACATCGACACCATTAAAACGCAGCGTACCGACGCTATCGAGAATATCAATATTGCCGGCCTCGTCAGCGACAGAGACCAACCCCGTGCCGACGTCATGATAGACAATATAACCTGACCGCGCCCCGCTATAGCTTGAAACATCGTTCGCCGCACCGCCGGCGATAATATTGACACCCGTCCCGCCATTAAACGTATCGCTGCCACCAAGGCCAATCAGCATATTATTACCGGAATTTCCGGAGATCACATTATCAAGCCCGTTGCCCGTTGCAATTAGCGATGAGGACCCCGTCAACGCCAAGTTTTCGACGTGATCAGCCAACGTGTAAGTTACGGAAGATTGAACCGTATCTATTCCACCACCGGAAAGCTCAACCACCGTGTCGCCGACATTATCAACCACATAAGTGTCATTGCCGCCGCCGCCGGTCAGTTGGTTGGTTGCAGAATTACCGGTGATAATGTTGGCGAGTGCGTTGCCGGTTCCATTAAGAGCCGCTGTTCCGGTTAGCGTCAGATTTTCGACGTGATCAGCCAACGTGTAAGTTACGGAAGATTGAACCGTATCCGTTCCACCACCCGAAAGCTCAACGACCGTGTCGCCGATATTATCAACCACATAGGTATCATTGCCGCCACCGCCTCTAAGGCTGTCAGCGCCACCGCCACCAGAAATCGTATTGGCCCCAGCATTGCCGATAATCGTATTGGCCGCAGAATTGCCGGTCGCGTTTATAGCGGTAGTTCCACTAAGAGTTAGATTTTCCACGTTCTCAGACAGAACAAAACTGGCAGACGCGTTGACCGTATCCGTGCCATTGCTCGCCGTTTCGATGACAACATCACTGGCGCTGTCAACACTGTAGCTGTCGTTACCCGCACCGCCCTTTAGAACGTCGTTACCGCTGCCGCCATTTAAAACATCGTTTCCACCACCGCCATACAGACGGTCAACCCCATCATTCCCGTTTAGAACGTCATTTCCAGCGCTTCCCCGTAGGATATCATTACCGTCGCCGCCCGAAATGGTATCGTTACCGCCATACCCGTCAATAATATCGTTGGCCGATGTACCGACAAGCGTATCATCACCAGAACGATACGAGGAACCAGCACCCGTATCGCCGACGGAATCCGCTGCGGCCGTCACTCTTGCGGCGATACCGACGCGGTAATTTGAATCTAAGGTCGAGAGTGCGCTGGAGCTGCCAACGGCGGCCTTGATGGAGGCCGCTGCGTCCCGTTGTGCGACGATAGCAGTTTGCGCCAGTCCTGTTAACAAATCGCCGCCTGCACCGGAAAGGCTTTGAATTTGCGAATTGTTTGCGTTGATGACACCGGCGACCGTACTTGCAGCGCTGGAGATCTGAGAAAGTGCAGAACCACTGATACCAGCCTTGGCTGCAGCATCGGAAATGATGTTGCTCATCTTAGTAGCATCGGTAAGGAAAGTTGATCCCGATGGCTCAGTCAGCATCTTTTCAGCTAACGCCAAAAAAACATTTTGCGTTGCCGCAGAATCTGACAACGACCCGTCTCCACCGGTCAATACGGAAGACGCCTGAACGACCGTATTTTGAATTTGCACGGCCGCCTTCATGATGCTGCTTGCCCGTGCCGCCTCGGCTGAATCGGTTGATACCGCCCCGGCAATTGGATCATAACTAGCAAGATCAACCGTGCTGTCGAGGCCTAAAATATTGGCGACCTTAGACTTGGCTGCGGCCAAGCCTAACGAACTGTCGCTATCCATCAATGACGACATAAGAGAGGTCAGCGGCGTAACCACGGTAGACCCGGCTGGTGCGCGCAAGGTACCAACGAACGCTTCACCCGTCGCAATGTCTGTGCCTCCGGTCATGACCAAAGGATCTGAACCACCCGACAACGTAAAGTTACCCATGGAGTCCGTGGTTGTGCTGACCTCTCCAGTGTCGAGCACACCATCGCGATCCGCGTCGAGAAAAACCGTCGCACCACTGATGTAGCCGTCGATGGCCTGACCGGAAAGGCTTGTGCTTACCGTTGTTGTGTCAGCGCTCGATCCCGCAGTGCTCGTGTTTTCAGTGTCACTAGATGTGTTTGTGGACGTGTCGGTTGATGCCTCTGTTACAAGGGCCAGACTGGTATCTTCGGTGGTATCGTTCGAATACTGACTTGGTGAATCAATAATAAAGTCAGCGGAATAGTCCGACGTTGCCTCGAAAACAGGGCTACTTTCGGTGGATGTATTCCCGGTATCAATGTTCTGCTCGATCTCCGTCTGATCTTGAGTTCCGGTTGTATCCGTGATCGTTTGCGTGTCTTCTCCAGTGCTAACCTGTTCGGACGAACCAGTGCTCGGATCGGTGCCGGACCCGGCTGCGGCAGCCTCGGACGTTGTCGTTGTCGTATCAGTCGTATCCGTCGCATCCGTCTTTTTTGGGGCCGTCTGCTCTGTTGACCTCTCTCCGGCCAATTCGGCAATCCCCATATCAGAAGCAAATTTCTCGATCACCAGTTTGGCCGCCTGCTCGGCTGCCAATTTGTTCGCCTGGGCATCCGCCAGTTCCTGGGCACGGGCGTTAGCTGCCGCTTGCGCCGCTTCCGCCTCAGCCAAGGCTTCCGCTTCTGCCTGTTGAAAAGCCAAGGCTTTGGCTTCGGCTTCGGCTTTTGCCTCAGCCAATAGCGCAGCTTCGGCCTCCTTCGCCGCCGCCGCCTCAGCTAATGCCTGGGCTTCGGCCTCGATGGCCGAATCTGCCGCCGCTTGCGCCAGAGCGGCAGCCTCTTCAGCCGCAATTTGCGCTTGCGCCGCCGCTTGCTCTGCTTCCGCTTCGGCAATTTTTGCTTCTTCCGCCGCCGCCGCTGCCTCGGCTTCGGCAGTTTGCGCCAGGGCTTCGGCTTCTTTAGTGTCCGCTTCGGCTTGTTGTTCAGCGGCTTCAGCGTCGATCAGCACGACTTCACGTTCAATGGAAGTTCGGAAATCATCTGGAAGGTGTTGCTCAGCGTTTGGCAGGCCTTGAATGGAAGAGCCGAATTTTTCACCCATTTCACTAACGCTGATAGGTTTTGGTAGCGGTGGCGGGCTATTAAAATTAGCGACATTGACCGATTGAAAGGGTTGGCTCAAGGTCTGCACGCCGGCACTATTGGTGATGATCATTTCACCAGTAAAGCCACCTCGTTCTTGAAACACGACCGCCGTCATTTCACCGGAATTCGAACTGTAATCGATACCACCACTGGTACCTCGAATTCCGATGGTTGCCGTTGGCGTCGTAATGGTCATGGCGTTAGGGTCGGTCTTGGCCACCTGACCGCTGACGAAGGTCATCGCACCTTGCAGAAGGCTAATGCCAAAACTGCCTTCCTGCGTACCCGGGTCGTAAATCATATCGTCTAGGGTCATACGCCCATCGGCACTCAGCGAAAACGTGCTCTCATCCTGAAAAACGATACCTACGGCGCCATCAGGCCCCGTTTCCAAGATATCACCCTGAAAAACCGGGTCACCGATCTGAAGCTCAACCTGCTCGCCACCCGCGCGCGTTAAAAGTGCTTTGCCGGTCACTGTTTCGACCAATCCTATTGGTTCCGTCGTCGTAGCGGGGCCGACTTGGGCGTATTGCATTGGCGCCATGGGGCCAGCCAGACGCGCCGCAACCTCACCAGAGATCATCACGCCTTCCGTTGTGGTTAGATCGGGTGGGCTTTTTTGTAGGAAAAAATCGACGACGAGGATTTCGTTGCCGTCAGGGCCTGTAATCAAAAGGTTTGGGCCACTTCTGGTGAAATCAGCCAACGGAAGCCACCCGTCCGCTGGCAATACCAACGCATCACTCCCCACGGCTGCATTTTGATCAGCAACACTGTGAGGCGCGTCCCCCTCCAGCCGGTTCGCGAAAACTTTAAAATGCTGAGTATTCACGGAGACGACGCCCCCAAAACCAAAACACTTTCGCAGTTCACGCTACGCGGGAAACCTTACAGGTTCCTGACAAAACGTTCAGCTTCCTCGTCATCTGCAACAAACTTACAACTTTTACGCGGAAATTTCTTGGCATGCCGCTAACAACGTATCAAATATTTGTAAGGCGATGCAACTAAGCCCATCGCGTTAATCAACCGGTGGAATCAATACAATCTTCCCGGTATGTTTTTTTAACAAAAAGGTCTCTTGGGCTTCGGCGATATCACGCAACGGAAACGTTTGGGCGATAACCGGTTGAATATCGCTGCGCTCAATATACTCGATCAGGTTGATGAAAACTTCAGAATCAAGCCGTGTGCAACCGAAAAGACTGATATCCTTCAAATAAAGCGTGCGCAGATCCATCTCAACCATGGGACCAGCGATCGCCCCGGATGTGGCATAACGGCCGCCCGGAACAAGCACGTCAAGACGCTCTGACCAAGCCTGGCCGCCAACAACATCTATCACCACATCGACTGAATTTGGGCCGAGGGCGGTTATCAGACTTGAGCCTCTCGGGATCACGTTGCTCGCTCCGAGAGCCATGACTTTGTGGGCCTTGGACGTACTGGCAACCGCGATTATTTTGGCTCCGCGCCGCCTTGCCAATTGTATTGCGGCTGAGCCGACCCCGCCTGACGCCCCAGTAATCAGCACCCTTTCGCCGGCAGCGACCCGACTTCTAGTCAACAGATTTTCTGCAGTTGAGTAAGCGCACGGGAACGACGCCAATTCCGCATCGCTCAACACGCTGTCGATTTTGTGGGCGGCCTCAACAACAACCTTGGCATACTGGGCGAAGCCACCATCACATTCCGACCCGAAATAGGAAAAATTGAATGATGACTGGTCTCGGGTTGCCCGTAAGCATGGCTCAATTATTACTCGCTCACCTATGCGCTTGGGGTCAACATCTTCGCTCGCGCGAACAATATGTCCGCACACGTCAGCACCTTGAATTCGCGGAAAATTGAGGGCAGCACCGGCCCAACTTTCACCTTCAGTTCTTTTGTCTAATGCTTCAATTTGCGGTGCGAGGGCCTTTGTATTGTTACTAACCACCTTCGAATACCAGCCTGTGCGGGTATTAATATCCGTAGTGTTCACGCCAGCCGCGCCGACCCGAACCAGCACTTCCCCCCGTGCTAATTGCGGAACCGGCACATCTTCTCGGTACACCAACTTTTCCAGACCGCCATGACCAGTCAGTAGAACCGCCTTCATTCGCTCTGGTATGCTCAAGCCAAAACCTCCACCCCATCGATTGACGAGGTAGAGTGTCTTGATTGCCTTAACCTTTTACAAGAAAAAACCTAAGCTGCTTTGCTGGCATTTCCTTTAAGATAGGCAAGCATCGTGTCGGCATCGGACACTTCAAATGGGTCTGATTGACACGCATCCTCGTATCCAGGCTCAACAAATATTTTTTCAATTTCGCCGTCGTTGACGACCATGGAATAGCGCCAGCTGCGCATACCAAAACCAAGATTTGACTTATCGACCAACATACCCATTTTACGGGTAAATTCACCATTACCGTCAGGCAGCAAAAATACATTTTTTGCCTTCTGGCTTAAGCCCCATTGATACATGACAAAGGCATCATTGACCGAGAGGCAGATAATTTGGTCGATACCTTCGGCGGAGAATTGCTCATGAAGTGCTTCATAGCGCGGCAGATGGCTGGTTGAACACGTCGGTGTAAAAGCGCCTGGTAGCGAAAACACGACAACCCGTTTGCCTTTGAAAATTTCGTCGGTACTGAGCGTTTTCCACTCGAATGGGTTATCACCTTCAATGGCGTCATTGCGCACCCGGGTTTGAAAGGTCGCCTGAGGGACTTGGTTCATGATCGATCTCCTGATTAAATCGGCCGAACAACTCGGCCTGTGTTAGGCAACCTAGCGGAAAATTAATAATTGGTAAAATCAGTAAAATTGAATATTATAATCGATTTAATCAATTGATTACTGAACCACTACCATGCCGTCATTTAATCGTCTACCGACGCTCACTCAGCTTCGCCACTTGATTGCCTTGTCAGAATACCGCCACTTCGGTAAAGCGGCTGAAGCGTGCTTTATTAACCAATCAAGCCTGAGCGCAAGCATCAAAGAATTGGAATCAATATTGGAAGGAACACTGGTCGAGCGCACACGCCGCACGGTTATCGTCACTGCCCTCGGCATCGACGTCGTGTCCCGCGCACGTAAAGTCGTCACGGATGTCGAAGATATCGTTGATCATGTCCGAGCCGACGGCCAGCCTTTATCAGGTATTCTTCGTCTCGGCGTAATCCCGACCATCGCGCCCTTTCTGCTGCCTCGAACACTACCGAACCTCCGCCGCGCTTATCCTGATCTGCAGCTTTATCTACGCGAAGACCGGTCTGCCGAACTTGTCCATCAATTAACAGTTGGCGAGCTCGATTTATTAATACTCGCAATGCCCTACCCGACGCCCGGTCTGCAAACCTACTTGTTTGCCGATGACCCTTTATGGGTTGCCTACCCGTTAGGGCACCCAAACAGTGAATCTGAGCGTGTGTCGCCCTCCGCCCTAAAAAAAGACACGCTACTTTTACTTGAGGAAGGAAACTGCCTACGCGACCACGCCCTTGGAGCCTGCCGCCAAAGCAACAGGTCCGCCAATATGGACTTTTATGCGTCGAGTTTGCATACCTTAATCCAAATGGTAGACAACGGACTGGGCGTTACCTTGCTGCCTAAAATGGCCGTTGATGCCGGGATCGCCAGATCGACCAAAACGGTACTACGGCCCCTGGATGGTAAAGGAACATCGCGTAAGATCGGGCTGGCTTGGCGCACGACGTCGGCCCGCCAGAAGGATTTTTCCCTAATATCTGAGTTTTTCAGGGATGAATTGGCAACTCCCCTGTCTCCACGGCAGAAAGGCAACGTCTGAGGCTAGCCTCGCAAAGCAAAACGGCCACCCAGTGGGATGGCCGTTTAAAACATATGAGTGCTGGACCCGTTGTCGGTTAACCGACAAGCTCCAGTTTAGCGAAAAAATATGAGATTTCTTCGGCGGCCGTATCTGGCGCATCGGAACCATGCACGGAATTGGCTTCAATATCTTCAGCGAAGTCTTTACGGATCGTACCCTCATCAGCTTGCGCCGGGTTGGTCGCCCCCATGACTTCGCGGTTTTTGGCAATTGCATTTTCGCCTTCAAGAACCTGAACAACGACGGGGCCAGATGTCATGAACGTGCACAAGTCGTTAAAAAAAGCCCGTTCCTTGTGAACTGCGTAAAAACCCTCGGCTTGCTGCGGGGTCAGTTGAATACGCTTTTGGGCGACAATCCGCAGGCCAGCGTCCTCAAACCGCTGATTAATTTTACCGGTGAGATTGCGGCGCGTAGCGTCTGGTTTAATGATGGAGAGCGTTTGCTCAATAGCCATCTGATATCCCCTTAAATTTGTGAATACAATAGTGTCAACTTGCAAAAAAGCCTTATGGCTAGGGCTTCTTCGGCTGCGGGGGCGGGTTATACCCCCTACGTCCCTCACTGGCAAGCGGCGGTAATATCAAATCAAGATTCTATAATAATTACAAATTGCGTCAAATCAGGCTGGCACATATAAGCCGCAGCCTCTCCAGGGCAAAATCATAAAACGTTAACAAGCGAGTAATTTTTCGCGGTATGTTCTGTTCAGGGCGGCTTTGAGGCGTTTTCTTTTGACCGACATCTTTGATGGCTCACGTCTCGCCATATTGAGCAC
>Ga0316204_10002332_pt1 | contig 43701 bp, 40 predicted proteins | sample 6monrhotite_MG_2_FD_205661 | JGI IMG/M metagenome (GOLD analysis project Ga0316204, IMG submission 205661) | Microbial mat bacterial communities from mineral coupon in-situ incubated in ocean water Damariscotta River, Maine, United States -... | ecosystem: Environmental > Aquatic > Marine >... | reverse complement strand
TGTTGGGTTCCCTCTGTCAGGGCCCCAGGTCAGGATTTGCTACATGTCGCTCACCTCCGGTTTCTTGTTCATGCCTGTCACACCTCTCGGGCAAGTTCTCCTCCTCGTTCCTCGTCGTCATCGCCCTTCACACCCCTGTGCAGTGACTCTCGGGTCGTCTGGCATGCCCACCTGGGTTTGCATCCATTGCGAAACCTGGCCGGTTTTACTGGATTCGTCCGGAACAACAACACCTGGGCTCCGTCGAAAACCGTCCACGTGTTCGCAAGGTCTTGCCTCCTGATGTCGCCTTGCGGCGAGGCATCTGACGTCGCAACACCCTCTCGCCTGAGGCGCTGGGACGTTGCGTTCCTCAACGGGGCCTCTTCGCAGTTGGCGCGCGCCGTGCGGCGCGTTCTGGTGAAAGGTGAGGACTTATCGAGAGGGTGGGGATGCGGTGCGGACTGGCGGAAGGTGGGGACTTGAGGGCGCCATGGATTCCGGGGCGGCTGGCCTGCCTCCTGATGTCGCCTTGCGGCGAGGCATCTGACGTCGCAACACCCTCTAGTGTGAGGCGCTGGGACGTTGCGTTCCTCAAAGGTACCCAGTCGCAGTTGGCGCGCGCCGTTCGGCGCGTGCAAGCCGCTGGAGTCGCTGTGAAGCAGCCGCTCTGAAGCCGCTGGAGTCGCTGTGAAGCAGCCGCTCGGAAGCCGCTCCGGAGGAGAGGAGAGGAGGAAGATGCGGGCTCAGTGAGGGGACAACATGACCCTCAAAGGTACGCCTTCGCAGTTGGCGCGCGCCATGCAGCGCGTTTGGAGCCGCTGGAGTCGCTGTGAAGCAGCCGCTCTGGAGAAGGAGAGGAGGAAGGTGGGGACTTAGTGAGACCGCGTCACGCTCCGCAACGGTACGCATTCGCGGTTGGTGCGCGTCCTACGATGCGTTCAAGCCGCTCTGAAGCCGCTGTGGGAGTGTGCCTCCACCAACAGGTCATTAGCACACACCCCGCTCCGTCCCTCAGGGGGTTTCGTTCGCTTCCTGCAGGAGCTCGTACAGCTCATCATCATCCCGGGCGTCGATAACCATCTTGACGATGTCATAGGGGAAACCCCGACGAGCAAGCACCGCCATATCCTTCTGTCGCCGCTCGCTCCGCATCGCGGGGTTTTTACTGTAGGGACCGATCCGCCGGCGCTTCGCCCACCCGATCGCAGCCTCCAGATCCGCTGACGGAGCCTCCTCCTTGAGCTTATCCATGGCATGACCGATGGACTCATCACCGAGCCCCTTCGAGCGCAGCTTCATCTGAATCAACCGCGTCGAGTTGCCGCGGCGGTGCAGGCTGCCTGCTTTGGTCTTGGCGTATCGGTCGTCGTCCACGAGCCCTCCTTGTTGAAAGCGATCAACAACGTCATCCACCCACTTCCGAGCCTCTTCGCGATCGCCGCCGTGCTCTCGCAAAGATCGAGAGACCTTCCCCATCAGCACCCTCTTCAGGTTCGCGGCGGAGGAGTCGTATCGATCCAGGTAGAACGAAGCAGCGCGCTCAAGGTAGCGGAGGGAGACCTTCTTGGGGCGCTTTCTAGGCATACCAAAGCCTAACGCTCTACCGATCAGCAGTCGGTCAGAATCTGTCCGCCCCCATCAACTTGCCTTGGTGAACAGCGGCACCACGTTGGAGGCCTGCTCACCACCAAACAGCGCTCGGATCTCATCCGCTCGTCTCACCGCGTCCGCGTGGCCGATGTCGATCAGCTTCTCAGCCAGCGCGCCATCGAAGATGATGTACGACGCCCAGTCCGCCTCGGAGGTCGAGTCAGGACCGCCGCTGGCCTTCTCCAGCACCCACCGCGTGAGCCGCCCCACGTCCATCTGCGCCAGGCTCTCTCGCAGCAGATCCACCGAGATGCGCCCGAGATCCGCCTCCGGCTGGATGGAGAGCACATCCAGGCGTCGGTAGGGCAGGCCCCGGGCCTCAGTCATCACCTTCTGGACCCGCTCCATCTCGTCGGGGCCGACCACCTCCTCCAGCACTGACAGCAGCTTATTGAAGCGTCCCAGCACCTGAAGATCGTGGGCCACCGGATCCTGGATGACCGCGTTCAGCAGCTTGCCGGCGAGGAAGCTCAGCTCGGGCTGGACCTCGTGGACCCGGGTGGGGGTGGGCAGGGTTCGGATGGGGGAGATGACCAGCAGCCGATCGGCGCCGGTGCGGATGGCTGGGGAGATGGGCGTGTTGAAGCGCACCCCGCCGTCGTAGAAGTAGCGGCCCTCCACCCGGCGAGGTGGGAAGATGGCGGGGATGGCCGCGCTGGCCAGCACATGATCCGGGGTGATGCGGGTCAGCACCGCCTTGCGAAAGGGATCCCGGGTCTGCGGGAACTCCACGCCGGGGGCCAGCTCGGCAAAGACCCAGGTCTGTCCCGTGCTCACGTTGAGCGCCGGCGTGATGAGCGCGCGCACCACCCCGCTCTGGATGTTCTCGTGGAGGGTCTCCCAGGGGAGATTGTAGTGGACCAGATCATCCAGCGGGCCGGGATCCAGCAGCGCCTGCCCCGGGTGGGTCGACGACGCCCGACGATGCTCATCTCCCACCAGCCAGCGACGTACCGGACGCCACCAGCCGAAGAGATCAAACTTCAGGTGCTCGCGCAGCTTCAGGTCGTGCCAGATCTTCACCAGCCCGTCGATGTCCATGTCGCCGCGGTGAGCGTTGGCGGCCAGATAGGAGGCGTTCAGCGCCCCCACGGAGGTGCCGACGAAGGTCCGAAAGGGCGAAGGATCTTCCGGACGTAGACCCAGCACCTCCACGACGCCGCGGATGACGCCGACTTCGTAGGCGCCGCGCATTCCGCCGCCTGAGAGTACCAGCGCTGTGTTCGGTTGAGCCTGGGGCATGTCTTCGCTCCCTCGCTTCTTCGATGCCACTCCTGGCAATCCGTTGTTCCCTTCTCTCCCCTCGACACGAATCGGCCGCAGCGGAATCAACTCCACAGTAAGAAGAAGACTCACGAGAGGTTTCATGAGCGACATCATCCTGAGCAGCAAGCCGCTGGGCTTCCAGTGGGAGACCTTCGATCCTTTCCTCTTCTGTGTGCATCACGACGACGCCTACCCCGACGGCAATGAGCGCATGGGCCCGAACGCATCGCTCGCTGGCCGCAACATCGGCTCGGACTTTGTGGTCAAGGATGGCTGGCGCATGTACCACGGTGACGTGGTGCCGGGCTTCCCCCGGCACCCCCACCGGGGCTTCGAGACCATCACCCTCGCCCGCCGCGGCTACATCGATCACTCTGACTCCCTCGGCGCCACCGCCCGCTTCGGCCACGGCGATGTCCAGTGGATGACCGCCGGCAGCGGCATCGTTCACGCCGAGATGTTCCCGCTGGTCAAGCGCGACGACGACAACCCGCTGGAGCTGTTTCAGATCTGGATCAACCTGCCGGCCGCCGACAAGATGGTGGACCCATACTTCACGATGCTCTGGTCCCACGCCATCCCCCGGCGCACCTTCCGCGACGCCGACGGCCGGGGCACCGAGGTCGTGGTCATCGCCGGCAAGCTCGACGACATGGTCGGCCCGCCGCCGCCGCCCAACTCCTGGGCGTCACGCCCGGAGAGCGAGGTGGCCCTGATGACCATCGCCATGGAGCCGGGCGCGACCTGGACCCTGCCCGCCGCCTCCGCCGGGGTGAACCGGGCCCTGTTCTTCTTCGCTGGCGGCACCATGAAGATCGCCGACCGGCAGATCCCGCACCGCATGGGCCTGCGCCTCAAGCCCGACGCCCCGGTTGAGCTGATCAATGGCCCCGAGCCCGCCGAGCTGCTGCTGCTCCAGGGCCGCCCCATCGGCGAGCCGGTGGCGCACTACGGCCCCTTCGTGATGAACACCCGCGCCGAGCTGCAGCAGGCCTTCGATGACTACCAGCGCACCCAGTTCGGCGGCTGGCCCTGGGACGACAAGGATCCGGTGCACGAGCGCGAGGAGGGCCGCTTCGCCGTGCACGCCGACGGCAAGGTCGAGCGCCCGGCTTGATCGCCGCGCTCCCCTGGTACGACCTCGCGGAGCTGCGGGGGTGGACCGACCGCTTCTGGACCGGCTGGGCCACCCACGCCCGGGCGCTGGGGGTGGACGCCCCCGAGACCTTGGACCGGAACACGGACCCATACGCGCTGCTGGAGGCACCGGAGCTCCTGGTGAGCCAGATCTGCGGCTATGTGGTGCCGGCGCTGGGGCTGGGCCGGGTGATCCCCTTGATGACCCCGCGCTACACCGCCCCGGGCTGCGATGGCAGCCACTACCGCAGCGTGATCGCCGTCGGTCCCCGCGTGCGCGTCGCCCGCCTGGAGGAGCTGCGCGGCGCGCGCTGCGCCATCAACGACCCCCTCTCCCACTCCGGCTGCAACAGCCTGCGCCTGCTGGTGGGCCCGCTGCACCGGGGCGGGCGCTTCTTCTCCGAGGTGATCGTCACCGGCGCTCACGCGCGCAGCGCCGAGGCCCTCGTCCTGGATCGGGCGGACGTGGCTGCCCTGGACTGCGTCACCTGGGCGCTGCTCCAGCGCGCCCGGCCGGCGCTGACCGCGCAGCTCCGAGTGATCGGCCGCACCGCCGCCGCGCCGGCGCCGCCCCTGGTGACCTCCGCGCACACCCCGCCCGCGGTGGTCGCCGCGCTGCGGGAGAGCCTGCGCCGCTGGCTGGCGGATCCCACCAGCGCGGAGGCGCGCTCGGCGCTGCTGTTCGACGGCGTGGATCTACGCCCCGCGGATGACTACACGCCCATGATGACCCAGGCGGCCTCGGTTCATGCCCTGGGATATCATGAGCTTGGCGGCTGAGACCTCCAGCCCGGAGGCCAGGTCAGACGACCCGACCGGGATCGAGCCCCTGAACCCTCCTCAGCCTCACCTCCCCCGCGGCCGTTTATGGTGTGGCCGAGGAGGTGAGAGATGGTGCTGGTGCTGATGCTCTTGGGTTGCAATCAAGCTGACCCCAACGCGATCGCGGAGTCTTGCGGCGACCAGGAGTGCCCCGTCGGTACCGCGCTCTATGAGTCCCGATCCGTGGAGGGCAGCTGGGACATCCAGGCCGGCCTGGATCCGACCAGCTACAGCGGCGAGCTCGCCTACTCCCAGTACGGCGCCGGGGAGTGCACCTTCACCTGCGAGACCCTCTACCCCTGCCAGGACGGCACGGTCCCGGTCATGACCGAGATCTGCTTCACCTGCGCGCCGTTCAATGACACCGACGGCGTGCTGCCGGGACATGCCTGCGAGGATGAGTAGTGCTGGCGCTCCTGCTGCTCGCCTGCGGCGTCGATGAGCTCGAGTGCTCGGACGCCTGCCCCGAAGGCACCGCGCTGGCCAGCGGCTCGGCGCTGCGGAGCGACTCCTTTCAGGTGCTCTCGTCGAGCTGCACCGCGACCTGCGATCCCATCGAGCCCTGCCTGCCGCCCAACGTGCCGGTCTTCGAGGGCTCCGGGGAGGCGATACAGTTCGAGTGCCGCGCCCAGGATGGCTACGGCACCCTCCCCCGCGCCGATGACCTCGACACACAGTTCGGCTACGCCTGGGGGGCCATCCCCGAGCTGCTGGACCTCACCCCGCTGCCCATCGCGCTCGACCCGCTGAGCATCACGCCCGCGGACCGCGATCGGGACGGACACGATGAGCTGTTCGCCTTCGATGGATTCGATGGGTACTGGATAGTCCCCACCGCTGGCGGCGATCTGGCGCTGGAGAGCGCCGGGACGCTGCCGATCAACCCCACGGCCTTCGGTGACATTGACGGAGACGGCGTCGCTGACCTCCTCAACTTCTACCCCTACGACGACCTGATCTACCTGTCGTTCTGCCTGGGGCTCTCGGACTTCACCTTCGACCAGACCTGCGGGTTCGCCGCCCTCGGCGCGGACGCCGCCACGATCGGGATGACCGCCGGGCTGATGGCGGACGCGGACGGCGACGGCGACGAAGACCTGCTCGCCGTCGGCGACGTCGCCTGGTACAGCGAGAACGTCGACGGCGCGCTCACGGACTTCGTGAGCCTCGGCACAGTCGACAGCACCAGCGCGTGGCCGTGGGGTCCGCTCTCGCTGGGCGACGTCAACGGCGACGGCTTCACGGACGCGCTGATACGCGCGACGGCCTCCAACACCGACCACTGGATCACCCTCGGCGGCGCGCAGGGCTGGGGGTCGCTCCAGCCCATCCTCAACGGCGCGAACGCCGCGTCGTTCGCGGACAGCGACGGCGACGGCGTCGATGAGCTGCTCACCGTGGAGGCGGACGGCGCGCTGGGCGTCTACACCTGGGCGGGCGGTCCCGCGCTCCTGGAGAGCTTCCCCGCCGCCTACGACGAGACCCTCGGCGCCCAGCACTGCCGACGCGTCGACTGGGATCTGGACGGCGTCGAGGGCGTCGCCTGCGCCCAGGATGCGACGATGCTCATCTGGCGGGACGGGGCGCTCTGGGACGTGCAGCGGCCACCAGACGACGTGCCCTGGTCGTTCTATGGGGACGCGCACATCCTGCAGCTCTCCGACGGCCCGGCCTATGTCGGCTTCACCCCGACCAGCGGTGAGACCCTCGCGCTCGGGAGTCGCCCATGATCGCCCTGCTCAACATGCTCACGATGCTCAACCTGCTCGCCTGCGGAACCCCGACCGACGAGGAGGCCATCGAGATCGACTGCCTGGGCATGATGAACAGCCCCATGGCGGGGACGGGCTGGTCATCGATCCAATCCGCCAACTCGACGGTGGATCAGGCGACCGGCGCGTCCATCAAGCGCTGCGCCTGGGTGGGCTCGCGGGCGCTGGACGCCGACGTCCTGGTCAAGTCCACGCTGGAGCTCGACGAGGCCAACGGCATCACCCCCATCTTCTACTTCGAGGGGGAGACATGGCGGGCGCTCTCGGGCTCGCTCTCTTTCGACATGCTCAGCTCGCCCCAGAAGGCCGCTGGCACCTATACGGTGCAGGCGATCCCGCTGGAGAGCTTCTCCTCGACGGAGAACTTCACGGTCTCCGGCGCGTTCTCCTGGTGCGACTACCTCACCGAAGAGGACTGCCCCAACACACCGGTGGACCCCCTGCCCGACCGCTTCGAGATGACCGCTCCCCACCTGGGCTCGACGAGCGGCGGCCTGAACCAGTGCAGCATGGTGTGGGACAGGGACGCCGAGGCGTTCTTCTTCGACATGCAGTTCGGGACCGTGAGCGGCCTGAACGTGGGGCGCCTGCTCGCGGACGAGTGCGGCGGCGGCGTCAACACCCTCCCGCCCAACCGACTGAGCTTCAAGGCCGCGGGCATCACCGGCCCCGGAACCTACGGCCCGCTGCTCGCGGAGAACCAGCCCGGCGGCCTGCTGCCCTCGCTGGAGGCCGTCCGCCCCCAGGCCATCGACAGCGCGATGGACCTGGACTTGCGCTGCTCGGTCTTCCCCTACGAGACCGTCACCGCCACGCAGCCCGGCAGCGCGTGCACCTTCACCTTCGATGAACAGAGCGTCCAGATTGACTGTGACGACGTGGTCGAGCGCTCCAGCGCCAGCGCGCCGATCCGGTTCGAGGTCAACGGAGCGCTCTCGCTGAGCGCCGACTGCGCGCTGACCGAGCGCTGACCAGGCAATGATAGGAGACTCCATGAACATCCGCTCCCTTGCCGTGATGAGCGCCCTCCCGCTGCTGGCCGGATGGCTGACCGGCTGCGGCTCGGGCTACCCCGACATGGCCGGCGAGTGGGCCGGGATCTGCACGGCGGGGGGCGAGGAGCTGCCCTTCGAGATGTACGCGCTGGACACGTACCAGGGGGCCGGCTCCGTGGGCGGCGCGACCGGTGATCATGACGCCTACCCCATGAGCGGGCGGATGGCGATCGACGGGGACTGGGTCAGCGGCTCAGGCACCCGAATCTTCTGCTTCGACGAAGCCGGCTGCAGTCTCGGCGCGAACGAGCTGGAGGATGTGCCCACCGACTTCTACCGCCTGGAGCTGCAGGTGACCTTCGATGGCTACGCCTACCGCCTCGTCGCGGACGGCGTGCTGGAGGAGAAGAAGTCGCTGGACGGCAACTGCTGGTCGCCCCTGAACGGTCAGTGGGGCACCTTCGTCGCCGAGCGGGTGCAGGGCCCCTGGTTCGACGCCCACGAGACCGAGCAGACCCACCCGGGCATGGACTGACTACTCGGGCAGCCAGCTCCCGTGGAAGGTCAGCGGGATCGCCTGCTTCAGCATCACCCGGGCCTGAAACGCCAGGGTCTCCGCGTCCAGCACCAGCAGGTGACTGCGGGCGCTGAAGCTGTCGTAGACCAGCGTGAGCACGGAGCCCCCGGCGAGCACTGACTCGGAGCTGATCTGCCCCCGCTCGAGTGTGTGCTGAAGGACCGCGCCGTCCGCGTCGAGGCGGGTGATCTGGAAGCGCAGCGCGCCGTCCACCTCGAGCTCGCTCTGCAGCCAGATGTGCCGGTAGCGGCCGTCGACGACGGGGCCGATGCCGGGGAACTCACAGTCTCCATTCCACAACGGCTCGGAGCGAAGCTCGCGGGTCGCCGGGTTGATCCGGGCCCGGTGCAGGCGGCCGCCGGCGCCCCGGGTGGAGACGTCCGTCAGGGAGAGCCGCCGCCCGTCGCCCAGGCTCCACAGGAGGGCGCTGTCCTCGTAGCGCACGTAGTCCACGACCAGCTCACCCCGCTCCTCGTACGCCCCCGCGAAGTGGAACTGGAGGAACGGGGCCGTGTGGAAGCGGACCGCCGCGTCGGGCGCGTCGATCGGGACGACGATCACCTCGGTGCCGGCGTCGGGCTCCCAGCGAAAGTTGTCCTGGAACGGCCGCAGCGCCAGCATCATGCGCCAGATGACGATGTTCAGCGGCGAGATGAAGAAGATCAGGTGTCGATCGGTCGCGGCGAAGTCGTGCAGCATCACCGGGCGCTGCAGCGGGATCCGACCGATCATCGCGGCCGGCCCCTCGTCCGGCAGCGCGAACAGATCCAGGGTGGTCTCCCGACCGTTGGACACGCCGAAGTTGTAGAGGGTGCGGCGGCTCTCGACGCGGTGCGGGTGAGCGGAGAAGGTGCTGGGGATCACCCCCAGGTCGGTCGCGCCCAGCGTCGCCAGGGTGCGCGGGTCGATCTCGGTGGGCTTCGCCCCTTCCATCAGCGCGTACAGCCCGCCCTGCCAGGGGACCACGTTGGTGTTCGCCGTGTTCTTGAGCTGGCCCCTGTGCATCCGCCGAAGCCGGGTGAGCCAGGGAGCCGCGTAGCTGTTCAGGTGTCGCCCGGCCGCCCGCTCCTCCGACAACCCGGCGCTCTCGATCACCCGCGCCGCCGCCGCCGCCCGCCCGCCCTCGAAGCGAACGGCGCTGATGGCCCCGTCGCCCTCGAACAGGTGATCGTAGCGGCGCCCGAACTGCTCCATGAGCCCCGGGCCGTTGCGATAGAGCGTGCCCCGTAGATCTGGGGGCAGGACACCCTCGACGATCGCCTCCTCGAAGCCGTGCTCCCGGGAGAGGTTGGAGAAGTAGGCCGTGGGTGGGGGGATGGGAGTCGAGGCGTTCATCGAAGGTCTCTCAAGCTTATGTAAACATCGTTTACATTGTGAACAGTGTTAACATAGTGCCGCGAGGAGGTCCGCACAAGTGAGCCGCGCGAAGTACCACCACGGCGACCTGCGGGCGGCGCTCATCGACGCCGCCACGGCGCTGGTCGAGGAGGCGGGGCCCGACGGGGCCAGCATGCGTGAGGCCGCGCGCAGGGCGGGGGTGTCGAGCGCCGCGCCCTACCGGCACTTCAAGGACGGCGACGAGCTGATGAGCGCTGTCGCCGCGGCGGGGCACCGGCGGCTGCTCGCCCACATGGCGGCGGCGACCAGGGGGCACACCTCACCTCTGCAGCAGTACCGGGCGCATGGGATCGCGTATGTCATCTTCGCGGTCAGCAACCCGCACCTGTTCCGGGTGATGAACACGGCCAGATGGGCCTCGGCCGGGGGTTCACCGGAGATGGCCGCCGCCCGGGCGGAGCTCGACGCGGACACCCTGACGCTGGTGCAGCGGGCGCAGGCGGCCGGGGAGCTGGTCGAGGACGCGCCGACGGTGCAGATGCTCGCCGCGCAGGCGCTGGTCCACGGGCTCGCGCGGATGTTCGTCGACGGCCAGATGGCGGAGTACGGCATCGGAGGTTCGGACGCGGAGAGGATCGCCGAGGCGGTCTCCGATGTGCTGGGGGTCGGCCTGATTCCCCGCTCGGGCTGACGCCGGGGCCCCGCGGACCGCGCCGGACGTTGGGCTTGCCCGATGTCCCCGGATACAGCCTCATGTTGGACCCGCGGAGGTTGCATGTTCTCTACATTGTTGATGCTGGTGGCCATCGCACCCTCCCCCGCCGATGAGGGGATGTGGCTGCCCGAGCAGCTCCCCCAGATGTCGGAGCTGCTCACGGAGATGGGCCTCGCCGTCCCCGCCGCGGACTTCGCTGACCTGGGGGCGGCGCCGCTGGGCGCGATCATCTCCACCGGCGGCTGCACCGCGTCCTTCCTCTCGAAGGACGGCCTGGTCATCACCAACCGGCACTGCGCGACCCGCTACCTGCGCGCCATCTCCGACGAAGACAATGATCGCCTGGAAGCAGGCTTCGTCGCCGACTCACGGGCATCGGAGCCGTCGGTCGGGCTCTCCGCCCGGCTCTGGATCGTCACCGGAACCGAGGACGTCACCGAGCAGGTCAAGCGCAAGCTGGGGCCGCGGCTGCTGGGCGACGCGGCCCGCCAGGCGCGGCTGGAGCGGCTGGAGTCCGAGCTGGTCGCCGACTGCGAGGCCCCCGACGAGGCCGGGCGGAGCAGCCGCTGCTTCTTCACGGAGCTGTACGACGGCGTGAACTACCAGCTCGTCACCACCACGGAGCTTCGCGACGTCCGCATGGTCTACGCCCCACCGCGAGGGCTCGCCAACTTCGGCGGCGATGTCGACAACTGGCAGTGGCCGCGACACAGCGCGGACTTCGCCATGGTGCGCGCCTATGTGGGCCCCGACGGCGAGCCCGCGGACTTCGCGCCCGAGAACGTGCCCTACCAGCCGCCGCGCTGGCTCACCCCCTCGACCGAGGGCGTCGGCCCCGGCGACTTCGTGGCCGCCGCCGGCTACCCCGGCGGCACCGACCGCTACGCCAGGGCCTCCGAGCTCCTCTTCCACATCGAGACCGTCTACCCCGCGGAGCTGACGATGCGGGACGAGCTCATCGCCGCGCTGGAGGCGGAGATCGTCGCAGCCCCCGAGGCCGCCGCCCGCATCCAGCCGACCATCGGCAGCATCGGCAACTACCGGAAGAACTTCCAGGGCATGCTCGACGCCTTCGATCGGCCCGGGGTGCTGGACATCAAGCTGTCTCAGGAGGCGGACCTGGAGTCCTGGTTCCTGGAGAACCCCCAGCAATCCGATCGCTGGTTGGAGGCGGTGGATGAGCTGGAGGTGCGATTGGACATGGCGCGTACGACCTGGGAGCCCGAGTGGCTGGCCCGGCGCCTGCTCCGAAGCGGCGAGCTCCTGAACCACGCGCACACGGCCGTCCGCTTCGCCACTGAGCGCGAGAGGCCGGATCTGCAGCGGGAGCCCGGCTACCAGGACCGCGACCTCGAGCGCGCGGGCCACCGCGCCGCCGCGCTCGATCAGAGCCTGTGGCTGCCCGCCGACCGGGCGACCATGAGCATCGTGCTGACTCGCGTCCAGGCCCTGCCCGACGATCAGCGGATCGCGCCGCTGGACGCCTGGCTGGAGCAGCGCGGGGGCCTGGAGCCGGCGCTCGAGCTGCTGTTCGACGAGCCCACGCTGGTGGACCGCGACGCCCGGCTGGCGCTGCTGGGCGCGGACCTCTCGGAGCTGGAGCGCTCGGAGGATCCCTGGGTCACCCTGGCGGTGGCGCTGGAGAGCTGGCTCTCCGAGCGCCGCAAGGAGCAGGAGCTGCTCGCCGGGGCGAAGCTCAGGCTGGTGCCGAAGTACATGCAGGGGCTCCGAGCCCACAGCGGCGGGCTGATGTACCCGGACGCCAACAGCACGCTGCGGGTCACCGTGGGACACGTCGAGGGCTACAGCCCGCTGGAGGCGCTGCTCTACACCCCCCAGACGACGCTGGCGGGCATGGTCGCCAAGGTCGGTGAGCCGCCCTTCGACGCCCCCGTGGCCTACGTGGAGGCCGCGGCCTCCGGCACAGCGTCGCGCTGGGCGGATCCCTCGCTGGGCGACGTCCCCGTGAACTTCCTGACCACTCTGGACATCACCGGGGGCAACTCCGGCTCGCCGGTCCTGGACGCCCGGGGGCAGCTCGTCGGCCTCGTCTTCGACGGCAACTACGAGTCGATCTCGGCGGACTGGGTCTTCGAGCCCGACATCACCCGCGGCATCTGCGTGGACATCCGCTACCTCTACTGGTCGCTGGAGGTCGCGGGGGCGGCGGCGCTGCTGGAGGAGCTGGGCGTTTGAGCGGATCCTTCACCGCGGGCGGCCTTCGCCCCGAGCAGATCGCCGGCGCGCTGGCCGCGCTCAAGGCCGACGGCCGACGCCGCGCCTTCAACCGCCTGGCGGACAGCGCCGCCCGCCGCTTCCCGCCGCTGGTGATGGCCTGGTGGCTGCCCGGGCTCACGCGCCGCGAGCGCGCCGCGGTGGCCGCCGCCGAGTCGGAGCTGCGCCTCCGCCCCTGCTTCGATCGGGACGGCGCGGCCCTGCACATCTGCTCCCCCGAGGGCGCCGATCGCTTCCTGCGCCTCTCCCGCGAGACCCGCCGCGCCCTCGCCGCCCTGAGCTTCTCGGCGGGCCTCGGCCGCGACCTCGTGACGGCCTGCCTGCTCGCTGGCGACCTCGACGAGGTGGCGGATCTGCGGCTGGAGGCCAACAGCCTGAAGCCGCGTGAGGCGCTGGTGTGGCGCGGCGATGAGAACCTCATCCACGTCCGCGTCGACGGCGACGACCGGCTGTTTGAGGCGCTGGGAGAGCTGCCAGCGCTCACGTCGCTGCGGCTCCGCAGCAACCGCCTCGGCAGCGTCGGCGCCCGGGCGCTGGCGGCGCTCACGGGGCTCACGCGGGTCGACCTGCGCGGAAACCGCGTCGGCAGCGAGGGGGCCGCCGCGCTGGCGACCCTGCCCGCGCTCACGCACCTGGACCTGTCCTTCAACGAGGTGCGCCCCGAGGGCGCGGGGGCCCTCGCGGGGGCCCCGGCCCTCACGCACCTGGATCTGAGCGGCAACCCCATCGGTGACGCCGGCGCGGCCGCGCTGGGTGAGCTGGTCCCGCTGGAGCGGCTCGGGCTGGCAGCCGCCAACCTGGGCCCGGGGGCACCCGCCGCCCTGGTCGGGCTGGCGGGCCTCACGCACCTCGATCTGGGCCGCAACCGCCTGGGTGATCTCGCCCTCACGCCGCTGGCCCGCCTGCCGTCACTGCGCGCGCTGGCGCTGGCCCGGGTCGGCGTGAGCGCCGACGGCGTGAGGGCGGTGTCCGGGCTCACGGGGCTCACGGAGCTCACGCTCTCTGGCAACCCGCTGGGTGACGACGGCGCGGCCGCCCTCGCTGGACTCACGGGGCTCACGCTCCTCGCCGTCGACCGCTGCGGCGTCGGCCCACGCGGCGCCCGCGCCCTCCCCGCCGGCGGGCTCACGACGCTCCGCCTCGACGCCGGCGCCGCCGATCCCAGGCTCGGCCCCGGGGACATCTCGACGCTCATCAACCCGGAGCTACAGGTGCTCTCCCTCTCGGGCCAGTCCGTCGGCGACGCGGACGCCGCGGCCTGCCGTCAGCTCGCGCGCTGCGACCGACTGGAGCGCCTGTACCTGGCGCACGCTGGCGCCACCGACGCCGACGCCGAGGCGCTCTCCGCGCTGCCGCTCCTCCGCGTCCTTCACCTCGACGGCGGGACCGTGGGTCCGGTCGGCGCCGCGGCCCTCGCGGCCCTCCCATCACTCGAGCACCTCGTCCTCGATGGAAACCCGCTGGGCGCCGCTGGCGCGGCCACCCTCTCGGACGCCCCGGCGCTCATCCGGCTGCACCTCCGCGACGCCGACGTCAGCGAGCTGGCCCGCGACGCGCTGTGCGCGGCGCTGCCCGACACGGACATCCTCCCGCGCTGAGCCGCTGGTCTTCTGAGCAGCTGGCCCCTTTGCACCTCAACTCCCCCCGGGAGCGCTCGAACTACCGGTGGTTGATCCGTTGAGTAGCGGATGCGTTCCGGGAGGTGGTCGTGGCTGAGTTTGATGTCTGCGTGATTGGTGCGGGCCCCGCGGGGTACGCCGCTACCATGCGCGCCTGGGACTACGGCAAGCGCGTGTGCGTGATCGAGCGCGGGCGCGTGGGCGGCGCGGGCGTGCACCACGGCGCGCTCTCCTCCAAGACCCTCTGGGAGCTGTCGCGCGACTACCGGCGCGCCCTCCAGCGCGATCGGGGCTTCTCCGCCGAGCGGGTCGACGTCTCCTTCGAGCAGGTCCGACACGCGGTCGAGACGGCCGTCGGCGAGCGCACCAACCAGCTCAGTCACCAGCTGGAGGCGCTGGGCCGCAGCCTGCCGGGCCGAAAGGGCACCATCACCTTCATCCGGGGCTCCGCCTCCTTCATCGACCCCCACCGGGTCCACATCGACGGCCCCGACCGCATCGTGGAGGCCGAGAACTTCGTCATCGCCACCGGCAGCAGCCCGCGCTCCCTCCCGGACATCGAGGTGGACGGCCGCTTCGTGATGACCAGCGATCACGTGATGCGCCTGGACCACTTCCCGCGCTCCCTCGTCATCCTCGGCGCCGGCGTCGTCGGCTGTGAGTACGCGACCATCTTCGCCAACTACGGCCGCACCAAGGTCTACCTGATCGACCGCGCCGACCGCATCCTCCCCTTCGAGGACGCCGACGTCGCCCAGCTCTGCGCCACCCGGCTGGAAGCCAAGGGCGTGACCATCCACCACAAGGCCCGGCTGCTGGACATGAAGGTGGTCGACGATCAGGTCGCCTACACCATCCAGCACGCCACGGGCGGCGTGGAGACCATCACCGTCGAGCGCGCCCTCATCTCCATCGGCCGCTCTCCCAACACCCGCAACCTCGGCCTGGAGAAGGTCGGCGTCAAGCTCAGCCCGCGCGGTCACATGGAGGTCTCCGGCGCCCGCAGCGTCTCCGTGCCTCACATCTACGGCGCCGGCGATCTGACCCACTCCTGGGCGCTGGTGAGCGTCGCGGAGATCGAGGGCCGGCACGCGGTGGATCAGATGTACGACTCCTCGGTGAAGCCGCTCAGCTACGACAACATCAGCTCCATCATGTTCCTGGATCCGGAGGTCGCGGGGGTCGGGCTGAACGAGAAGCAGGCACAGGCCGCCCGCATCCCCTACAAGGTCGCCGTCTACGGCTACTCCATGGTGAGCCGGGCCATCGCCATGCGAGCGACCAACGGCTTCCTGAAGCTGCTGGTCTCCGACGATGACGAGATGCGGATCCTCGGGATGCGAGCGCTGGGCGTGCACGCCTCGACCAGCATCGAGACGGTGGCGCTGATGATCCACCAGCAGCGACCGGTCTCGGATCTCGCCGAGGTGCTGCACCCGCACCCGTCGGTCACGGAGGGCCTCCAGGACTGCGTGCGAATGCTCCTCGGAACCTCCATCCTGAAGCCCTGCGTCTTCCGATCCCAGCTCCGGGTCTCCAACATCGGCTACCTCGCCGAGACCGAGGGCACCGGAAAATCCGAGAAGGCCGAGAGCGCTGAAGTCACCACGAAGGAGGCGCCCAGGAAGAGCGCGCCCACCATGGCGGCGCCCGCCAAGCAGTCTGAAGCCGCCTGAAGGGCTCTAAAGCAGATAGAGTGCCGGGCATGATCTCCCTGGCACTCTTCACGCTCCTCGGCTGTACGGACAAGAACGCTGACGACAGCGGCGTCATCGACTCGGACACCACCGAGACGGCGACGGACGACACCGAGACCGTCCCCGACGACACGGCCCCAGACGACACCGCGCCCGACGACACCGGGCCCGATGACACGGCCCCCGACGACACCGCCGTCAGCGACGACTACCCGGGCGTGCTGCGCGTGGGCCCGCCCGCCGCCACGGTGGGCATCTACGGCATCGCCGCCGATCCCGGCAGCGGCCGGGTGTTCGTCTCCAACCTGCATGTCCCCTTCATCACCGTCGCGGACGCGGAGACCGGCGCCTGGGCCGACGCGCTGGATCTACGGCCCTTCGGCATCGACGATCCGCACTTCCCCCGCCTCTACGTGGTGGGCGATGAGCTCTGGGGCACCCACCTGATCGGCGGCCTGCTGTTCCGCTTCGATCTGACGACCGGTGAGCCGCTGGAGGGGGTGAGCCTTCCGGGCCTCTCCGTGGGCACTGCGGGCACCTCCGAGGGGGTCTGGGTCGCCCTCGCCGACGGCCGGGTGGTTCGCTACGACGGCACCGTGATCGCCGAGGAGATCGCCGCCCCCATCCGGGTGGAGCGGCTGGCGGTCGAGGGGGCGCTGGTGGCGGTGCTGGACGTCCGCAACAGCGAGGTCGCCCTGGTGCACCGCGAGAAGGGCACGCTCTGGGCGACCACCGTGAGCGACGCGACCGTGCTGGAGGGGATCGCCCTGATGGACGGGCGCGTGTTCCTGACGGAGCGCGAGCGCGGCGAGGTGATCGCCATAGAGGACGGCGTCGAGGTGGGCCGCATCCAGACCGGCTCGGACACCTTCTCGGTGACCCGAGCCGGCGATCGCATGCTGGTGGCCGATCGGCAGGGCGCGGCGCTGCCCGAGAGCGGGGCCTACGAGGGCGCGCCGGGGCTGGTGACGGCCATCGACCGCGACCTGAACGTCGAGTGGACCTCCGAGCACGACAAGACGATTCACTTCCTGGCCTTCGACGGGGAGAAGTGGTGGACCGCCAACGAGGACTCCCTGAACCTGAGCGCCCTGGATCCGGCGACCGGTGAGACGGTGGTGCGCGGCCCCAGACTGGGCCTCACGGTGGACCACCTCTCGGAGTACGACGGGCGCTACTTCTTCGGCAGCCACCTGACCGACGAGGCGTGGCGGGTGAGCTTCGAGGAGGTCGAGGCCGTGAGCGCGGACGTCTGCGGCTGGCCCTTCGTCACCGTCTTCGACGGGGCGCAGGCGATGGTGCCCTGCCAGGAGGCGGGCGACATCGCGGTGCTGGACCCCTCGACCATGGCGGTGACCTCCGTGATCGAGGTAGCCGACACCTTCCACGCGGGCTGCGGGGACGACGGGCTCTGCACGGGCCACTCCCGGCTGCTGGACGCGGTGCTGGACGGCGATCGGCTGGCGCTGACGGACCCGCACACCCTCTCGGTCGTGTGGGAGGACGGCGCCGCGGCGCCCATCGAGCCCGACGGCGATCAGGCCGGGGTGCTGCACATGGGGCTGGTGGCCGTGGACGGCGTGCTGCTGGCCTACGAGTCCTCGGAGCGCTCGGTGCGTCGCATCGCCGACGGGAAGGCGGCCGGCTCCGTGTCCGTGCCCGAGGATCCCTTCGACTTCCCCCTCGTCGCCGATCAAGAGCGCACCTGGGTCGGTGAGGCGGCGCTGAACGCCGACCTGAGCGAGGCCGCCCGGCTGCCGCCCGGGGTCGTGGGCGCCGCCGCCGGGGCGGGCTGGGTGGTGGGGGTTCAGGGCTCGGAGTTCGTGGTCTACGATCGGGAGACGCTCGCGGAGCAGAGCCGCCTGTCCATGATCGACCTGCGCTCGCAGCCGTATGTGCTGGACGCGGACAACCACGGCCCGCTCCGGCTGATGGTGGATGAGGCGGGCCCCTCCGGTGGAGCCGAGCTCATCGTGGCCAATCTCTTCCGAGGTACCATCGAGCGCCGGGCGCTGCCCTCGCTGGCCGCCGCGGGCACGGACGATATCGTCCCCGTGGGTCACTGGGTGGACCTCGACGGACTGCGCTGACTCCAGCGAGTGGGTGCGCGCGCAACCCGCTGGTTGGGCTGCGCTCCTGAGCATCGGTCAGGCCGCTGTCAGCGTCCTCCAGCGCCTCGCATCGGCAGCGACAGATCCATCACAGTGGCCGGTCAAACTCCTCCACAACAAGTGTCGTAACACACACCCCCACAAGGTTACGTAAGCACCCACCGTCGTGTTCGTTTTACCACAGTGGATTTCGGTAACCACTGAAAACACAGGGCCTTATTTATGGCATAGATGTTGCTATATCTCCCCCTGCCACTACAGAAAGGAGGCAGCATGCGTACCTTCAAGTCATTTACAATGTCGGACGCTGGCGAAGAGACGGCCCCCCAGATCACGGTCAAGGAATCGAGGGGGATGCTCAACATACGTTACGAGTTCCCGGGGGTCTACATGGTCCGAAAGCAGTCGGATGTCGACGGCGATACTCTGCTGTTCACCATGCTCGACCTGCCTGAGGCCGGCACCCTCCGGGAGAGCGGTCGCCCCGCCGTCCCCTCCTTTGGCCGGTATGTGCAGATCCCCGCAAACCACGCCTACGCCGTCAGCGTCAAGTTGGGTGAGCCTGTCGTCATGGAAGACGTCATGGTCGAGCCCGCGCAGGCGATGATGATGGACTCCGATGTCCCTCACAAGTACGAGTACGACGAGGCTTTCTACAAGCGGAGCACCCCCTACCCCGAGGACGTGGTCACGGTCTCCGGCCCCTTCGAGATCGACGGATACACCGCACTGCTCGTACAGGTTCGCCCCTTCCAGGCCATCCCCGCGAAGCATCAGGTCAAGGTCTACACCAAGGTGGACGTCAGCCTCAAGCTCCGTTCCCGCGCCGGACAGCCCGACAGCGCGCTGCGTCTGCAGGGTCAGGATCAGCGGGCGTTCGGTAACCTCTTCCTGAACCCGCGCCGGGACATCTCGTCGCTGGGAAAGGCCAAGCTCAAGCTGCCGGAGATCCCGATCCTCCTCAAACCGGTGGGTCCTGAGTTCTTGATCCTCCACGGTTCGGACTTCAAGGGTGCCGCCGACAAGCTGGCGGAGTGGAAGGAAACCAAGGACATGGAGACCACTGTCGTCAATATCAACGACGTCGGTGCCACCGTGGACGACGTCAAGGCCTACATCCGAGAGAGGCGCGGCCTGCTGATGTCCCGGCTGCGATACGTCCTGCTGATGGGCGACATCAACACCATCCCCTCGGAGCCGATCACAGGTGGCTTCCTCGGCAGCAACATCACGGACTACTACTACTCCACCCAGAACGACCCCGAGAACGGAAACGACTACCAGCTCCCCTGGCTCGCGCTCGGCCGTATCCCCGTACAGTCATCGAGCGACGCCTACCGGGTCGTCAACCAGATCATCGACTACGAGAAGACCCCGCCATCCGACTCGGAGTACTACCGCCGCATGATCTCCGCGGCCATGTTCCAGGGCAGCACCGGGACGGACACCCGCGGCTACCTGTGGACGATGGAGCAGATCCGGGAGCACATGGTTGGATTGGGCTTCACGGTCGATCGTATCTATGTCGCCGACTGTAATGATCCGGAGCACTACCACAACGGTGTCGAGGTGCCGCAGGCGATCAAGGACGCCATCGTCTCCTCGAGCGTCGCCACCGATCTACTGATCCAGGCGATCAATGATGGCCAGGTAGCCTTCGGCCACCGCGACCACGGCATCGAGAGCGGCTGGCACGAGCCGCCCCTGCTGCTCTCGCACCTGGATCAGGTCGAGACCGACATGCCCAGTGTGTTCTTCTCGATCAACTGTCTGACCGGCAAGTTCGACAAGTCGGGGACCGCGGAGTGCTTCGCGGAAGGCCTGCTGGCCCTCGACGGCGGCGCGCCCTCGCTCGTCGCCGCCACCCGCGTCTCCGGCACCTGGGTCAATCATCAGCTGATCACCGGCCTCTACGACAGCTGCTGGCCGGGCGTCATCGACACCTTCCCCGGCTCGACCTACTCCTACCCGCTCCTCCACAACCGGCTGGGCGACATGCTCGCCTACGCCAAGACCTATCTCCCGACGACCGGCACCTCGGCCGACCAGATCAAGGATGAGATGGAGATCTACCATGTCATCGGCGACCCGACGTTGGAGGTCTGGACCGATGAGCCGGAGCAGTTCGCGCTGAAGGCCACGCTGCTGAACCGGCAGGCGATCAACAAGAAGCTGCTGGTTGCTTTGAAGCCGCTGCCTCCCGAGACGACCATGTCGGTCTACCTGGAGTACTACCCGAACCTGCAGCCCGTGCGGCCACGGCGCACCCTGCTCCGGCGCGTCTCGGTCAAGAATCACAAGACGGTGCTCCCGCTGTCTCTCTACACCAGGCCCTCGATCCAGAAGTACGAGGCGCTGCTCGGCAAGAACCACTCCCTCCTGGGCGTGATCAGCGGCGCTCACAAGAGGCGACTGGTCATCTGTGTGACAGCGCCGGGCTACCGCTATCGTGAGCTGAAGTTGGAGTTCTGATCCTACAGTGCTCCGGGGCCGCGGCGAGCTCACTCGCCGCGGCCTCTGTGCGTTCACTCTCCGACCCCGTCCCGCCACGGACGCCCGATTCTTCAGCGGCGGTTCTGATAGAGCCAGACCCCAAAGGCGATCGATAGCGCCAGATCGGGCAGCCCGGAGAGCGCGACGGTCACGGGGGTCTGCCCGGCGAGCGTGCACCCGATGAGCGTGAGCGCGAAGGCGGCCTTGCCGTAGCAGGCCAGCGCCAGGACCAGTCGGTCCGGCGTTCTGGTGACGACCATCCATCCGTAGGCCAGCCCCATCCCGAAGATGAAGGAGGACTGGCTCCAGAGGTACAGATCCGGCGCGTCCGGGAAGCCCGCCCAGGACTGAACGCCCCGGAAGAATGGGGTGAAGAGGACCGCGCCGATGAGGTTCATCAGCGTGGTGTAGATGAGCGCGATCCGAAGCCAGCCTGCCATGTCGCCATTCTACAGGCCCCACTCCCGCTCGGCGAGCAGCGCATCCGTGCAGTAGTTGTGGTCCAGCGCGCAGGCCTTCTCTTCATAGAGCGCGGCCTTCTCCAGGTCGATCGGCACTCCCTCCCCAGCCTGGCACCTCATCTTCACTGTGAAACAGGCGCTCACCAGCCCATCCTCGCAGGCCCTCTCGTCGAACGCCATCTCCGACATCGACAAGTCAGAGGACGCCAGCCGATAACAAGCCATCTCGTCGCGCCGCTCACAGGCCTCGCGGTAGTAGTACCCGGCGAGCTCGCGATCGTCGGAGGGCAGCTTCTTGTAGAAGTACATGTCCGCCAGCGAGATGCAGCCGACCGCCCCCCCGCAGCGCAGCTCTTCTCGTAGTAGAACGCGGCCAGCTTGTGGTCGTGGTTGGCCCCCAGCCCCAGCAGGTGCAGCTCTCCCAGGTTGTTGCAGGCCATCGGGAAGCCGTCGCCCTCACAGGCGATCCCGAACCGGTCGGCGGCCAGCGCGTAGTCCACCGCCGTGCCCAGCCCCCCCATGTGCGTCATCCCTTCGTAGGCGCAGCCGCGGAGGTGGCCCTTCGCGCAGGCCTTCGCGAACAACGCAGCCGCCCGGGGGCGGTCCCGGATCGCCTCATCGAAGAGGAGCATCACGCCGAGGTGGGTGCACGCCTGCGCGACATCGTTCAGGCAGGCTCTGCCGAAGAACCCACTCGCGCGGCCGGCGTCAGGCTTGACGCCGAGCCCCCTGCGATAGATCTCGCCGAGGTACAGCGTCGCCTTGGCGTGGCCATCGGCGTCGGCGATCTCGAAGAAGGCCCGGGCCTTATCATAGTCCCGCTCCGCGCCCTGGCCGGAGAAGGTGGCGAGCCCCAGCCTGTAGCACCGCTCGGTGTCGCCCGGCTCACACTCCGATAAGGAGCGCCACCCCGGGCTGCGCCACCTCAACAGGCGTCGCGCCTGACTTCACGCAAGCCGCTGCCGCCAGCGCCACAAACACGACCCCCTGCACAGCACCTCCCTGCCCGCAGTGTACCTCTCCGAGGCGCGTATCCGTTAGACTGCCGCCCATGTCCCGCTACGACGTGATCATCGTGGGGGCCGGCCTCTCGGGGCTGACCGCCGCCCGAACCCTCACCGACCAGGGGGCTGAAGTCCTCGTCCTGGAGGCCCGCGATCGGGTCGGCGGGCGCACGCTCATCGACGACATCGGCGGCCTGCGGGTCGACCTCGGCGGCCAGTGGATCGGCCCTGAGCAGCGCCGGGTGAACGCCCTGGCCCGCGAGCTGGGCCTGACCCTCTTCCCCACCTGGACCGAGGGCGAAGCCGTGCTCGATCTGGCGGGCCACGAGAGCCGCTACACCGGCACCATCCCCTCCCTGCCGCCCCACGACCTGCTGCGCCTGGAGTGGACCCTGCGGCGGGTCGACCAGATGGCCGCCCGGGTGCCCGCCGAGGAGCCCCGCCGGGCCCCGAACGCCCAGGCGCTCGACGCCGACAACCTGGAGCACTGGAAGCGCCGCATCTCCCGCTCCGAGCGCGTCCGCGGACTCATCGATGTCATGAGCCGGGTGGTCTTCGGGGCCGAGCCCTCCGAGCTCTCCATGCTGCACTTCCTGGCCTACCTGAACGGCGCCGGCGGGGCCCGCCCGCTCATCGAGACCGAGGACGGCGCGCAGCAGGATCGCTTCGTGGAGGGCGCGGGCAGCCTCGCCCTGCGGCTGGCGGAGTCGCTCGGCGACTGTATCCGACTCAGCGCCCCCGCCCGCGTCATCACGCAACACAGTGACCACGTCGTCGTCACCACCGACGTCGGCGACTTCGAGGGCGGCCGGGTCATCGTGGCCGTACCGCCCGCCCTCGCCGGCCGTATTCGATACAATCCCGAGCTGCCGGCGGCCCGGGACCAGCTCACCCAGCGGATGGCGATGGGCGGCACGGTCAAGTGCTTCGCGGTGTATGAGCGCCCCTTCTGGCGGGACGCGGGCATGTCCGGCGAGGTGGTCTGTGACCGGGGCCCCGCCACGGTCATCTTCGACAACTCCAGCCGCGACGGTGACCGGGCCTGTCTGCTGGCCTTCATCGTCGGCGCCGACGCCCACGCCTGGTCCGCCCAGCCCCCGGCGCTGCGCCGACGCCGGGTGCTCGACACCTTCGTCCACTACTTCGGCCCCGAGGCCGCCGAGCCCGTCGCCTGGGCCGAGAAGGACTGGCAGATCGACCCCTGGACCCGGGGCTGCCCCATCGGCAACTTCCCCCCCGGCACCCGCTACCGCCTCCAGCCCGCCCTGCGCGCGCCCTGCGGCCGCGTCCACTGGGCGGGCACCGAGGCCGCCCGGGAGTGGGCCGGCTTCCTGGAGGGCGCCATCGAGTCCGGCGAGCGCGCCGCCGCCGAGGTCTGGCCCCGCGCATAGAGCTCTCCACCTCCCCTGCTCACATCCAGGGCAGCCGATCGAGATCGACGTTGCCGCCGCAGAGCACCACGCCGACCCGCTCGATCCCCTCCAGCCCCTTGAACCGATCCCCCAACGCGGCGGCCACCCCCACCCCCGCGCTGGGCTCGATCACGAGCTTCATGCGCTCCCAGACCAGCCGGGTCGCGGCCAGGATCTCCGCCTCCTCGACCACCAGCACCGCCTCCACCAGATCCCGCACGACGGGCCAGGTGTTGTCACCCAGTCCGGTCCGCAAGCCATCGGCGACGGTGTCCGGCGCGGTCTGGGGGATGAGCCGGCCCGCGGCCTTGGAGCGGGCGGCGTCGTCGGCGCCCAGCGGCTCGGCGGCGAAGATCCGGAGGCCCGGCTTCAGCTCCCGGGCGGCCAGCGTGATGCCCGAGAGCATGCCGCCGCCGCCCACCGGGACCACCAGCGCGTCCAGGTCCGCGATCTGCTCCAGCAGCTCCAGGGCGATGGTGCCCTGCCCGGCGATGACGTCCGGGTCATTGGAGGGGTGGATGAAGCGCGCGCCGGTCTCCGCCGCGGAGGCCGTCGCCGCCGCCGATCGGGCGGCGGACGTGGGCTCACAGGTGATCACCCTCGCCCCGTAGCCCTCCACCGCGGCCCGCTTCACCGCCGGGGCGTTCGAGGGCATCACGATGGTCGCCGGCACCCCGAGCGATCGCGCCGCCAGGGCCACAGCCTGCCCGTGGTTGCCCGAGCTGTGGGTGATCACCCCGCGCTGGGCCGCGGCGCCGAGCTTCGCCACGGCGTTCATGGCGCCTCGGAACTTGAAGGCGCCGACCTTCTGGAAGAGCTCGCACTTGAAGAACAGCCGCCGCCCGGCGAGCGCGTCGAGGGCTGAGCAGGTCATCACCGGGGTGACGTGGGCGTGGGGGGCGATGCGCGCGGCGGCGGCGCGGACATCGGACAGGTCACAGGCGTAGGTCGTCATGGAATCTCCAATGTCGCAAGTGTACCAATGCGAGGCTCCCCCTCCCTTACACGGCTCGGCCGTGTCACCTTATGGACAGCTGCTCACGACGAGCGACCGGGCGCCGCCCGAACAACACACAATAAGAGGACAATCATGCTTGTCTTTCTGATCTCTTCCGTGGCCTTCGGGGCGACGTGCGTAATGGATAGCGACTGTACAACCGATCAATACTGCGACGAAGGTGCCTGCATCCTGTTTGATGGCTTCGTCGATGCCTGCCCCCCTGGCGAGACCAAGATCGAAGGCAAGTGCTACGAAATTGAGTACGAGTGCCTCTCCGACCTCGACTGCGGCCTGGGGGAGGCCTGCTCCCTGGACGTCTGCATCACGGACGTCAACGCGGATAGCGACAACGACGGGGTGCCTGACGTCGAGGACAACTGCGCCGACGTCGCCGACGCGACCCAGGTCGATCTCGATCGTGACGGAGTGGGCGATAGCTGCGATGACGACGACGACAACGACGGCGTCGATGACACCGCGGACCTCTGCCCGCGTGACGCCGACGCCGATCAATCAGACAACGACGGCGACCACATCGGCGACACCTGCGACGACGACGATGACGGCGACGGCAGGGCCGACAGCGACGACAACTGCCCGCTGGACAGCAACAGCGACCAGGCCGACGCCGACGCCGACGGCCTGGGAGACGCCTGCGATCTCTGCCCCTACGACGCCGCGCCCGCCCACGTCGACACGGACAGCGACGGCATCGGGAACATCTGTGACCCCGACGATGACGGCGACTGTGTGCTGGACATCGACGACAACTGCCCGTCCATGCCCAACGACGATCAGTCAGACATCAACGGCGACGGGCGCGGCGACGCCTGCGACCTCGGGGAGCTCGACGAGACCCTGGCGGTCTGCGAGCTCCTCGACGCCATCGACAGCCTCGACGACGAGGCGCTGACCGGGTGCTGCGACGGGAGCGCCGGAGACCCCGGCGTCTGCGAGGAGGCCACGTGCCTCACCACGGTCTGTGACACAGACCCCTACTGCTGCGACGTCGAGTGGGATGACATCTGCGCCGAGCACGCGCTGAACGCCCCAGAAGACTGCGCCTGCTCGCCGCTGGACTTCGACTACTCGGACATCACCTACCCGTAGGTCCGAGCCCAACAATCCTTCACCATCCCTCAAGACTGGAGGAGCTGATGCTGATGCAAGCATGGCTCTGCGCCGACATGGGTGAGCTCGAGTCGACCCTGACCTCCAAGCACTGTGCGACATCGAGCCGTCGCGTCGACGCTCCCCGCGTCTACCTCCGGCCCCGCCCCCAGGAGGCCGGGGAGCGCCCGGAAGCGCTGGAGCCTCCGGAGGTCGGTCCAATACAGCTCGTCGCCCCCGGGGTTGACGACGACGAGCGCGCGGCGTGACGGCGCCGGTCGGACGCGGCGCTCACTCAGCGCAGCCGCTCCATGACCTCCGCCATCGCGTCCAGGACGGACTCCCCGAGCCGCACGCAGCGCTCCGGTGACCACCCGTACTCCGGGTCCGGGGCGTCCGCGTTGTCCTTGAAGGGCATCTCCAGCGTCATCCCCAGGCAGTCGAAGCGCTGGGCGATCTGGTTGGTGCACATGCTCATGTTCGCGTCGTTGGGCATGTCCCGCGGGTATCCGTGCACGCTCTGGAAGTCGGGGTTGGCGCGCTCGTAGGCGACGCGGAAGGCGCCGTCGAGCTTCGCCATCCGGGGCCCCCAGGCGGGAACCCCCTCCGCCCCGGAGATGAAGTTGTAGGGCAGCTCCTCGTCGCCGTGCACGTCCAGGCAGAGGTCGACGCCCGAGGCGTCCATGGCGTCGCGCACACAGAGCACCTCGGGGCTCCGCTCAGCGGTGGGCGTGTGCCACTCCCGGTTGAGGTTGGCGCCGGCCGCGTTGCAGCGCAGGTGCCCCCGGAAGCTGCCGTCGGGGTTCATGTGGGGGACGACGTGGAAGGTCGCCTGCTTGAGCAGCCGCCGCGCGAGGGCGTCGTCCTCGTCCAGCAGCCGCCCCAGGAAGCCCTCCATCCACCAGGACGCCATGCTCTCGCCGGGGTGCTGGCGCGCGATGACCCAGATCACCCGCGGCCCGGCGCCCACCACGATCCGGTCGAGGTCGCGGCCGTCGACGGTCTGTCCGAGGGTGTCGACGCGGGCCTGCTCACCGCAGGCGGCCAGGGCGTCGGCGACGCGCTCCAGGGAGTAGGGCGCGAAGTAGCTGTACCAGGCGACCGGCCCCGGGGGGATGTCGCGGATGATGAGCTGACCGTCGACGTACTCCGTGTCCACGCGGTGCCACGACTCACGGTCGGTGGAGCGGCAGCACTGGTAGCCCTCCCAGGCCTGCGGGTAGCTGACGGCGCTCGCGTTCTCGATCGCGAAGGTGCAGGGCACGCCCTCGGCGCCGGAGACGCGGAAGTGGAACCACTGCATGTGCTCATCGCCCGCGTCCTTGCGGATCGCCAGCCGCACGCGGCTGGGGTCGGAGGCGTCGATCACCTCGATGTTGCCGGCGTCGAAGTTGGAGGAGATGTGCAGGTTGGGCATGGTCGACGCTCGCTCGCGGAGGGGGACACGCCCTGACGAATAGCTCCGCCGGGACGCGTCGATACTCTATCCGGATACCGGCCGAGCGCTCAGCTGTTCCAGTCCCACTGGAGCCACGTCCCCGGCTCGGTGGAGGTCCCCCGGAGCAGCGCCCGGCTGAAGCACCCACCGCCGAGCTCATTGTTCTGCTCACGCAGGCTCCTCACAGCGAGCAGGGACGGGTTTGATGGTGCCCTGCTCATCGACCTGTTTTGGAGAAGTGCTGGTAGTCCTTCACGCTGGTCCACCGTCCACCCCAGCCCCAGCCGATTACGTCAAAGGCCGCGACCACCGGGCCGCCGTCCACGATGAGCGCCGGGTGTGTGCCCGCCCGATCGACGTAGGGCGCGCCCTCGGGGGGCAGCACCCGCTGGCCCACCACGTAGGGGTTCTCCAGCGGGTTGACGTCGATCGCGTGGCCGTAGCTGTGCTCAGAGAAGCCGGTGCCGCCGGTGACGGCGCGGCAGTTGAAGGCGGAGGTGTTGTCGGCGGCCATCGACGCGTCGTCGGAGCCGCCGTACTCATGGGCCGGGCGAACGCGGGTGAGCGGGTACTTCGCCTCGAACATGGCGCGGAAGACCCCGGCGATGTTCTCCGCGTGGGCGCTGGCCACGATGAGCTGGCCCGACTGCACCGCGCCCTCGGGATCCCAGTGGCTCACGGTCACCAGCGACAGCGCGTCCAGCCCGACCGGGCATCCCTCCCGCCAGGTCACGCCCACCATCTCCTCGCGCATGGCCTCGGGGATCGCCGCCACGCTGCTCTCGAAGACAGGCGCGGGGTCAACGGGGGCTTCGGCGGCGGCGAGGCTTGTGAACGCGATGAACCAGAACATGCCTGGAACTTAACGCCCGCGGCGCACAGAGTACCGTCTTCACTGCTACTGAACAGATAGAGGGTTCTTCAAGGCCTCAACAAACCCACTCCCAGACTGTAAATAATAATGATTAATGAGTTTCTGATTATTGATGGTACTACCCTGGTGATTCGCCCCTGGTTTGCAGGGGTTGGAGCGCCGTGGGCGGTGGCACGGAGTGCGGTCTCCCGGTCACTGAAGGGCGTGAGTCACATGGCGGTGCTGATGGATCGCACAATCGACACGTTCCGGCGGGAGATCGATCCCCGGTACAAGGCCCACCGCCCTGCGGCGCCGCCAGACCTGATCGAGCACTTCAACCGCTTCGAGGAAGAAGTCGCCAGGCTCGGGGTCACCGTTCTGGGCGACACCACGTACGAGGCCGACGACTACGCAGCGACCCTGGCCCGCATCGCCAACGAGGCCGGCCTGCCCACGCGAATCCTCGCCAACGACAAGGATCTCTGCCAGCTCGTCCGGGAAAACCCGCCTGTGATCCTCGAAGATCACAAGGGCAAACGCACGGATCGCGCCGGGGTCATCGAGAAGATGGGCGTGCCCCCCGAGCTGGTGGTGGACTTCCAGGCGCTCGTCGGCGACACCTCCGACGGCATCGTCGGCGTCAGAGGCGTGGGCCAGAAGACCGCCGCAGCGCTCCTGAACGCCGTCGGCTCACTGGACGCCCTCTACGCGGATCTGGAGGCTGTCCGCGGCTTGAAGATCCGAGGCGCGAAGACCCTCCCGGAGAAGCTGGAGGCCGGCCGCGAGGAGGCCATGCTGGCGCGCCGTCTGGCGAAGCTGGTGGACACCATCGAGGTCGGCGAGGATGTGCTCGAGAAGTGCCGCCTTCATCCATAACGACAGAAAGATGAACTCTTTCGCGTAACGGTTTACATTCCCCGTAGAGTCCTCGGAGGGTGTTGCGACGAATGGAGAGACCCCAGACAGCCATCTTTGTCAGTGACATTCACTTCACCGACCGCGCCGGCGGGGATCCCATCACCCCGACGGAGTGGGCCGACTTCATCGCGGACGTGGTCGACAAAGAGAGCGAACACGCCCCCGTGGAGCTGGTGTTGCTCGGGGACATCGTCGACGTCCTGCGCTCCGATCTGTGGCACGAGCGGGATCTACGCCCCTGGAACAATGTGGGACAGCAGTTCCGCTCCTTCAGCACGACCGCCCAGGCCGGCCTCCTGCTCGAGATCCTCGATCGTATCGGCGCACGGTACCAGGAAGGCCTCGAGCACCTCGCCCGACTCGTGAGCGAAGGCCGCGTGGTCAGCTACTACATCCCAGGCAACCACGACTACGCCGCGACCGCCGCGCCAGCCCTCCGCAAGAAGCTGGCGGAGCTGTTCTCCACCGGAGCGGGAGACGCCGAGCTGTCCGAGCTCTACATCCACCCTGAGCTGAGCGTCGTGGCGCGGCATGGTCATCAGGTCGACCCCTTCAACAGCTTCGATCGGGAGAACACCCGCTGGGCAATCGGTGACGCAGTGGTGATCGAGCTGGTCAATGGCCTCTCCTGGGCCTACCGCCAGCGGACCCGCCAGCCGGAGGGCCACCACACGGTCCAGGCCCTCGACCGCCTGGACAACGTCGCCGCCATCCAGCTCATCCCCGAGTACCTGCGCTCGCTGATGCGCTATGAGATCGAAGACGCCGATCACGCGCTGATACAAGAGCTGTGGGCGGGCCGAATTGACGCCTTCGTCGCCGCGGTGGAGGGCAAGAAGAACCTCTGGAGCCTGGACCACGCCAACCAGCTGGTGGGCTTGCTCAAGGGCGTCCGAGACCTCCGGGCCGCCAGCCTCCTCGGTCGGCTCGCCGACATCGCCAGCGGCGTCTCACCCAGCTTACCGTCCGAGCTCCGGTCCACCGCGGCCATGGTCCGAGGCCACAATCAAGGCCAGCCCGTTCGCTTCGCCGTGATGGGACACACCCACCAGCCGGGCTGCTGGCCGCTCGGGGCGCTGGACTACGGCGCGCTCACCCGGTTCTATCTCAACACAGGCACCTGGCGGCAGGTCGTCCAGCCCATCGGCCCCCCGAGGCGCGATGACTTCCGCCAGTTCGTTGCCCACCGCCTCACCGCCTACCTGGTGATCCGCGGGGGCGCTCCGCCCACCTTCGATCATGTGGTGCGATGCCGGGGCTGAAGCTGGCCGACAGGACGACCCAGCAGCTGCTGGCCGTCCTCAATGATCCGCCGTCAGTCGAGCAGGCGATGGCGGCCATCCAGATCCTGTTGGATCGATACGGAGAGTACATCTACGGCTCCGCGCTCACCTTCCTGCGCGGCGACGTAGCGGCGGCGGAGGACGCCTTTCAGGAGGCCGTGCTTCGCTTCCTGGAGGCGTGGCAGAAGGGGAAGTTCAAGGATCCCATCCGCTCCTTCTCCAAGCTGCTGATCACCATGACCCGCCGCGCCGCCATCGACAGCCAGCGCAAGCACGGGCGCCTGGAGGCGCTGCCGGAGATCCTCCCGGGAGAGGTCGCGGCCTACGAGCGACAGCTCACGCTCCGCGCCTTGATGGAGACCCTGCCGGAGGCCGATCAGCTCCTCCTGATGGAGACCGTCGTTCTGGGACGAACCAGCGCCGAAGCCGCCGAGCAGCTGGGCATCTCTGCCCAGAATGTTCGCCAGCGGAGTCACCGAGCGCTCAAACGACTGAGATCACAATTGAAAGAAGATGAGCGCGGCTGGCCAGAGCTGCGTGAATTGGGGAATGACGAATGAGTGTGTCACAAAAAGCGAAGCTCGCCCGTCAGGTACTACAAGCGATCCAGCAGCAGCTGGTTGGCGAAGGAGTGCCCCCATGTCAAGAACAACCCACAGCAGAGCTCGTCGAGTCAGCGCAGACCGAAGACCTCGCGTTCTTGGAGCTCCAGCGGCGGTTCGCAAGCCGCCTCTACGGCGTCCTGGATCACGCCGCCGCGTCGGGAACTCTCGTGCTCCGGTGGCCGACCGACAACACCGGTCCTCCAATGCAGATAGCGTACCAGCGGGTGTTCATGGAGGCGCTCCTGTCCCAGGGAGCCCCCGAACACTTCACTCTGCGGATGGTGAGGAGCCTGAGGAACCACATCCCGGGGCTGGAAGTGCCCTGGGAGATCGAGTTCTTTCGCAGACACCTCATCTACGAGATGGGCTACGCCATCGCCAGACCGCTGGAGATTGTCGACGATCTCAGGCTCGAATCAGACGATCCCGATACAGTCGTCGCCGAGCTGGCCCGGCGCCTGAACACCTCCGAGAGGAAGGCCGTTCGGGCCTTCAACAACAATGTCCACCGGCTCAGGAAGCACCTGACCGGAGAGCACATTTCGGGGTTGACCGGTGGTCGGTACAGCCTCGATGAGCTTTTTCATGGCAAGTAAGTTTGTGGGAGGCAGTGATGTCCAAGTGGAATTGGCGTGATCTGGGGGTCTCCCCTGAGATGGAGCGGCAGATGGTGTCCGCGAGGGAGCAAGGCGTTCGCTTGACGGCCCCCCCCGAGTCCCTGGTGTTGTCGACGCTTCGGAGCTGCAAGGAACAGTTCATGGCGACCGGTATCGCCGCAGCCCCCCCTGCCAAGCAGTGGGAGGACCGCTGGGAGGCGCGCTGGATCTTCGATCGACTGCTCGCACCGCATGTAAAGCCAGCCGCCGTGGATCAAGATGCGGCGTTTGTCTTTCCAAACACCAACAGTCGATTCTCAGTGCTGGTCTTCAGAAACCAAGGCACTGAGGTCAGCTTTCGCAATGACAGCAACGTGAAGTCTGTGATTCAAACTGTTCGGGCTCCGCATCTCAATATGGACATCGTACGATGTCTCTATTCACAAGGACATGAGCGCGGCTTTCAACAGCTGAAACGTCAACTCAGCAATGAGAAGATAGACGTCAAGCCACAGCGGCTCTCAGCGACTGAGTTGAATGTACTTCGGAGAGAATTCCAGACAGTACACGAGCATCACAGAAGGGAAAGCCAGGATGACACACAGATTGTAACCACTACGGCGCACATGAACGCTCAGAACTAACCATTCTGGTTGTACTGTGCGCCGTAGCTCTCAATCAGCCTTACAGCGGCGCCGCTGTTAGCGCGCTGTCTGCTGCGACGCGGCGGCCGTCCAGATACCGACGCACATACTCCGCCGGATCCAGCGGCGGCGGAGCCGGCATCCCCGTCTCAAACCCCGCCAGCAGCCCCAGCGCCAGCATCGGCCCCAGCAGCGTCGCCACCGCCTGGAGCGCCGGCTCCGGCCGAAGCACACCCTCCTCCTGGTAGCGCGTGAGCAGACCGCCGATGGAGAACAGGATCCCGTGCACCACCTGGATCACCTCCAGCAGCTCCGGGTGGTGCCGGCACTCTGAAGTCAGGACGGGCATCAGCGCGCTGCGGCGATTGATCAGCTCTCCGTAGAGCACCGTCGCCCGCTCCAGATCCGCCTGGACATCGCCCGTGTAGCTCACCCCGCCCTGCTGGGAGAACCGCTCCGCGTCGCGAGCCATCGCCGCCTTCAGCAGACCGATCTTGCTGCCGTAGCGCCGAAAGAGCGTGACCTCGTTCACACCGGCGGCGGCGGCGATCTGACGCGTCGTCGCTCCCGAGTAGCCGCGATCGGCGATCACCTCGAGGGCGGCGTTCAGGATCTGCGCGGCGGGAACCTGCTTGGGCAATCAACTTCCGGCTTGACGTCAGACACACTCTAACCTATTTATTGTATGTAAGTACTTGCATACAATAAAACAGGGAGTGAGCATGCGTCTGGACTTCGAGAGCGGCGGTCGGCGGCCCTGGCCCATGAAGCTCATGCTCGGCGTCATCCGCCGCTACATCGGGACGCTCCCCGGCCCCCAGCTCGTCCTGAGCTGGCGCCCGGATCTCCTGCACTCCCGCATGCCCCGCTACATCATGCGCGGCGTGCACGACTCCGGGCCCTGGAGCAAAGGCGAGGCCGAGATGTTCGCCGCCTTCATCTCGGACCTGAACAGCTGCCACTTCTGACTGGACGCACACGCCGCGGTCGCGGCGCTGAACATCGAGCAGTCGATCCTGGACGCGGTGCTGGAGGACTGGGAGACCGCGCCCGTCTCCCCACGCCTCAGGGCGGCGCTGCGCCTGCTGGAGACCATGACCCGACACCCCCAGGACATCGATCGGGCCTTCGTCGCGTCCCTGAAGGCGGACGGGCTGGACACCGTGGACATTGAGGAGGCCGCCAACGTCAGCTTCCACTTCAACTTCATCAATCGCCTGGCCGACGCCTTCGACTTCGACCTGCCGAACGCTGAGCAGAAGCGCAAGCAGACCCAGATGCTGCAGTGGATGGGCAAGCTCATCGGGGGCTCGCGCCCCGAGCCCAGCTGGAGCGTCGGTGAGGATGGCCTGCTGCGACCGATGGAGCTGAACCTTGCCCGGGAGCGCATCCTCACGGCGGACGGCGTCACCGAGCCCGCGCTGCGGCGGGCGGTGGAGGCTCACGCGGCGCGGGCCTGGGGGGGACAGCGCCCCGAGCTTGAGCTGCCCGAGGCGCTCACGGAGTACGTGAGCCGGCTCTCGCTCTACGCCTACCGGCTCACGGATGAGCTGGTCGAGGGGCTGAAGGAGAGCGGCTATTCCGAGGAGCAGATCTTCGAGCTCACGCTGGCTGGGGCCTTCGGCGCCTCCTTTGTGGCGCTGGAGCGACTGTTCCAGGTGCTGCATGGTGCGGAGCGTCAGGCGGCCTGACCGCGAGACTACGACTCGGATGTCGCGGCCTAAAGCCCGGTGTCCAGGACACCGACCGCGCAGACGCCGGCGTCGCACACCGGCTCGCCCGCCGCCATGCAGTCGTAGTCACAGGCGCGCCCGCCGAGCTCGTACCGCCGAATCAGATCGTCGGCCTTCTCATCCGCCGCGTCCACCGCGTCCGCGGACACCGCGGTGAAGCACCCCAATGGGCAGCCCGGGTAGACCAGCGCGCAATCATCGGCGACCTCACAGGTGTTGTTCTCGTCGACCCAGTCATCCCACTGATCCTGAATCCGCTCCTCGGATGCACACCCGGTAGCGGCCAGCAACACAACCATCAGTCCCTTGTACATGAGCGCTCCTATGTCTGGTCGCTGGTTTGTGAAGCAAGTCCTGTGCCGACCTCGCCAACGCATCAGCGGCCGACGAGCCGGTAGAGGTGCGCTGGTGGCGTGCACGCTCAGGTCTCCACCCGCACTCCCACAGACGCCCCGACAGGGGCTGAACACTCTCACCCCGAGAGTTTCACCCATCGGATCTCGTGTTCTAAACCCCGGTGTCCACGAACCTCTCGACCTCACAGACACCAGCATCGCACGTCGCCTCACCCGCTATCGAGCAGTCGAAGGTACAGCTGCTGCCGTCACGTTCGTACCGGCGAATCAGATCCTCCACCTTCTCCTCGGCCTCGCCCACCGCGTCCGCGGACACCGCCGTGTAGCAATCCAACGGGCAGCCCGGGTAGATCAGAGCGCAGTCTTCATCGACCTCACAGCTGTTGTTCTCATCGACCCACTCATCCCACTTGAGATTGAGATCCCTTATCGAGGCGCACCCGGTGGCGGTGGCCAGTAGCACAACCATCACTCCCTTGTACACGAGCGCTCCTTTGTGTGGTTGCTTACAATTTAGTCGAGATCGATACTTGAGCAAGACCCCACCGACTCCCGACATCGCACTCACGGCTTGACGTGATCCGTCACCCAGCCGGCCACTTGATCGAGGGCGGCGGGCGCGAAGGTCTCCTCGATGACTGCGTACTCATCGAGCATCCCCGTCTCAGCGGTCTGGAAGAGGTGGTTCAGCCCCTCCAGCTCCTCCACCGTGGCGTCGGGATTACCCGCTAACGCCTCGCGGATCGCCGGCAGGTTCTGATCCGGCGGCACCTGGAAGTCCAGGCTGCCGATGAGCGCGAGCGTGGGACACTGCACCCGCGTGAGCCAGTCCGCCGGCTCCAGCCTCACGAAGGACTGGAACCATGGGCTCTGGAACTGGGCCAGCCCGGCCTGGAGCACACCCTCGTTCATGGGCTGCCCCTGGAGCGCGAGCTGCGCCTCCACCAGCGCCCGCACCGCCGGCTCCACCCCCTCACCCCGGGCATCCAGCGCCTCGGCGTGGAGGTTCAAGAGGTTCTCCAGCACCTCACCGCTCGCCCCCGCGGCCTCGTAGCCGGTTCGCCCCTGGCTGATCATGATGTCCCTGGACGGAACCCCGGTGCCCGCCAGCATCACCACGAAGGCGATCTCCGGATCGTCCGCCGCGGCCATGGGCCCCAGCATCCCGCCCTCGCTGTGACCGATGAGCCCCACCCTGGCGCCGTCGATGTCCTCACGCGCCCGCAGCCAGGCGACCCCGGCGTTCACGTCCCCCACCAGCACCTCGGACGTGGCGTCCATGAGCGCCCCGCCCGTGCCGCCCACGCCCCGGTCGTCCACCCGCAGCACCGCCACCCCGTCTCGGGTCAGGCGGTCGGCGATGACCGCGAAGGGCTTGTGCGCGAAGAGGGTCTCATCGCGGTCCTGGGCACCGGAGCCGGTGATCAGGAGCGCCGCGGGGAAGGGCCCGTCGCCAGTCGGGGTGGTGAGGGTGCCCGCCACCGTGATGTCTCCGCTGGTGTAGCTCACCTCCTCCACGCCGTACTCAAAGGGCGGCTCGGGCGTCTGCGGACGCGCCACGCCGACGGGCTCTTCGCCCTCGGACAGGCGCTTCATGGTCAGCGGGAACTCCTGCCCCGACTGCTTGAGGGAGCCCTCCGCGCTGTCGCCGCTGCGGACGCCGGAGAACACTGCGCGGGTGAGCTTCGGCGCGCGCGGCGGCTGGAGGGTGAAGGAGACCGCGCCGTCGTCAACGGTGATGTCCTGGAGGGCGAGGTCTTTGGCGCCCTGCATGGGAATATCGATCGTGCCCGTCCAGCCGTCGGGGCCGGGCGCGAGGGTCGCGATGAAGCGCAGCGAGGCGCCGGGCAGCGTCACCTCACCGTCCCAGATCTCCGCCCCGACGGGCGCCTCCGCCAGCGCCTCCGAGGCCGCGGCTTCGACGACCGCCGGATCGATCGGGGTCTGACCGGCGCCACACCCGAGGAGCATGAGGGTGGTGATGAAGAGCATGGGTTGAACCTCCTGACCCAGCACTACGGGTGAGCCAGACTGGCATTCCCGACCGGGTTATTCTTCCGGAACTCATGGGGGAACCTTGCTCTCACTCCTGCTGACGTCCGCCTTCGCCGCCACCCTCACGGTCGACCCACTGGACGGCTCGTCCTACACCACCATCCAGGCGGCCATCGACGAGGCCGTCGACGGTGACACCATCGAGGTCGCCCGCGGCAGCTTCAGCGAGTGCCTGGACAGCGGCGGCAAGAGCCTCACCCTCACGGGGCACGGCTCGGGCGACGGCACCACCATCGACGGGAGCACCACCTGCGCCGCCGGTCAGGCGACCATCACCCTCGACGCCGGCGAGACCTGGAGCCTCCAGGATCTGGTCGTCACCCGGGGCGACCACCGCTCCTTCGATGTGCTGAACGGCGCCGTCCTCGACCTGCTGAACGTCACCGTGAGCGACAACACGGCCACCGACTGCGGCGGCGGGCTCTACGCCTCCGCGTCCACGCTGAACATCACCAACAGCACCTTCGAGAACCTGTCGGCCGGCGACGGCGGCGCCATCTGCGCGGTCGCCTCATCGCTCACGGTCTCCAGCTCCGCCTTCACCGACAACGAAGCCGGCGCGCTGGACGAGGGCGGCGCGATCGCGATCTACCTCGACGACACCTCACAGATCGCGCTCATCCGTGACTCGAGCTTCTCCGGCAACACCGCCTACAGCGGCGGCGCCATCTACGCCTCCGAGGACGATCCCAAGGACACAGGCGACAGCAGGCTCACCGTCGCCCGCTGCACCTTCACCGACGCAGCCGGTGACGTCGGCGTCGCGCTCACGGCGGACACACTGGACGAGGTCGCCCTCACGGAGAACACGTTCGCCGGCAACACGGCCCTGACGACCGGCGTCGTCTTCCTCACGAACATCAGCGAGGTGAGCGGCACGGGCAACCTCTTCTGCGGCAACACGGGCGGCTCCACGGGCTACAGCGGCAGCCTCGTCACCGACGAGGTCGCGCGGGAGACCTGGTCGCGCAATGTGTTCCAGGAAGACACCAACGACGAGGCCCACGGCGGCGTCTCCGTGAGGCTCGGCGCCGACAGCAGCTTCATCAACAACACCTTCGTGAGCCACCGAACCAGCGACGACGCTCTCCCCGCCTTCCTCGCCCACGAGAGCGCGGTGGTGTTTCGGAACAACATCGTGGCCTTCAGCGAGGGCCCCGGGGTCTCGCTGGACGCCTACAGCGACAAGCTGAGCGCGGTCACCTACAACGCCTTCCACGAGAACACCGGGGGCGACGCGGGGGGCGACGCCAGCTTCGATCCCTCGGTCGACGGCAACATCGTCGCGGACCCACGCTTCAACGACTACAGCCGCGACGGCGACTGCACCAATGACGACCTGACCCTCTCGATCGAGTCCGCGCTGGTCGACGCCGGCGACCCCGAAGATCGAGACGATGACGGCACCGTCGCGGACATCGGGGCCTACGGTGAGACGATCACGGACACCGACGAGGACGGCTACGACAACACCGTCGACTGCGACGACGACGACCCTGACGCCAACCCCGAGGGCGTCGAGGTGGCCTATGACGGCGTCGATCAGGACTGCGACGGCGCCGACCTCGTGGACCTCGACGGGGACGGCCACGCGAGCACGGAGGCCGGCGGCACGGACTGCGACGACTACGACACGGCCATCTTCTTCGGAGCAGCGGACCCCGCCTACGACGGCCTCGACCAGGACTGCGCCGGAGACAATGACTACGACCGGGACGGCGACGGCTACGTAGGCGAGGGCTACGAGGACGAAGTCGGGGGCACGGCCCCGGACACCGGTGACTGTGATGACACCAGCAGCGCCGTCCACCCCGACGCCAGCGACCCCTGGTACGACGGCGTCGACAGCGACTGCGCGGGCGACAACGACTACGACCAGGACGGCGACGGCTACACCTCGCTGACCTACGGCGGTGACGACTGCGACGACGCCGATCCCAGCGCGTACCCGGGCGCCCCGGATGAGCCCTACGACGGGGTCTTCAGCGACTGTGAGCGGGCCGATGAGTTCGACGTGGACGGCGACGGCTTCGACGCCGAGGTGGTCGGCGGCACGGACTGCGACGACGACGACTCCGACATCAACCCGGACGCTGAGGACATCGCCTACGACGGCGTCGATCAGGACTGCAGCGGCGCGGACCTCACCGACGTGGATCGAGACGGCCACGACGCCGAGGCGGTCGGCGGGGATGACTGCGACGACGACGACGGCGACATCTCTCCCAGCGAGACGGAGCTCCCCGACGACGACATCGACCAGGACTGCGACGGCGCTGACCTCGTGAGCGAGGCCCCCGAGGAGGAGGCGCCCGAGGAGGAGAAGGGCTGCGCCAGCGCGCCAGCCCCGACAGCGCTCTGGCCGCTGGGGCTCATCGGGCTCATCGGCTGGCGACGTGAGCAGCGTGCACGGATTCCGCACACAGTCCCCACGCTACCGTCAACGCAGCGGGACAGGAGCGCTCCACCGGAGCGGTAGATCTCAGACCGGGAGGCACGATGTCGAAGCTGCCCTGGTCCATTGGTCGTCTGATAGCGCGAACCCACGCCATGTTCGCGATCACCATCCTCGTCCTCGTCACCGCCGTGATGGCGAGCCAGGTCTCCTTTCGAGGGGACTTCGCCAGCACGGAGCTCTACGACGACGTGATGGAGCGGTGGGGCACCCCCATCACCCAGCCCGTACCCAGCGTGCGCTTCGTCGAACACGGCGCGGTCTTCCACGAGCTGGAGTCCATGCCGCTCGCCCGCCAGCAGGTGACGGTCGACGCGAACATGAACTACCGGAAGCGCGGCCTCGTCTACTTCTCGGGCTTCGACTTCGACTTTCAGGGCGACTACGCCATTGAGAACAATCGGAGCCACGACATCGACGTGGCGTTTGTGTTCCCGCTGAGCATTGAGCGTGATCGTGTTCTGCTGAGCGATCTGACCTTCTCCGTCAACGGTGAACCCGAGGCCATCGCCCTGCGAGAGGGGGACGACAAGCTGCTCTGGACCGGCCGGGTAGCGGCGGGTGAGGTGGTGGACTTCGCCATCCACTACAGAGGCCGCGGCCTCGACTCCTTCCGCTACCTGCTGGACCCGGCGATGCCCGTCCGTGGGCTGGACCTGACCATCAACGTCACCGGCGGCGACAACTTCGACTACCCCGCCGGGGTGGTTCCCGCGACGACCACCACTGTGGACAGTGACCTCGTCAGCCTGCGCTGGCAGTACGACGCCCTGGAGGCCGGCGTGCCCATGGGCGCGGTGTTGCCATCGGAGAAGGGCTTTGACGCGCTGGTCACCAGCATCACGGTGCGGGCCTGGGCGCCCTTCGCCCTCTTCTTCGTCGGCCTCGTCACGCTGGGCATCCTGAACGATCACCGCTTCCGCTTCCACGAGACCATGCTCATCGTCTCGGCCTACTCGTTCTTCTACGTGCTGATGCCCTACCTCGCGGCCTTCACCAACTTCTACCTGGCCTTCGCGCTCTCCTTCGCGCTCATCCTCGGCATCCTCACCCTCTACATCGCGGCCGTCGCCGGTCCGAAGGCCGCGCGGCAGAGCGCCTCGCTGGTCGTGGCCTGTCTGTTCACACCGTCCGTCGCGGTGATGCTCCAGGGCTACACCGGGCTCATCTACACCCTGGAGATCTTCGCGGCCCTCTGTGGGCTGATGTACGCCACCACCCGCCCGCAGTTCCGCACCTTCCTCGACGGCATCCAGAGCCTCGCGGCCCCCAACCCCACCCCCGAGTTTTAGGAGACACCATGCTGCTCGCGCTCTCAGCCCTGAGCCTCTCCGCCTTCGCGACCGAGGGGACGGCCACTGTCTCGGTCGATGACCTCCTGAAGCTCCACGCCGACGCGTCGAGCGCGACCGCCGCCGACGCGCCCACCCCCGATACGCCGCCGGTCTCCGCCACCCTGGACCGGGTCTGGCTGGAGGGCCGTGTGCTGGGGGACACCATCGCCATCGAGGCTGACGTGAAGGCCTCCGTGCTGGCGAGGGACACCTGGACGGTGGTGCCGCTGATGACCCTGGGCCCTGACCTGGAGATCACCCAGCTTCCGACGCTGTCCAGCGGGTGGCTGATGGTGGAGGGGGAGACCCTGAATCTGGTGGCGAAGACGCCGGGCAGCTACGACTTCAAGCTCTCGCTCTCGCTCTACGCCGCCGACCTCGGCGACGACCGCCGCGCGGCCCGGATCGCGCTGGCGGAGCCGATGTCCGCGTCCCTGCGACTGGGCTACGATCCTGAGCGCGTCGCTATCTCCGAGGGTGGGCCCGTGCGGGTGGAGAGTGATGGGGCGATCGTGCGCCCGGTCGACGGTGTGTTTCAGATCCAGTGGGCCGCGGTGAGCAACACCGCGGATGAGGCCGCCGCCGCGGCCACCCCCGTCGCCGCGCGGCGCACCCGCGAGCCCACGGTGGATCGGGCGGTGGTCAGCGTGGTCTCGACGCTGGAGGGAACGCGGCTGACCCGGGTTTGGTACGAGCTGAGCTTCGAGGGGCGCGCGTCGCTCACCCTCGATTGGCCGGAGCAGCAGTCGCTCAAGCGGGTGTATGTGAACGGAACGCCGATGGAGCTGGAGGCCGAGGGCAGCGCCATCACGCTCGCTCTGGCGCCTGAGAGGGATGGCGGCGACGCGGGTACCGTGGAGCTGGTCCTGAGCGAGGAGCACGGTGGCTACCTGCTCTCCGGTTCGCTCGACTTCACGATGCCGACGGTGAGTTGGCCCACTCGTGAGCTGGCCTGTAGCCTGCATCTGCCTGAGGTGTTCAACTACACTTGGAGCGGTGGCAGCATGGAGGCTTACGCGGCTGGACCGGAGGCGGTGTTTGCCTACGATGTGCCTACCCCGGGGAGGGTGACGAGCTGGCATCAGGAGCTGGTGATCTCAGCCGCGCCGACGCTGCGGGTGGACTACGACGTGGATCTGGAGGGCGCCTACTACCGCCCGTGAGTCACAACGGCTACGGCGGATTCGCACTATCTGGGTCAATCATGGTGCACGATTTGTTATCCGCGAGGTTGAGCCCGGCGCTCTGTCAGGACACGCTGATGTAGACGCATCAGGAGCACACCCATGAGCCCCACCCTCCCCCCTCTCTTCGCGCTGCTCGCACTACTCACGCTGCCTGCCTGCACCGGAGAGACCACTCCGAGCGATGACACAGCCACCACCGACGACACCAGCGCCACCGATGACACCAACACCCCAGATGACACCGGCGACACCGCTCCCCCACCCAGCGGCAGCGCCAACTACACCGACACCCTCGGGCCAGAACCGGACTTCTCAGAGCCCCACGGGCGATTCCTGGTCGAGTGGTGGCTCCAATATGGCGAACTCAGCCTCTCGGGCAGCGCCTCGGATGGTCCCTCCCCACACTTCCAGACCGAGTCGCACCGCACCGGAAGCTGCCGACTGCTGACCTACACCGCCTCCACCTGCGAGCCCGCCTGCTCAGGCGGCGACGTCTGCATCGACGGCACCTGTGAGAGCTACCCCTCCCGCTACACCCTCGGCACCCTGGACTGGAGCTGGCCCGATGGCGGCGAGTCACTCACCCCCGACGGCACGCTGAGCTACTTCAGCAACGGCGACGCCCAGAACCACGGCGAGACCACCCTCACCGGCGAGGCCTGGTCCCTGACCGCCCCCAGCGTCGAGACGCTCACGCCGGACGGGGACTGGGACGCGCTGATGTCGAGTCGCCCTCGCGGCGAGGACGCGACCCTCCGGTGGACCGACCCGGTCGAGGGCGCGCGGGTGCGCCTCTACATGACCGACTGCGTCGGCTCTCACGGCGGCATCGGCGCCGCTGAGATCGAATGCGAGGGCCCGGACAGCGGCGAGCTGGTGATCGATGGTGCCTTCCTGGATCTGTTGGAGGACGGGGACTGGAGCCGTGGAGAGTGCGGGGTCCACGATTACAGCCGCTACTTCGCGGCCGCCCCCGAGGGCGAGCACACTCTGCGCTTCGAGTCGGCAGCCCGGGGTCAGTTCTTCTTCCGCCCAGGCTGGGATACGTACTGATCGCGCTACCGCGCCGATGACGCCAGCGCCTCCAGATACGCCTCCGAGAACGCCGCGCCGGAGAACGGGTTCTGACTGGTGACGAGGTTGCGATCCCGGACCGCGTGGTTCGCCTTGGGCGCCGCGCCATCGTACCGGTACCCGCCGCGCGAGAGCTGCTTGCCGATACGCCGCGTCTCCGCCCGCCCGCCCATCACAATCCGCTCGATATACAGCTCCTCCAGCCGCGACACCGACGTCACCTCAAAGCCCGCGAAGGGATTGCTCGCCGCCGGCAGCCGGGTCAGGATCGCCGGGGCATGGCAGATGAGCCCCACCGGCTTCCCCGCCCCGCCCACCTCCCCGATCAGCTCGTGGAGGACCGGATCATCGAGCAGGTCCACCATCACCCCCTGCCCCCCGGGCACCACCAAACCCGCCAGCGTGTCCGCCCGCTCCAGCGCGTCCTCCAGCGTCAGCGGGCTCTGAAAGCCCTCCAGCGTCTCAGCCGTCGCCAGCGCCCGCTCCAGATCGCCCGGTTTGCTCCAGTACTCAGCGTCCAACCCCTCCGGGTCCACCGTCGCCGACCGACCATCCGGGGTGGCGATCAGCGCCTGGTAGCCCGCATCGATGACGGCCTCATAGGCGTAGAAGAACTCGTTCAGGAAGTACCCGGTGCCCCGACGCTTGCCGTTGGCGAGGTGCTGCTGGTCAGCCGCGGTGATGACGAACACCACCGCCTCCTTGTCCGGGGGGGTGTCGAAGCCGGACGCGAAGAGACCGATGAGGAGGGCGAGAGCTGAGCGGCGAACGTTCATGGCGAGCTCCTTCGTTGAGGGTGCACACGACTTAGGGAGCGCCGCCGGAGGCGACTTGCATGAGCGCGCCAATCCGCGCGGCGGTGATCGGCGGCGACTATTGACTTCCACCTCCCGGCGTGCACCTTTCGGAGATGCCTGAAACCACCACGTCTGAGAAGAAGCGCCCCTCTGTCGATCTCAAGCGACTCATCTCGCTGGCGAGGCCCGAGGCCCGCGCGTTGATCATCGGCACCATCGCCCTGGCGCTGGGCTCGGGCATGACCCTGCTCTACCCCATCGTGATCCAGCAGCTCATCGACGGCATCCAGGCCGGCGAGGGCAAGGATCTGGTCACCCGGGGAGCGCTCACCCTCCTGGGCCTCTTCTCCTTCGGGGCCATCTTCGGCGCCATGCGGGCGTGGCTGTTCACCGTCGCCGGTGAGCGCATCGTCACCGACCTCCGGGCCAACCTCTACGAGTCCATCATCAACCAGGAGGTCGCCTTCTTCGACGAGCGCCGCACCGGCGAGCTGACCAACCGCCTCGCCAGCGACACCACGGTGCTCCAGAACACCGTGACGGTGAACGTCTCCATGCTCCTGCGCTTCATCATCATGGGCGTGGGCGCCGTCGGCTTCCTCTTCTACACCTCGTGGCAGCTCACCCTGCTCACCCTGACCATCGTGCCCGTGGTGGCCATCTCCGGCGGCTTCTTCGGCCGTAAGATGCGCGCCATCTCCCGCGACTTCCAAGACGCGCTGGCCGAGAGCACCGTGGTCGCCGAGGAGACCATCGCCGGGGTGCGCACCGTGCGCGCCTTCGCCCGGGAGAAGCAGGAGGTCAGCCGCTACCGCGACGCGGTAAACGAAGCCTTCGAGATCGCAAAGAAGCGCGCGGGCTACATCGCCATGCTGCGCGGCTTCATCGGCTTCGGCGGCTACGGCGCCATCGCCATCGTGCTGTGGTTCGGCGGCAACATGCTGGTCGACGGCACCATCACCATCGGCGAGCTG